>Ga0315902_10010545_pt1 | contig 12211 bp, 7 predicted proteins | sample LakEriMetagenome_9_FD_203523 | JGI IMG/M metagenome (GOLD analysis project Ga0315902, IMG submission 203523) | Freshwater fungal communities from buoy surface, Lake Erie, Ohio, United States - Buoy 12 MA117 | ecosystem: Environmental > Aquatic > Freshwater > Lake > Lake biofilm | place: USA... | reverse complement strand
ACCCCTACGGATATAAAGAAGTTGGTGGCTTCATTTCCACCGGTAGCAGAAAGGTTATAATTATTATACATTCCGGGTCTGAGGATCACATCCCAAACATCCGTGTTGGGAAACTTCAATGGATCCAGCATGCTCTTGGCCATCCATTCGTCCACCGTACCCAACCTGAATAGCTGGTTAATCTGCAAACTAGAAACCGCAGTTCTTTGCTGCTGAACGGTCAGGGCCCTTGCATAATCATCCATGAAGTCTATACCACGTGTAGGTGCAACCAAGGAATTATTACTGGTAAAATTCAAAGAAGTTTTCTTGGCTCCTTTACCGCTGCGTGTAGTGATCAAGATAACGCCATTGGCGGCCCTTGATCCATATACAGAAGCGGAGGTAGCATCTTTCAAAACGGAAATTGTTTCAATATCATTGAGGTTGAGCCTGTTGATGTCTACATCCGGCATACCATCGACGACGATCAAGGGACTGGCATTGTTAACGGTTCCCAAACCCCTGATAAGAAGACTGGCTTCGTTGTTTCCGGCCATACCGGAAGACTGCACTGCCTGCAGACCAGGTACGAGTCCCGTTAAGGCAGAAGATACGTTAGGAAGAGCACGGCTCACCACTTTCTCATCAACAGTGACCTGAGATACGGCGCCCACCAAGTTTACTTTTTTCTGGCGACCATAACCCACCACCACCACATCATTCAAAGAAGATGAGTTGGGTTTCAGGGCAACGAGATAATCGTTTCTGTCATCCACCTTAATCCTAAAAGTTTCATGGGTTGCAGAAGTGAAGATCAATTCATCACCAACGGCAACTGTGATCTTGAACTTTCCCAATCCATCAGTTGTGGTTCCTGTCTGGGTTCCGGAAATGGTAACAGAAATTTTGGATAGGGCCTCTCCAGCCTCATCCTTAACTGTTCCGGTGACCGTTTTCTGCTGGGCAGAAGACTGATAAGATAGGGCTAATAAACCAACTGCGACAAGATATCTCGCGGCAGTCTTTAAATAAGCGTGGAGCCTGTGCATGGCAAACAAAATTTATGGTTCAATGTACAAATAAATTTAAAAATAAATTTAAATAAATATTAAGTTTTAAATCCCTGAAAAATCAGTAAGGTTCTTCATGAAGATATTGAGTACTAACCGATTGGATATTTGATTTATGACTCATTTATTTTGATTTATGACACAATCTGAACGCTAAACGATATGCATAACAAATGTTTTGAAAGTAAATGACAAAATAGTTTTGTATTCTAAAAATCAGTAGTGTTCATTTTATTTTTTTTTACACTGATATTAAGGAAGCCTTCCACATCATCGAGTACATATTTATTATTGGAAATGACAGGAATGATCATCCTTCCTCTCACTCGGATCTTTTCTGTGCCCGGGGCAAAAACAGGCAACTCAATCCTTGCTTTAAGATTCTTAGGCAGCTGTAATTCCAAATCATACTGGTTTTCATTCTGCGTTATTTTTTCATAGATCTTACCTTGGGCTGTAGGCAAATGGAGTTCTGCCATCTTCAAATTTCCAATTTCAGGCCTGATCACAACTCTAGTAAAACCGGGACGTGAGGGCTGAATGCCCATCATACGAAAGGCGATCAGGTTCGACGGCGCAGCACCCCAGGCATGGTTCCAATCCAGGTTGGGCTTGAATTTGAGATCCCAGGCTTCCATTGTCATACCCGCTCCTAACTCAAGCATGTGGTACCAGCTTCGTTCGTCTTTCTTGGTCAGCATCTTCAAAGCATGATCACCCATACCCTCATTATATAAAGCGTCCATGAAAAACTGTGATCCATATACACTGCAGGCCATATCCTTGGAGATCAGAAAATCCTTTACCGCGACTTTGTTAATATCACTCACCAGTCCAAAACAGAGAGCAAAGAAATTTGCATGAAACGAACAATGCTTTGTTGTATCTCCATCCCTGATCAAACCCGTGGACGGATCAACAAACACCTCATTAAAGACCTTATATACTTCTTTAGCCTTTTGTTCATACAAAATCATATCATCTTTCTTATCCAGTAACCGTGCAAACTCTTTCATTAGCAAGAGTGATTTATAATAATAGGCATTGACAACACTATTGTAAGCACAAAACACAAATCCATCCGACTCACCGGGATAGTTTGGACCTGCAATCTTATTACCCTTCTGCGGCCAATCGGTGATGTCGCGAAGTCCTTGCTTGGCATCAAATGTTTTATAGTGGATAGAATCCAGAAAACCCACGCGCTGGGGAACTGCTGTCGTACTGATGAGTCCGTTTGGTTGCCTGAAGGCATCCAGTGTTTTCAATCGGAGAAGGTCATAGTATTTTTTGATCAACTCAACATTTCCTGTGTACAAATAATCATACCAGGCAATTTGATGCATCTGCAACTGCCACTCGGTAGGCCATGTGGGATGCTTCATCAGATACTCAAAAGTATTCCTTGCAATCTCATATTCTGTATCCAGCGCATAATGTGAGAGTTGATTGATGAGGGCATCTGCTTCATATGGTATCCTCTCCCTATCCCCATCAATGTATAACCCCATGAACGAGGTAGCCTTGATACTGTGTTTACAAAGATCCCATATGGCATTCAATACACTGTCGCTGCTCTTAAAGGACGATGCCTGATCATTGAATCGGTAATGAAAAATCTCCCTTGAGACCCTGATCTTGTCTGCATGCTTACTGCCTTCCAATTCCGCATACCGGAAGGGGGCCAGAATACCCATGAACTCTGGTAACCTCAGGGCATTGCCGGTTGTATTCCTTTTGTCTGGCTGATCAGGTAAAAAAAGTTGATCCCTGTTCTGTGCTTTGGAGACGCGATACCGGTAAGAACGAATGGTCCCCCCAGGGTTTCTGTCAATCTTACCGAAAGAATCTAGTTTTTCCCCAATATAAACTATAACCGTATCTCCATCAGACATCCCGGACAGATCTAGAGACAACCTTCCAAAAAAATCTTTTTCAAAATCATATAATACATTCCCATTTGACAATCGTGTTGTCTTTGGATGAGTTTCTAATTTTTTCTTTATGTATGTACTATCATTATAGGACTGTGCAATGGCCGTAGCTGCGAAACAAAATATCCCAAAGAGAATTATTATATTTTTAAACATACACCTGTTTTGTTTTGATGCGAATTGAAACATTGATCAACATTGGTTTAATCATCAATCATTATAATAGATCTGTTGCATGATTGCCCAACCCGACTCTCCCTCAAGAGGAAGCTGCATGGGATCACACAAGTTCAGCCATTCAATATTGCGCTGTTCGGCTGCCAAACCCGCCATATCCAAATCAAAAGATGCACCGGTATATTCGTAATATCCGAATTCAAAATAGTCACTGCCGATCTTATGTAAAAAGATGCTGAAATTTCTCAGGTGATATTTCTGCAACAAATCCCTGACTCCGGGATGTGCATCATGGTGCAAGGAGAGATATTGCTCCACATATTCAGGACGGATTTTAATGACCATCCCAACACGTTTGACATGCCTGTTCAATTCTTGATACCCCTGTATGTCCATAAATAAAAAATATTGATTACTTATAGGAATGATTCAAATAAAAAGCAGCAGCAGTCCCCCCCATGATGGCCTCTTTCTCTGAAACCGATAGTGGATTAATGAGTTGGGTCACCGCATCTAGCCAACTCAAATATTCACTTTTCAAGAGACAAACAGGCCAGTCCGATCCAAACATCAATCTATCCGTGCCGAAAGCCTCCAAGACAACATCAAAGTAGGGTTTTAATAATGCAATATCCCACACCTCATCCCTCACTTCCGTTACCATACCCGATAGCTTACAAAACACATGATCGCGTTCTGCGAGCTTACGCATGTTCATTGCCCAATCATGATCAAATTCATACTTCCGGATCTTTGGTTTAGCAATGTGATCCACCACCATGGCCAAGTGCGGGTGCTTATCAACAAATTCAATGGTTTGCGGAAGATGTTTTTCAAAGATGAGGATGTCATAACAAAGGTTATAGCGACTCAAGGTTTTTATTCCTGCATTGAAATCCGAACGAAGGATATAGTGATCATCCGGTTCGTCATGAACCACATGACGGAAGCCGACAATATGCTGATTGTCTGCATAGCGATCCAACTGATCTTCAACTCCCGGCTCACAAAAGGGAATCCATCCCACAACACCTTTTATCAAAGGATTTTGGTTTGCCAGTTCAAGCAAAAAATCGGTCTCCGCTAACATCTGCCTGGCTTGGACCGCGATGGTACCATCAATAGATCCGGCATCAAGCAGGGGTTTTAAATCTTCAGGAAGAAAATCCCGCCTGATCACTTTATGTTCTTCTGACATCCATACATAATCTTTCGGATTGTATTGCCAGAAATGTTGATGACTGTCGATTCTCATAATCAATATTGCCAGTTTAAGTTTGATATAGGCGCAAGTATTTCTTGTACATGCTTTAATATATTTTCATCAATAGGCTCCTGAGTCCATGACAGATTGCGCCGCACCGATTCGGGATCAGCACTGCTGAACATGGTGGTGGCAATATTGACATTTCGGGTTGAAAACTGAATAGCCAATTTTTCAATGGACGTTCCAGCACTGTTGCAATATGCTGCGGCACTATCGAAGAATAGCCTATGTTCTGGAGTAGCCGGATGCCAATCCGGTGCACCTCGGGATGTGAGAAGTCCTGATGAAAAAGGAGATGCACTGATCATGCCGATGCCCTTTTCTGAAGCCAGTGGGAGCAAATTTTCAAGCCTTGTATCATTCAGGCAATAGATGTTATGAGACAAGCCTGCATCAATAATCCCTTCTCTGATAACCCGCTCCCAAAGATCAACGGGATACATTCCTATGCCTACTGCCCCTATCCTTCCTTCTTGCTTAAGCATAAGCAAGGTCTGCAATCCTTCTGACAACGCCCACTCCGTATGCTGCCGGTTATTGTATTCAATATCATGCAAATGAACAATATCGAAATAGTCTACCCCTATACGCTGAGCACTGGCATCCACGGATCTCCTTATCCCTTCTTCGCTATAGTCAAATGTATCAAGGCCATATGCATCAATGGCCGTATATTTTCCAACTTTAGTAGAGATATAATAAGATTGGCGAGGAACACCGTTGAGTGCCATGCCCAATACCGTCTCAGCTTTTGTGCCACCATAAGCAGGCGCAACATCAATATAATTGATGCCCATTTCGAGCGCAGTATGAACGGCCTCAATTGCTTTGTGCAGATTCACTTCCCGGAATACACCCCCCAGGGACGATGCGCCAAAACTCAACTGCGAAACATTCATTCCAGTTTTACCCAATGGAGTGTATCTCATATATTTAAAATATTTTCCATCCTATTGATATTGCCAAGTTAATCGTTCCTTTCAAAAACCCGTAAAGAATAGATATGGACACGATCAATTCCATGAGTGCTTAGACATTCTACCCTGATCTTCATTACGTTATCAATATTCAAATGATGAAAGCGATTGCGTTGATAATTGTTATCCACGGTAAGCAAACAGATTTCTTTACTCTGAGTCGATGTGGCAATGATCCTGTATTGTTTGACAATGGTAGGAATGGCATTGGTATGATATCCTTGCCAACTCTGCCCAAAATGAAAATGCAGTGAGGAGTCGAATAGAATTTGAATAGCACTGATGTTATGCGGTTGATCCCAACTCAATTCAATCCACTCAGGATTAGAAAAATTAGTCTTGGAAGATACCCAGAGATTGGGCATATGGGTAGGCCTGCTTTGCAGGTTGGTCACCATGGCTGATTCGTACAATGGTTGTACCGGAAATATGCTACAGGAGTAGGAAAATCCAAGAAAGCAGCTGATCTCTTTGTTCCTGATTGCATGTTCATTCCAGGAGGGCGCCATGACTTTTGCACCATCAGCATCTGCAGCTTTCTGTTGCCCTATCGCGAGTGACCTCAGTGTCCATTGTGAAAAAGGATTCGGCCGAATAGGATCTTCCGGTCTTGGATAATAGCGAAGTTGGCCGGGTGGTGTTTCAGTCACATGCAGACAAATACTTGGATTTTTATCCATGATGAGAAAATGCCAGCCAGGTTGATGAATATCGCATGAAATGGGTATGGTTATCCATTGGTCTTTACCGGCACCAATTTTAATTGAACCAGCAATCAGTTCCTTTTCGGGATAGGTTGAGGCATGTGAAGGACCCTGACAAAAGCGATAGACAAGCTCTGTAGATTCCGTTGCATCCAGCTTGAGCTGCACATGATCTACTCTATCCGTAATAATGCTCATCAATTGCATACGAGGTCCGCTCAATTGCTCTGTCCCCCAACTTATAGCTTCTTCATTTGCAGAAAAAACAGAAGAGGCAGAAACAACAGCCAAAGGGGCTATATCACCCGGAATGGTAACAACAAGATCATGTATGTGATGATCATTCATTTGCAAATCCTGTTGAATATGCAAAGCACGATCTTTGAAAGCCAACTTTCTGATCTCTCCTCCCACCTGAATTGCATGAGCAACAGCGATGCCAACAGCTTCTCCCAACTGTGCGCAAGTTAACATCACACGAGTACTGGAAAGTGCATAATGAGATGCACTGATGTTGCGTCCTGCAAAAAATAAATTATCGATGTTTTTGGAATACAGTGAACGCAGTGGAATGTTGTGAGGACCCCGCAGATATTGATGCGTACTCGGATTTATTTTATCATGAAAACCGCCGGGAGGATGATGATCAAATCCCCATCCTCCATAGGCCACAGCATCTTCAAAATAGACCTGTTCAGCTATGTCTCCCATTGTCAAAATATGATCCCCCTCAAAGCGCCGCGACTCACGTTTCCCTGGCACTGCGCCCATCCAATCCAGTTCATAAGTAGTAAGTTTCTCGGCAATAGGTGAACGATTTTTCAGGTAGTCCCATACTGCCAATGTGATTCGCTGAACCTCCTCTTTGATGTATAGGGTATCATGAACCGTATCAAATGCACCGCCCCATTCTAACCACCAGAATCCTCCTGTATCAGGAAAAAATTGTTCACTCACAGGCCGATAAGGTCCAAAATCCTCTGTCTGCAATTCAAGTCCAACCCATTGTGGTTTTATGAAAGGAATGGGCCTTCCTGCATCTCTTGCTCGCATCTGAAGACTCATACCCATGGTTTCTTTGGCCGGTTCATCCGGACAAAGTGGTTCATTGAATTCAGCACGTGCTTCAACACCATATCGGAACACAGCACCAGCCTCAGCACCCACAATACCATCTCCTGAGCAATCTGCATAATAGGCAGCAAGGAAAACATGCCAGGTTTCTGCCATTGAGCAATAAGCCCTGATGGATTTGATGACACTACTTTCAGAAGAAGCAGCTGTATTTTTTTGTCCGGATGTATCAACGCCGCAGACCGCACAATTCAGGTATAAGTCAAGATTGGTCTCATTTCTGACAAGGCTTTCCAACTCAAGATTCCAACCTTCCGGACTCCAGGTCGGGTTACGATGAAGGTTATTCAAAAAAAGTTCTTCGATGATGCCGGTTTCACGGGAGTAGGCAAAATTACACTGCGTGGCTCCAACCGGTGGCACGCGTATTTCAGTACTGGCATTACCGCCAAGTACCGGCCTATCTTGAATCAACGCCGTTTTGATATTTTTTCTCGAGGCCGTTACAGCAGCGCAAACTCCTGCCAAACCGCCTCCGATAACTACGAAGTCATAAGTATGTTCCAGTGTTTTCATCTATAATCAATTCAGGCATGTTTTTGTAATACTTCTGCATCATCAATCCCGATCTTCCCGATTAGTAAATGAACCAGGATGAAAGCTATGAGGTAAGCAGAGCCAATGAAAATGAAGATGGGCAGATATGAATGCGCCATCACAGTAACTCCGATTAACTTTTGTGTAACTACACTTGTGAGTCCACCCAACGTTCCGCCAATTCCCGTAACTGTTGCCTGTATGTTTTTTGGATAAACTTCTGTCGACAGGGTGATGTTTGACCATAGTCCATGAGCCAGCATGATGCCCGATATCAGAAGGATAGCTGCAAAGGAATCCACTTTGATCGTAAGCAGAAAACAAAAGATCGGTATGGCGATGGAGGCAATGAGCATGATGGTTTTTCTCGCACTGTTCAAACTCCATTTTTTCTTTTCGATCAACCATTTGGGAATAAATCCTCCAGCAATCATTCCAACACCCATAGCTGCATAAGGCAACCAACCGGAAACTCCGATTTTTGACAAGGGAAGTCCTTGGACATCATATAAATATTTTGGAATCCAAAAAACAAAAAAATAAACCACGGGGTCGATAAAAATCCTTGCAGCAAAACAACCCCAGCTTTTCTTATTCAATAAAATCTGTTTGATGGTCATTCGCTCATCAGATTCATGTCGGATCTGCTTTTTTTCTTGCCATCCAATCGATATTCGTTCTTCATCAGAAACTCCCGGATGTTGTTCAGGGAGATAATAGTATTTCAACCAAAAGACCAACCAGATGAAACCCAAAGCGCCGGTGATGATAAAAGCCATGCGCCACCCCCAGGTGATGGCAATAAACGTTACGGTGGGAACAGCAATGGTAGCCCCAATGGCTGAACCAGCCGTGAATAGTCCTACTGCCAACGCTCTTTCCTTCAAAGGGAACCACTCGGAGATCGATTTAATACCGGCAGGAAAATTGGCTGATTCTGTGATTCCCAGAAAAAAACGAGCAATGGAAAAATGCCCTACTGAATTGGCTGCGGCATGCAAAACACTCACCAGTGACCAGCTTCCTACGGAATAGGCAAATCCTTTTCTTGTTCCGATCCGATCAATGATTCTTCCGCTGATGGCATACATGAGGGTATAACTTAAAACGAACAAAGCTGTAATGTCGCCGTAGTCCGCATCTGACCATTTCAAATCCTGCTGTATGGCCGGTGCTAAAATGGCAAGTGTACTCCTGTCGATATAATTCAGTGCAGATGCCAGACAAAGAAGAAAACCAATTTTCCAGCGAACCGTTTTATGTACAGAATGTATCATTGGATTCTCAATACTCATTGTTGTTCTTTGATGATACCAACTCCATCGGCAATAATATGTCCGTCTGCATTTTCATTGGAGATGGTGAATGTTGCCGGCTTACCTTTTTCAAAATAATATTCACCAATCCTGATGGCGAAGCCCAGGTTATCTCCCTTGCGGAAATTCCAATTCAGCTTTTCGGTTCCGCTGGCATGCTCGATGGTGATCTTTGCATTGGAAGCAGCCTTTTCATCTGGGAAATACATGATGCATACTTTGTACAATCCTGATTCGTTGATTGGGAGTTGATAGGTACATGATGCGGGGTGATCTGCTGAAGCTTGCTGACAATCATAATTGAAGAGATTCCTTAACCCTGCAATTCGTTTGGGTTCCCATTTGCCTTCATATCGCAGCAATCGCCTTTCGGAAGACGTGATTACAGTGCCCACACTTTTCAGTTGCTCAGGATAGATACAATGGGAGGCTGTTCCATTTGGACCAAGTTCCTGTGGCATGAATGGCAATATTTTTGTTTTGGACGCCAGGTTGTTCTCTAGCACCAGATTCCAGTTACCCATGATAGGCTTGATCTCTTTGTCACCTGCATTGTAAATCACGTTATTGGCAACGGTGGTATGGCTGGTAGCCCAATCCAGAAAGATCCCGTTTGCCAGTGTCCGGCGGGGTTTGCTGTCGGGCAACTGCTCATACCCCCAGATGTCATAGAGATAATTGTTCATGATAAAATTGGGTGCAGCCAGTCGGTTCATAGTAGCAAAATGAATTGCTGCACCATCAATCGTTGTTTGCATGCAGTCGTGGATCTCATTGAATTCAACTACATTTCCTCCTTGATTACGGAAGAGGAAAATTCCATTGCGCGAGAGATCCCGAAAATGATTATGGGCAATATAATTTCCAGGCGCCATCGCCATCGAAGCCGGTCTTGAATCGATATGAACACCTCCTCCATAGTATCTCAACTTACCACAATATTCAACAGTGTTTCGGGTAATACGATTCTGAATAGGAAAAACCCTTGACGCTTTTTCTCCAGGTGTATAGATCTTGGTATCATCCATATAGGACAAGCGAGATCCGGTCATGAGAACACCTCCACCTCCTGAGTTTGTCACTATATTGTGATCGAAAATATTGTTACGGCTGTCCAAGTGCAGCCACAAGGCGTATCCTCCGATGTTATTAAAGCGGCATTCTGAAATGCTGCACTCCTGTGCATTTTCAAACATCACTGCACAGTCGGTATGCACACGTGCCTCTATTTGTCCCAATGTATGGGTGGTATGCCTGAATTCGAATCCCTGGAACTGAATATTTTTCACCACGATTCCCTTGTCTACATCCCCTTTGACATAAAAGATCCTGTTCAGGTAGGGATAAATGATTTCAGCATCATTGGGTGATTCTCCCTTCAAGGGTTTGTAGTATAATTTACCAGCCTGATGATCGAGGTACCATTCTCCCGGCATATCCAGTTCTTCCCTGACTCCTTCGATCCAAAACCAGCTCCCTTTATCGATCTCGCCATGTTGTTCACGAGTACCCAAATGGATGATTGATTTTTCGATATTGACTGAAGTAACATCATTCCATTGATTGAAAAAACGCCAGCGGGGCACCAGGTTGATCTGTGCATCTGATTCAACTCCCCAGCTTTTTTTCACTTTCCCATCCGGAATTTTTACTTCATTTTTTGTATTGGCAATAGCATACAAAAAAGGATTCTCCAAATGGGCATTGGGGTAACGGGCACGAATAGCTCTTTTGCCATTCACAAACAATTCCCGGAAGTTGAGGGGAAGTGATGGTCTTTTTTCATATTTCTCAGATTCCGTTTCATTTCTTTTCCAGCCTTTCACTTCGGACATAGCAACAGACCAGACACCATCCGTTCCCATCTGCCAGATTCCTGCAATTCGTTTTCCGCCACTCAAGATAACCTTTTCTCCTGTTGCTGCTTTCCAGATGATCGGTGCTGATTTTGTACCGGAATCTTCAGCGGTAAATTCAATTGTCTGTGGCAGGTAATATGTCCCCCCTCTTACGATCACTTCAATAGAACCTGTGTACCCTGATTGCTTAGCCATTCTGACTGCCTGCTGCGCCGCTTCAAAAGAAGCAAAGGGTTTTTCAAGAGTACCGTCGTTGGTATCCTTTCCTTTGAGTGATATGTAAATTTTTCTTACGCCCTTATCAGGTAGTTGAAAGGAAAATAAAAAACCGATGGTCAAAATGAATAACCCAAGTACAATACTCTTCATCATAAATTATTTTTTCAAAAGCGCTTGTAATTGTTTTCCCAGTATTTCATACCCATCAGCATTGGGATGCAGCCCATCAGTAAACAATTTTTCATTCACCTTGCCATTCGCCAAAAACATATCTTTCCCAATATCAGCAAAACGAACATGTTCAGCAGCAGTCACTTTTCTTAGGATTTTGTTGATCAAGATGATTCGATCTTCATAATCACGTCTAGGGTATATTCCCAACAAGGTAATCTCTGAATTGGGCTGATGGATTTTCAACACTTGAACCAAAAAACGAAGACCTTCAATGATTTCTTCATTGCTGTTAACCCGTAAATTGTTGGTTCCTATATTGATGAATATCTTGTCCGGATGTATTCCTAAAAGTTCATCATGGTATATTCTCCAAAGCACATTCTCAATGCGATCTGCACCAAAACCGAAATTTCTTACATTATAAGGTGCGAGATATTTTTGCCAGGATGCGTTGCTTTTAGTGTTAGGCTTCCCTCCCCAGTTATGGGTAATGGAATTTCCGATGAGCAATATTTTATTGGATTCGGTTTTATTCAGGGCCAACATGGTTCTGTGGCGTCCCTCCCAATCATATCCTTGCGGTGTGCGGCGTTGGCGAATGGGAATCTGTGTTTTCAGGGTCCCGACAGGCTCATGAAAGATATCTCTCAGCTTTTTTTCAAAGGCTTTGGCATATTGCATCATACCCATATCGTTCAGATGTTCACCGTCTGACATGTCATCGATCCCTATACCGATTTCACGCTGTGATAACAGGTGTATGGCTTGAATATTTTCATTTTTCAGTTGTTGCTGTGCGGCTTGCAACAATCTATTCAAGCGATCAGAGAAAGTTTGCCTATGCGCCAATAAATAGGCATT
>Ga0315902_10010543_pt1 | contig 12214 bp, 5 predicted proteins | sample LakEriMetagenome_9_FD_203523 | JGI IMG/M metagenome (GOLD analysis project Ga0315902, IMG submission 203523) | Freshwater fungal communities from buoy surface, Lake Erie, Ohio, United States - Buoy 12 MA117 | ecosystem: Environmental > Aquatic > Freshwater > Lake > Lake biofilm | place: USA... | reverse complement strand
CACCACACTTCGAACCCACAGTTCCCTGGGGAAGAGTGGTCACCAGTCTAGCGGCTGTGTTGTGGCAGGTGAAGGACCGGCACCGCTTTCCAGCACGGGGGCTGCCGCCGCGACCCGAGGTGGTGGTACCGAGCCCCGAGGAATTTTCTCACAGAGATGTTACAGATCCGATCGAGCGACGCTGACAACACCAGTGGGAGTACACCTCCCCTGCGGTTCTCGGTTTCCTGGAGACGAGTTGAGCCACCGCTTCAATCCGACTGTTCGGCTTCCTCGCCGGTGGCAGTGGACCCTTCCTTCCCAGGGGACAATGCCATCGGTCGATTTCCGTTGTGGAGGCCAGCCCCCACGTTGGCCCGTTTCGCAGATCCGACACCGCTCCCGGCGGGGGCGACTTGCACATCTCCAGCAAAAGCGGCCTTCCGGCTCTCAGGCAACGCTCGCGACCGGTCAAGTTTCAAATCGGTCCCGAGCCGATGGTCGGTCTCCCTCGTGTCATGCTTTGGCTATGATGGACGGATACTGGGCCAGGCTCGTGATGGCCGCCGGCCGTGTGTGCCGGGCGCAGGCCAGTATCGCGGTGGCAGGCCACCGCGAGCGATCGCGATCGGGGAGAACTGCATGGACAATCTCATCCGCTGCCAGGTCTGCCGCATGCTGCTCCCCAGTTCCTGGGCGTGGCTCATTTGCCAGCAGTGCGGCTTTCGGGTCTGTCCGCACTGTCTCGGCCGTCACTCGGGCGAGTTCAGCCAGGGGGGCTATAAGTGCAGCCAGTGCCCGCAGGGACACCTCCAGACCGAGCGGTGACCTGGCACCCGTCACCCCCCTCGTGGCAGTCAGGCATCCCTGGAACGCTCGGTTGTCCCCGTGTCGGCATTCCGTCGCGATGCTCAGTATCGCGTTCCGCTCCCCCTACAGCTTCCCCAGCACCTCAAGCGCCTTCGCCTCGAAAATCGCCTGCCACTCGGGGGCCAGGATGCAGTCGCTGTCTTCCTGGGCGTTGCCCACGTTCAACAGCTGCTCGGCGGTGGGGGCGTAGTAGATGTAGCCGTTGGTGTAGCCCGCCACGAACGCCGGTTTGTGCGGTGCCCGCTCTTTGAGGTTCAGGCCGATCCGCACCGTCAGCTCGCCGGGGAAGGTCACCAGTACAAAGTCCCCCACCCGCAGTCCTCCCACCTCGACGTCGACCGTCCGCTTCCCTGCCGCGACGTTCTGCGCCTGGTGCATCTTCAACAGCGCCAGGTTCGTCTGCATGCGGGTCAGCTCTTCCATCGTCTGGATGTTCTGCAGATAGGCGGTGATGTTCGCCCGGTTCGCTGCGTCGAGCTTGTCGAGATTTGCCCGACCGAGCTGGCGATCCAACAGGTACGCGGGGGAGGGAGCCGAGGGAAATTCACCCCCCACGTCGTACTTCACGATCAAGGGGAGAAACGTCTGGAAGTTCAGGCTCGTTCCCCGCAGGTTCTTCACCATCCGCGGAATCTCGGCCTCCAGCGCCTCGATCCGCTCGGCCAGGTCGGCCCGGGGCAATTCGAGCGACTCGTTGATCACCTTCAGCGGGGCCGCTTCCCGGGTCTGAATCGCCCGCACCGCTTTCAGCGTGCTCAGCGCCAGCAGGTTCCCCAACGGCTCTCCATCACGCGGCTGCGTCACATCCTTGTACCGCACCGGGTTGATATCGCCGCCACACCCCTGGATGAACAGCGCCACCGCGTCGGCCCCCAGCGTCTCTTCAATCACCTGCGATGAAAATCCGGTGAAGTCGGCGGTGTTCGCCCCCGTCGGCACCCCCATGATCGGATGGCAGGCGAAGTTGTAAACCACCCCCAGCGGACGGCCGTCGAGCCGGTCCAGACGCAGCACCCCGATCTGCGGATCGATCGGCCCAATCTCGGCAATCTGGTCGTTCCCCGGCAGGGCGTAGGCGTGCCGGACGTCCGCCTCTTTTCCATTCTTGAGCCGTACCCGGCGGTTTTCCGAGATCCGGTCCTCATGCCCGATCCCCATCCCCACCTTCACGGGCACCATGTTGGCCAGTGCCTGGGCCACGCAGGCGACCGTTCGCTGGTCGACGTCGGCACAGATGACGCCGTGACAGTGGCTGGCGTTGATCAGAAAGTTCGCGGGGTTCAGACCATGATCCCTCTGCAGGGCGCTCCGCACCTTCTCCATGAAGTCATTCCGGATGTGACCGATCTGGCCGATTGAGACGGCATCGATGCTGCACAGCACGGCGGTCGTCGTGCCATCCGAAAGGGCCAGCGCCCGCACGTAGCAGGGGGGCTGCGCGGGTCCCGCATCGGCATGCGAGACATCGACTTTGGCCACTCCCGCCTTGAGGGGGGCGGCGACGGCCGGCGCCCAGGCCCCCAGGCCCAGATAACCCGCCAGCACGAGCATCAGGCCGAGACGGCCGAGAGGGAGATGTCGGACCACAGAGCCGGCAGTGACAGCAGTCGCGGTGGGGCAGGGCATGGCGGTGGGGAGAGAACTGGGGAGGCGGGAACAGGGGGGGCGAGAATTGAGGAACTAAGGGCAGGGCGTCTTCGGCGGGCAGCCGTTACGGCGCGATGCAGAACAGCTTGTTGCGGCTGCGGACATACAGCCGTCCGTCGGCAATCGCGGGGGTACCGGTGACCGCTTCCCCAATGTCGTTCTTGGCCAGCACCTCCAGCTCGGGGCCATCCTTCAGCACCACCACGAAGCCATTCTGCCCCGCGACGTAGATCTTGCCATCGCCATAAACGGGCGAAGCCAGGTAGGCCCCTTCATTGCCAATCCGCTTTTTCTCCCAGAGGGGCTTGCCGGTCTGGGCGTCGAAGCAACTCGCGACGCCCCCTCCCTTGATGAACCAGACCCGCCCGTTGACAACCAGCGGGGATACGACGTGGTCCGGAGCCCGGGTGACTTTCTTGTACAGGACGTTGGTCTTCGTGACGTCCCCCGACCCTCCGCCGCGAACCACCTGGAACGAACCTTCCTTCTGCTGGTCGTCGTCGAACTTGCTGGCGTCGACCTCTCCCTGGGCACGGGCGGCGACATCCTTCGCGAGCAGTCCCCCCTGGTTCCGGGGATCGAGAAACGCCTTGTCGATTTCTTCGCCTTCGAGAATGCCGTCCGCATTCGCATCCCCCCGCTCAAACTTCTTCCAGAAGGCGTCGGGGATTGGGGCTTCCTTGTTCATGCGGCTGTTGCGCACTTCGTCGCGGGTGATCTTCCCATCGCCATTCGCGTCGGCCTGGGCCCGCCACTGATACGAGATGCCGCTGCTTTCGACCGAGACATACACGAGATCGTTGAGCACGACCGGGGTCGTCTTGATATTGCGGCAGAAGAGTTCCGACGCCCAGAGCCGTTTTCCCGATTCGATGTCGTAACCCAGCAACCGGCCAGTTCCCGCCACGACCAGCTGCGGTCCCTGCTTCGTCTGGGCGATCACCGGATGCGAGTAGCTCACCGCCATGTCCCCCCGGTCATCCTGCCACAGCAGACGGCCCGTCTTGCGGTCGAAGGCGTACAGTGCCGGGCTGAGGTCGTCGTCCTGGCAGAAAAACAACGTGTCTCCATGCAGCACCGGCGACATCCCCGGCCCCCAGTCGAAGATGAAGAACGGTTCCGGCAGAGACTGCTTCCAGACCGTCTCGCCGGTTTTGGCATCGAGTGCGGCCAGGCCCAACCGGGTGAAGTAGACATACACCCGCTCGGCATCCGCCACCGGAGTCGCCGAGGCATAGCTGTTGGTCTCGTGGACGGATGGCAGGGGCTCGGCTCCCACGAGGAAGGGGTGTCGCCAGAGTTCTTTCCCCGTCCCGGTGTCAAACGCGAAGACGACAAACTGCTGCTCGGGGCCCTTCTCACCGACCATGGCGGTTGTGAAGACCCGACCGGCCGCCACGACAGGCGAGCCGATTCCCTCTCCCACCTCGTGCGCCCAGGCGACATTCTGGGTGGCCGAGAACTCGACCGGCAGCCGTTTGTTCGAGACCGAGATCCCGGTGGAGTTCGGGCCGCGGAACTGCGGCCAGTCTTCCGCCCGGCTGATGGGGGAGGTCGACAGCAGGCTGACAGCCACAAGCAGCAGCGAAAGCGTACGGGCGGGCATGACGGGTCTCCGATGGGGAACGCACCAGCACAACGTCGCGCAGGTCTGCGGATCGTAAGAAATGCCTCCCCGGGGGACAATTCCCCGGGGAACTTGCGGCTTGGGGGCCCGTGCAGGCAGAATGAGCGTCAGGACGGGAGACCCTGTGTCTCCCGTCCTGACGCTGCGTTGTTGTCCCCCCCGCTTCGCCCCCGCTCCGGGAATTGCCATGTCGCTCAAGAAACCTGTTGCGTCTCGTTCCAGTCGTCGTCAGTTCCTGGCGAACTCGGCGGTCGCGGCGTCGTCGCTGCTGGCGGCCCCGGCCATCGTGCGCGGGACCAATCTCAACGAGAAGCTCAACATCGCCATCATCGGCTGCGGCGGCCGTGGTGCGGCGAACCTCGCGGGGGTTTCGGGCGAGAACATCGTCGCCCTTTGCGACGTGAACGACGCGGCGGTTGCTGCCGCCTCGCAGAAGCATCCCCACGCAAAGAAGTTCGCCGACTTTCGCGAAGTGTATGACCACGCCCGCGACTTCGATGCCGTCGTCGTCAGCACGTGCGAGCACACCCACGCCTTTGCGACACTTCCCGCCCTGCAGTTGGGGAAGCATGTCTATTGCGAAAAGCCCCTTACCCACAGCGTGTACGAAGCCCGGGTGATTCGCGAGGCGGCGGCGAAGGCCAGGGTCGCCACCCAGATGGGGACGCAGATCCATGCCGAAGACAACTACCGCCGGGTGGTCGAACTGGTGCGATCGGGGGCGATCGGCCCGATTCGCGAAGCCCATGTCTGGGTCTCGCGGGCCTGGGGTTGGCAGCCAAGTGAAGACGAGGCCAAACGGCATGGCGACATTGTCACCCTGCGCGAGCGGCCGACCGAGACGCAGGCGGTGCCGGGTGGTCTGCACTGGGACCTCTGGCTCGGCCCCGCCCCCGCCCGGCCGTTCCACAGCACGTATGTTCCCGGGCCGAAGTGGTATCGCTGGTGGGACTTTGGGAACGGCACGATGTCGGACCTGGGGAGTCACTGGATCGATCTGCCGTTCTGGGCGCTCGATCTCAAGGCTCCGCTGACCATCGAGGCGAAGGGGCCCCCCGTGCATCCCGAACTGGCCCCGGCGTCGATGCAGGTGACCTACCAGTACGGCTCGCGGGAGGCGATGCCCCCCGTGTCGCTCACCTGGTACCAGGGGACGAACAAGCCCGAGCGCTGGACGGCGGGGGAGATTCCGCAGTGGAGCGACGGGGTGCTGTTTGTGGGGGACGACGGCATGATTCTCTCGGACTACTTCAAGCACACGCTGCTGCCCGAGAAGAAGTTCGCCGACTTTGTTCGACCGGCCGCGAGCATTCCGAAGTCGCTCGGTCACTATGCCGAGTGGATCCACGCGTGCAAGACCGGTGCCCCGACGACGTGCAACTTCGAGTACGCCGGCTGGCTGACCGAGGCGAATCACCTCGGCAACGTCGCCTACCGGGTCGGCAAGAAGCTCGAGTGGGATGCCGACCGCATGCGGGCCACGAATGCCCCGGAAGCGGCCCGGCTGATCCAGCGCGAGTACCGCACCGGCTGGAAGCTGGCCTGAGCAACCCCAACCGGCCTTCTGCATGAGAAGCCGGTGACCATCCGCCTGCCACACCAAGCGGCGCAGCCGCGCGTCGGCGAACGGCCCAGCGTGAGCTGGCTGGTGGAAGCGTCGCTCATCAATCCGACCCGCGGCGCACGCTCAGCCCCCAACCCTCGCGCGTGGCTTGATCAATCCAATCGGCCAACGAGCCCACGGCGCAGCCGCGCGCCTCCTCCCTCTCCCGCAAAACGACATTCGGTCAACAGCACCCGAGTGACTGCGGGAGAGGGCCGGGGTGAGGGCGAAAGGGCCGGGCGTCAACGCCGCATCCCAACCGAACATCGTCGGCCGGACAAATTTTCAAATTTGTCGCACGAGGCCGCGCGCCTCCTGCCTCTCCCGCAAACCGACTCTCGGTCAACTGATCCCGTGTGACTGCGGGAGAGGGCCGGGGTGAGGGCGAAAGGGCCGGGTGCAGCTGCGTGCATTCGGGCGTCGGTCAATTCCAGTCGCGGAGGCGGTTGTGCGGAGGAGCGGTGTCCCCCCCTCATCCGGCCTTCGGCCACCTTCATCCCCCCGCGGGGGGGAGAAGGACCCGATCCAAGCCAGCGCGCGAGGCTGTTGCCGTCCGCCTGCCACACCAAGCGGCGCAGCCGCGCATCCCAGGCGAACGGCCCAGCGTCAGCTGGCTGGTGGAAGCGTCGCTTATCAATCCGACCCGGGGCGCACGCTCAGCCCCCACCCGCCGCGCGTGGCTTGATCAATCCAATCGGCCAACGACCCCGCGGCGCAGCCGCGCGCCTCCTCCCTCTCCCGCAAACGACATTCGGTCAACAGCACCCGTGTGACTGCGGGAGAGGGCCGGGGTGAGGGCGAAAGGGACGCGCGTCAACGCCGCATCCCAACCGACCATCGTCGGCCGGACAAATTTTCAAATTTGTCCCACGAGGCCGCGTCTCCTCCCTCTCCCGCAAAACGACATTTGGTCAACAGGGCCCGTGTGACTGCGGGAGAGGGCCGGGGTGAGGGCGAAAGGGCCGCGTGAACGCCGGGAGCATTCGGGCGGGAGTCAATTCGACTCGCGCAAGCGGTTGTGCGGAGGAGCGGTGTACCCCCCTCATCCGGCCTTCGGCCACCTTCATCCCCCCGCAGGGGGGAGAAGGACCCGATCCAAGCCAGCGCGCAAGGCGGGGGCCGTCTGCCTGCCACACCAAGCGGCGCAGCCGCGCATCCCAGGCGAACGGCTCAGCGTCAGCTGGCTGGTGGAAGCTCCCAATCCCAGCCAGACTCTTCCCTTGCGCACAACCTCGATCACGCACGGTCCCTGTCGGGGAGACCGAATCGAGCCCGGGTCTCGTACCGTCGAACACGTTTCGTGAGGCGCAACGTCGCTGCCACGTTCGAAGCCCAAGTGCGCGCATCGAATGCGGTGCACGGCACCAGACTCTCAATGCTGTTCTCGCAACCGCGAAAAAAACGCGCTGCGCGAACAGGGGGGGAACCCCCCTGTACCCCCCTCAGAGTTCAGAGACCAGAGGGACAGAGTCCACACGAGGACGACTCGGGAACAACCTCACTCGCCCCAACACAACCGAAACCCGATGAGGTGGTTCCGAAAGACGGGCGTGAAGTCGAGGCGGAACGCGCAACGGAGGTAGCCTCCGTCGTCGTCCCACGAGCCGCCACGCAAGACACGCGACGGACCGACGGTGTACATCAGGCCCTCTGTCGGGGGGGCGGAATAAAAACCCGGCGTGTTGTCCCCCACCTTCTGCTTGGAGCCGGTGTCGGGATTGTATCGTGTCGCATATTCGTCGATCCGAAACACATCGGCGCACCATTCCCACACATTCCCATGCATCTGCCACAGCCCCCACATGTTGGGGCCGAATGCCGGTGGTGTTTGCTTGTCACTGTGATGCTGCCACGTTTGTCGCGTTTCTGCAGTCCACCGCACCGGTAGCGTTTGCTCGACGTAAAAGAAATTCTTTGCAGTTTTCCCCGTTTTGTAAGGGTGCTTGCCGTTAAAGTTCGCCTGCGAACCATCCAACGACTTAGAACCCCCGCTGGCCAGGCTGAACAGATCCTGGTCTCCATCAAATCCCGCCCGGCAGGCGAATTCCCACTCGCTTTCGCTGGGCAGCCGGCACTTGTCCCCCACCCAGCACGCAAACAAAGCCGCGTCGTACCAGTTGACCGTAATGACCGGGCAGTCTTCGGTCTTCGCGTAGTCCTGAAACGCCTCGGCGTCGTCTTGGATTCGCTGAGAATCAAACAACCGATACTGCGCCAACGTGACCGTGGTCGCCTGCATCCAGAATCGCCGCACCGCCACTTTGTGTCGTGGTTGTTCGTCCGAGTATATTCCGACTAATTCCGCAGTTCCCTGCCAGAACCAGTACCGGTCCGGCGAACCGGCCAATTGTCGGCTCTTCAACCACTGCTGCTGCCGTTCTTTCAGATTCGCTGGTACTCCCTCAACCGACCGGGGTGGGCAACAAACCCAGGTCGGCGCCGCTGGGTCATCTGGCAACAACTGCTGCAAACGCTCTGGGGAGATTCCCCAAACGCTGGCAACCCTCTGCAGTTCCTCGACGGGCAGCAGTTCGGCTGCGGTTTGTGCGTGGTCGATTGGGCCCTCCATGAGCAGACTACGGAATGGCTGATGGAGACGATCTCGCCATTCCTGGTACTTCGTCGAGTTTTGTTCCAGGGCAATCCGCAACAGGTGCCACCGCAGTTCGTTGGGGCGCGGTGTGGTGTCTGGATTGAACGCCAGGTCAAGTGCCGCATGGCACACTGCCGGTTGCGGCCATGCGCGAGCATCGACATTGGTGGCAACCTGCAATTCCGCGGCGAAACGCAGCGGCCAGAATCCAGCCTCCTGCCCAATCAGTGGGAGCAGATGCTGCTGGTCGTCGGTCGCTGAATACATGTTCGCCAGGTACAGTCCCGCAAAAAACTCCTGCATTCCACGGTGCTTGAATCCGAATAACCCCTCGTTGGCCTGTTCGACCATCAGATGCCGGGTCAGAACCGCGACGTCATCGACCTCGTCCCACAATCGATCCCATTCATTCGGGGCGATGAAAGAGTCTGAGTCACTGTTTTTGTCACGCTGGCAGCCGAGTCGAGCTTCTCGCTTGAGCTTGTTGACGGCAGAGTGACCCTCGATTGTGTACTCTCCCGGGTGGTCGACCAGCATCTGGTAGGCCACTGCTGCCAGGAGTCGTCGATAACGCGGGAACTGCTGCAGTAGTTGCATTTGCGAGGGGTTGAGTGCCTCCGCTTTGGTGTTTTCGCGCTTCCAGAACTCGTTGACCGCCTGCCAGTACAGATCCGCCCGGTTGGCAAAGCGGGGAAACTTTCCGGTTCGCTGCGCCAGTTGCCGCACGAACGAGAGAAGTGCGGGGACCTGCAGCAATTCGCCGATTTGAAGGTACAACGGTCCAAAGACTTTGTCGTCCTGCAACAGTTCCTCGGCCGGAGAGATTATGCGGTATGTTCTGCGGGATGGACGCGATTCGCCCGCCAGACACGCCTCTTCCCAGGTCGTCGCTTCCTTGTTCCTCACATCAGTGACATGCTCGAGAGTTGACTTCAAGTACTCGAACTGTTGTTGCGGACTGAATCCTTTGAGAATCAAATGCTGCCATTCCGGTTTGCCCAACAAGCCGCTTTCGGTGACGGATCTCGGGCGACTGGTGACCACGATCATGATTTCGCTTGACAGTGTGTCGTCGCAAAGATTCGCGAGTGCGGCGACCTCACCGGACTCTGTCTTCCGTCCCTCTACCTGATCAAAGGCATCCATCAGCAAGACCACCCGGCGCTGTTGCCAGGCGAGGTTGACGAGTTCCGAAAGGTGCTTGGAGTAGAGACCGTCTCGATCTTCAATGTCCCCATTTTGCAAGTCTTCGGCCAGAGTGGATGTGATATGTGCTCGATAGGCGGTGGCCGCCTTCTTTCTGTCTTGCAGCGTCGGCCAGGCATCCCGCCCCCCCTCCCACCGCACCACCAGTGCCGACTTCCCCAGCAGCGTCTGGCCGCCGTCGGGGCCGCCTTCACAAAACCACGCCTGCAGTCGCCGGGTGAAGACCGACTTGCCCGCCCCCGCATCCTCGGTCACCAGCCAACGACGAGTCTTTTTTCCATGCTCGAAAAAGGCCTTGAGAGTCTGCGCTTCCGTCGGATTGGGTGCGGTGACCAACGGCTCATCCTGCCGCACTGCGTCCCCCCGTTCCCCCTCGGTCCGCCCCTTCTCGCCCGATTTGGCTGCGGATTTCGGAATGGCCAGGTGATTGCAGAGGTAGGGGGAGGGCCCGCCGTCTGTGTTGCAATATTTTGTCCATTGCTGAATCCAGGTATCACCGACGTCTCTTAGAAACCGTTCGAGAAGTTCCTCGAGATTGCCACTGGAACTGCTGCGAGTCGAGATCTTCTTCTTCGCCGCTCCTTTTTTGGCCTTCTTGTTCAGGGTCAACATGACGACAACGTCGAATAGAACTTCCGAGAGAATCAACTGATCCCTGGGAAGAAAGCGCGACATGGGTGGGTTTTTGCGCTGTGCGTCGACCGCCTCGACACCATCAGCGAGCGATTGCAAGTCGGGGTTGCGCTGTGCCGCCTGTCTCAGAAGTTTTACGTACTTTTGTTTTCCAACGATCTGGTCCCGATGCTGCGTCATTTCGCCATAGGCGATCGCCGTACTTCGAAAAAGATCTTTGCACTTCTCAAACAGATCTTCATGGCGAATTGCGCGAAGTCCCCCTTTAGTAGCGGTTGATCGAAATGTCTGCAGCCGAGTCAGCGTTTTCGTGATGGCAGATGAAAGACGCGCAGAATCACACGCTATTTTCTCCCACTCCCGTCGTTGCAGATTCCAATAGTCATTCTGCTGGAAGAAGAGATTGTTGCCTTGCGCTGCGTCGAGCTTGACTTCCAGGGGAGTGAGAATTGTGGCCACCAGATCTTTTTCGACCAGATAGCCCAACTGGTGAATCTGGGTATTGATTCTGACCATTAATTCGGTCGCGCGTTCCACTGCGTCCGCTCGTTGAATGGCCGATGCCGCGGTTGCCTCATCCAGAATCAGTAACAGGTCGGCGTCGCTGGATTCGGGGGAAAACCATGGTGACGTTTCCTTGCCGAAAAGGTAGGCACCGGCAAATCCTGGGATGTTGCTCAATTGCTGCGAACACAATTCGACCAGAGGAATGGCAGCCGAATGAAAGCGGTCAAAGGGGGCCATCGGTGTTGGGGGTAAAGTGTCTTCAGGAGAATTGATTCATTGAAAATCAGCCATCGTGACGCTGCTCGTGGCGTCAAAAGCGGAGAGTGTCGCTGTCTACCGCACAATTTGTGCAAGCCAATCCCCCAACCCTTTGAGCATCACGCTTGTTGCCAACAGTGGCAACCACCACCGCAGATAACAGGATTGCGCATTCTGTCCGAGCAGTGAAGCCAATGGCGACGTTGAAATGTTTGAGGGGGCCGTTGCTCCGCCCGCACCAAAAGTGGCGTCTGATGTTGCCGCAGGCATTCCCGTGGACGTCTCGGCAGACTTTTCGACAGGAGCCACTGTCAGGCTGATCGCGGCCGCCGCGACCATGCTGATCAACAACAGGCCCGAAAACGCCTCGAGGAATGCCAGCAGCACCGCACAGAGGTTGCTGGGTGCATAGGTGCCGTATCCGATGGTGGTGATCGTGCTGAACGACGTCTGCAGGGCGTGGACCATCCCGTCCGCCAGCGGTGTCGCAGGATTCATGTCGATGATGGGGTTGCGGAATGGTTTGTCGTACTCGGCCACACCCCATTCCGAGAGGTGGAAGGTGAGGCTGGCGTTCCAGAAGATCACCTCCACCAGGGTCATCATGTTCAGCAGCACTAACCGCTGGTTCAACTCGGGAGTGCGGGTGCCCGCCCGCACCGCCCCCGCGCCAAACGGCGAGACATCGACGGCGTTCACAAAGGCGTCGAATAACCTCCACAAGATCACTGCCAGAACATACGGCCCCCACCCGTCGCGTGAAAGACGCAGTGTTACCGAATTCCAATTCCAGAACCAAAAATAGATCGACGCCGCGAGAGTCAGTGTCCAGATCAAGTCGGCCAGCCAGACGACTCGATGCACCGAGCAGACATACGGCAGGTTCTTGTTTTTGCGCTGATAAAACCCTTGCCAGCCCCAGATCGACAGCAGATAGCGCCAGACTGTCACCGGGAATTGCACGGTCTGCATCAGAAACGAGGCATCGGCCAACGTCGACGACTCTGGCGTGTTGGAACTGGGGGGGACTTCAGCGGCAGACATGCTCACGAATCCAGTGTGGTATCGATTCGACAGCCGGGAGACTCCGGCAGTCTACCCAGCCCGCCCGGTGCGCGTGTAGTCTAACGGTCGCTGGAGACCCCTTGTGCCGCTGCCGTTTTTTCTGGTCCCATCCCCATGACCACCCCTCCTCCCCCCCAACACCCATTCCCGCCCCCAACCGCACCGTCCGCCCCGCCTGCAAAAAACCAGTCGCCTGGTCACCCGTCTCGAGCGGCCGATCCGTACG
>Ga0315902_10010542_pt1 | contig 12215 bp, 2 predicted proteins | sample LakEriMetagenome_9_FD_203523 | JGI IMG/M metagenome (GOLD analysis project Ga0315902, IMG submission 203523) | Freshwater fungal communities from buoy surface, Lake Erie, Ohio, United States - Buoy 12 MA117 | ecosystem: Environmental > Aquatic > Freshwater > Lake > Lake biofilm | place: USA... | reverse complement strand
GTCTTTATCATTGACGAAGTCGGACAACATGTCGCACGAAGCGGCGACAAGATCGAAGATCTACGTGCAACAATCGAAGAATTCGGCAAAGTAAGCAAGAACTTGCTAAAAGCAAAGAAGATCACTGCACCCTGCTGGATCGTCGTAACTTCTCAAGAGAAGCTTGATGAGGTTGTCGCAGCCATCGATTCAAAGCGTGTGGAGCTCGCGAAACTCCAGGATCGATTCCGTTATCGCGTCGACTTAGCGCCATCTGACATCCGAGAAGTGGCGACCAAGCGTGTCTTGGCGAAAACCGAGGACGGCGAGAAGGAACTGCGAAAGCTATACTTCCAAAACCCAGGCCTCTTGAACATCTCTCTTCGCTTGGAGCGGACAACCAGACGTACAGATATCAACGAAGACGACTTCGTTCATTTCTATCCGTATCCTCCGCACTACATCGATCTGTGTATTGGAATCATGTCGGGCATTCGCCTACAGCCAGGCGCGCCAAGGCATTACGGTGGTAGCAATCGAACCATTATCAAGCAAGCGTATGAAATGCTGGTTTCGGATAGAACTGGCTACGCCAAGAAGAGCATTGGCTCTCTAGTCACTCTTGATAAGGTCTTCGAGCTCGTTGAAGGCAATCTATCCAACGAGAAACGTACTGATGTTCATCAGATCGCCGAGCGATTCAAAACAGAAGTAGATGATCATGGCTGGGCTTTGCGTGTTGCAAAAGCAATTTGCTTATTGGAGTTCATTCGTGACTTGCCAAGAACAGAAGCAAATCTCGCCGCAGTATTAGTTGATGAGGTGGGCATGGCGACACCAGTTAGCGAAGTACAGGCTGCGGTAAAGCGACTGGAATCTGCCAAGTTCATTCGCAACACAGAGGAAGGTTGGAAGCTTCAAACTGCACAGGAGAAGAACTGGACCAACGAGCGTAGTGGACACCTCGATCCTAAGCCTCGTGAGAGGAATGATCGGGCGCGTAAAGCCTTACAACAGATATTTGACGAACCTGAGTTCAAAACCTATCGATATCAGAACCGATCGTTCCGTGTTGGGATTAGCGTTGATGGTGCTGGAATTGGCGACGAGGGCGAGCTTCCACTCGCTCTTTGTGTTTCTGACGATGCGGAAGACTTAACAACTCGAATCGAAGATATTCGCGCTGAAAGTCGTCTTGCAGTAAATGAACATAATGTTTTCTGGCTATTTTGTCTGACTCCGGAAATTGACGAATTGGTCGCCCAACTCCATGCTTCTTCCAAGATGGTCGACAAGTACAACCAGCTTAGCGCACAACAAAAGATCAGCCCTGACGAAGCGACATGCTTGCAAGATGAGAGGAACTCGAAAAACGCCTACGAAAGCCGCTTAAGAGATAAGCTCACTGAGGCAATGGAGCGTGGAACGGGAATGTTCCGTGGAGTTCACAGGGATGCTTCGGCTCTCGGCAAAGGGCTGAGTGAAATTCTAAAGAAGCTCTTTGGTCAGGTAGTTCCAGATCTGTACCCGAAACTACAAATGGGCTCCCGACCTCTAAAGGGAGACGAGGCTGAGCAGATACTAAAGGCTGCCGACTTGAAGGCGTTGCCTAATGTATTCTACGTTGGCGACCAGGGTCTTGGACTCGTAATAAAAGATGGGCCTAAGAACATCGTCTCGACGACCGCCGATGTAGCCAAAGAGGTACTCGATTACCTCAAGAGCGAGCATAGCTATGGGAACAAAGACACACGCATGGGCAAATCACTCGAAAAGCGATTTGGTGGAACTCCATACGGTTGGGAGCGTGATATGCTCCGACTGATTCTTGCAGCGCTGTTCCGAGCGGGCGAAATCGAGGTAACCTATCAAGGGAATCGATATCACAACTATCAAGACCCTGCGTCGCGCACTCCCTTTACAAGCAACCCAGCATTCAAATCATCTCTTTTCTCGCCTCGGCAATCTGTTGGTTTAAAGACACTGACTCAAGCAGTGCAGCAACTGGAAGATCTCACTGGCGAAGAAGTTGATGTTGAAGAAGGTGCTATTTCGACTGCGTTCAAAAAAATTGCTGCCGAAGAGCTTGAGCGTCTTTATCCACTCAAGGCGACAGCCGAGGCGCATCGACTGCCGGTGATGCCAATGCTATCGGAGTACCAACAGACACTCGCAGGGATCCAATCATCAGCATCTGACGATTGTGTACGTATTCTTACTGAAAATGGAAAGGACTTCGGGGCAACGCGAGATCGAATCCGCAAGTTGCGAGAAAGGCTTGATAACGATGCAATCAGCGTATTGCGACAAGCACGCCAAGCTACCGATCAAGTGTGGCAACGATTGGCTGGTCACAGTTTTTCCGAGTCGCTTGCTCCCCATGTCGACGAACTGAAAGCCCTGCTTTCATCTGAGCAGTTTATCGATCAGTGGGAGAGGATCGAGTCGCTGAGCAAAACCATCATTGAAGCCTATCGAACTGCCTACAGCGAGCTATTCGAGCAAAGAAGATCGGCTTTTCAATCTGCGGTTGAAGAGATCAAGAATCGTTCGGAGTGGGGACCGCTCGAAGCAACAAATTCGACGACGGCTTCAAGTCTACTTTCTCCGCTACTTGCTCGCGTTGGCAATGATGAAGACGTTGAGGCAGTTAAACAGTCGAAATCAATTGGCAAGGCAAGCTTAACAGAAATGGAGTCTGATTTAGCTGCGTTAGCTGGCTTGAAGTCTTCAGTTTCAGTCAAGTTACAGGAGCTTTCGATCGCTAGTGAAAAGAAAGTTCCGGTGAAAAAGGTTCGAGTATCCGAGTTCTTCAATCGCCCGATTCAAACGCAAGAAGAGCTCGACAAAGCGCTCGAGTTAATTCGTGATTCACTTCAGAAGTGTATCGACGAAGGTGCTATTGTAATCCTGGAATAACCGCACCCATGCAGCATAAACAAGAAACGAGCTAGGAGGATTAGAATGGAAATTGTTGAACTAAAGCATGTTTTTGGGGTTCGTACGCCGACCCCAAATAGAACATATGTCGACCGAGCAGGACTCGACGCTCGTTTTCGATATTTCCTGGATAGCGGGCGACACTTAGTTGTGTATGGAGCCTCAAAACAAGGTAAGACGTCATTGTGGAAACGGTCTATATCGGAGGGGAATTTCATCCACGTGCAATGCAGTAGACGTCCGGAAACCCAACAATTGTATGAAGAAGTACTAGGGCAACTTGGGATAACTATTTCAACAAGCACCGATGTGACATGGACTACCGGCGGAAAAGTTGGAGCAGAAGCAGGTGGCAAAGCGGGAATTCCTTTTGTTAGCCAGGGCGAGGCAAAAGGGACCACTGAAGTTTCGATAGAAAGAGTGTCGCAGAGTGCACAAAAAACAATTGGGAAATCCGCAGAGCACTTAACCTTTGTTGCTGAACAAATAAAGAAATCAGCCAAGAAAGTGATTCTTGAAGATTTTCATTACATACCGGAGGCCACGAAAGTCCAGCTCGCGATAGACCTCAAAGCACTGCTGGAGCTTGGCGTTGCTCTAATCCTGATCGGGGCGTGGAAAGAGCAAAATGTTCTGATTCAATACAATGGCGATTTGGCTGGTCGTATCGATGAGATCAATCTGAATTGGGACGACCAGGAGCTGAATGAAGTGTTAACACTTGGAGAAAAAGCTCTGAACATCACGCTTGGCCAAGAAATACGACAGGCCATCGTTAGTGACGCTAGCGGCAACGTCGGATTGCTGCAGCGAATGGCAGAGAAGTTTTGCATTGAGGCACAGATTTTCTCAACGAGCACTGAAGACAATCTCGTATTAGAAGATATGAGCCTACTTCAGACTGCGAGAAAGGCTATCTGCCAAGAGGAAGCTGTGAGGTACCGAAAACTTGGATGGTCGGTCACCGAGGGTTTCGCTAACTCGAACCCGGAGACTAAACGTATCTATATGTACATCATACAGGCTTGCGTAAACGCTCCCGATTCAGTTTTGCTTGCGGGAATAAGCGAACAAGAAGTAATTGAGCGCATTCAAAGTATAGATCCGTCCGTGCGTTCAGCTACTGTAAAGTCGGCACTTAGAAGCGTTGATAAGTTGCAGTCGGTTAAAGAAATCTACCCAGTTATCGTTTCATTTGACCCAGTTAACAGGGTACTGCATCTTGCAGACCGCGAGCTCCTCTACTACCGGAAATATGGCGGTCCACAATGGCCGTGGGAGGACGCGGAATGAACGGTGATACAAGAAAGGTTCTGCGGAATGTGGTTACTCAATGCCGTCGGCTCTTGGAAGAAGAGACGATGAAGTTGCTGCAAGGTCGCTTCGGCATCCACGGTAACGGGAAGGTTGAGCCGGCCGAGAATATGAGCCATCTGTCGCAGGAAGATCGACTCGCTCGAAGTGAAATCGTTGAGCACCTAAACCACATTCGTGCCCAAAATGGAAAGCCTGCCGATGCACTACAACAGCTTGTGCGAGAGATTTCCTTCACCCATCTGAATCGGTTTTGCGCTTACAAAATGATGGAGTTGCGAGACATCTATCTCGGTGGCGAGAGATTTCGAGAGACGGTCAGTAGAGGGATTGAATCGAATGGATTCAAATTTTACCTAGCAGACCATCCTGAAGACGAGCGACTTTACCGGACGGGATATCAGGAAACGGCCTACCGTCACTTTCTCGATTGGGTGGGTGGATCGCTGTCGGAAGAGATTGGGGTCCTATTTAATCCAAACGACTCGGCAAATCGCCTCTATCCATCACAACGTGTGCTTAATGACGTAATTCAATTGTTAGGCGATGAGAGACTAAAAGAGATCTGGTCGGAGAAGGAAGATGAGACCATAGGCTGGGTGTACCAGTACTTCACTCCCAAGGAAATGCGAGACGAAGCACGATCAAAAAGCCGTTCGCCTCGGGACTCGAATGAACTGGCTTTTCGCAACCAGTTCTTTACCCCTCGATACGTGGTCCAATTCCTTACCGACAATTCGCTAGGCCGTACGTGGTACGAGATGCGAAGAGGGAATACGAAGCTGAAGGAGAACTGCCGCTATCTAATTCGCCGCCCCACCGAAGCCTTCCTCGATGAAGGTCAAGAGCCACCTAAAGCTGCTAACGCAACAGCCGACCTGTCCCAAGAGGAGCTCCTCGGACAGCCTGTCTACATCCCGTACCGTGCGAAGAAGGACCCTCGTGAATTAAAGATCCTCGACCCTGCATGCGGCAGTGGCCACTTTCTTCTGTATTGTTTCGATCTGCTCATAACAATCTACGAAGAGGCTTACACCGACTCGGATCTCGGACCGAAGCTCCAGCAAGATTACGCAACACTCGAAGACTTGATGCGGGATGTGCCCCGATTGATCCTCGCTCACAACCTTCATGGAATCGACATAGACCTACGCGCCACGCAAATTGCGGCATTGGCGTTGTGGCTTCGATGTCAAAGGGCTTATCAACAGATGGGGCTGAAGAAGAATCGCCCTAAGATTACTAGGTCGAACATTGTCTGTGCCGAACCGATGCCCGGTGAATCGAAGATGCTCAACGAGTTTGTGCATCAAGTTGAGCCGGAGATTTTAGGCCAACTTGTCGAAGTCGTGTTTGATAAGATGAAGCTTGCTGGGGAAGCAGGGTCACTTCTCAAGATCGAAGAGGAAATTCAGGACGCGATTAGTGAAGCCAAGCGGCAATACGAGATCGGCGGGATTCCACTTCAGCAGACATTGTTCGACAAACCAATCGAACCAGGCAAAAAACGCTATCGGGTTCAGAATCTACCTAACGACCAGTTTTTCGAGCAAGCCGAGGTCAATCTTGTTCAATCACTTGGAGTCTATGCCAAGAGTGCCAGCAATGGCGATCGATTCCAACGGTATCTCTTTGCCGAGGATGCCGCTCACGGATTCTCGTTTATCGAATTGTGTCATCGTCGGTTCGATGTGATCTTGATGAACCCTCCGTTCGGCGATTCAAGTAAGAAATCCAAGAATTATATCGATTCAACGTATAAGAATTCGTACAGCGACATTTTGGCTGCGTTTGTCGAACGAACTATTGAACTTTGTGTTCCCAACGGATTAGTTGGTGCGATCACGAATCGGAACTGCTTTTACCTCACTACGATGACTGACTATCGCAAGGAAGTTCTTCAGCGGTGTGTTGGCTTCGAAGCCCTCGTGGATCTTGGCGAGGGCGTTCTCGATGCCATGGTCGAAGCCGCAGCATACGTACTTCGACGCCTGCCACACCCAGAACAAGTCGCTCCATTCATCCGTCTTTTGGTAGACAACGACAAAGAGGAACTGGCGTTTTCTGAAGTAGCTGCAGTCAACTCTGGCAAACTCACAAATAGGACTTTTTACTCGGCACCTGCTGATTTTGCTCGCATGCCTTCCAGCCCGTTTTGCTATTGGGTACCCGCGCACATAATCAATGCACTTTCGACGCTTCCAACAATCGGGGTAGCCACAGCGAAAATCAATGTAGGGCTGCAGACCGGCCAAGATTGGCGATTCCTTCGAACCACTTGGGAAGTATCGCCAAATCTCATCTCACCGTGCCCATTAGCGCTGGACAAAAAACCTAGCGACGTTCGTGGACAGTGTCTTAAAGAACTCAAGGAAAAGCAAACCTGGGGGTTTTTCTCAAAAACGGATTTTGCATCTCCATGGTACTCACCGATAACGCTACTTGTTAAATGGGAAAACGATGGTTTCGAACTCAAAAACTTTACCGACGAGAAAGGCAAGGTTCGATCGCGCCCACAAAACGAAATGTACTATTTTCGACCGGGCTACAGCTATAACTATCGCACAACTAGACTAGTTCCTTACATCCTTCCCGCCGGCATCATCCCAACCGCAGGGCGAGCACAAGTGTATCCGGAACCGGGCTATGAAATGGATGTTCTTGGTATTTGTGCATCTCGAATAGGCTCCGCAGTCGCTAGGTTTAGCGGTCAGATGTTTTCACGTCCTCTATTTCAGGCAAGTATGGTTCAAAGTCTTCCGGCCATTCCATTGAGCCGAGAAACGAAAGAGCAACTGACTCTTACCGCGAATTCTCGTCTTAAAGCCAAAATGGATGTACTCAGCCATTTCGAACCATGGCATGAGTTTGTCGTACCCGCCTTCGTTGCCGACCTACAGTCGAGTGATTCGTGGCATCTCGACACTTTAATTGGAATGGAACTAGAAGAACGGATTGCAGCAGATGCAGGGTTGTCCAAAGGGGATCTTTCTTCCTTATGTCGAGATCTTGATGATGCTATTTCGATTCGACAGGAAACACCATCCGATGATGACTACGATTCATCAGAAAACTACTTTGACGGAGCGGAAGATGATGATAACTCGATCAACCTTGTTGATGTTTCTCCAAAAGCACAGTACGAGGGGCTCATTTCGTACTGCCTCGGCGTAGCCTACGGACGCTGGGACGTTCGATTCGCCCTCGAAAAATCCCTCATTCCCCGAAGCCAAGATGCTTTAGATCCTCTGCCCGTCGTACCGCCAGGAACCTTGGTTTCGAATGATGGGTACCCAGCGCGGAGCGGTAGAATCGTGAGCGAAGCTTGGCTCAAAGCCCGGCCAAACGCCGTCTACCTCCCGCCAACGGGAAGCGTTTCGGAAGAGACAATCGAAGACGATAAGTACCCAGTTAAAATCGACTGGGACGGCATTCTTGTCGATGATCCAGAGCATCCAGACCATAGCGTCCGCCGAGTAAGGGAAGTTCTCGAAGTAATCTACATGGGTCGCGCCGATACAATCGAGAAGGAAGCATGCGAAGCTCTGGGTGTTAAGGCTTTGTGCGACTATTTCCGAAAGCCGGGTAAAGGAGGATTCTGGGACGACCATCTAAAAAGATATAGCAAGAGCCGCCGAAAAGCTCCGATCTACTGGCTGTTGCAGTCTTCGAGCAAGAACTTCGCTATCTGGCTCTACTACCATCGACTCGACAAAGACTTGTTGTACAAGGCACTAGTGAACTATGTTGCGCCAAAGATACGCTTGGAAACCAGCCGCCTCGATTCGCTCCGAACCGAGAAGGCCGCCGCAGGGGAAAGCGGAAAAGAGGCCAAGCGGCTTGCCAAGGACGTAGAACGACAGGAAGACTTCCTCTCCGAACTGCGGGACTTCGAAGACAAGCTGCGACGAGCGGCCAATCTGAATCTAGAACCCGACCTAAATGATGGCGTCGTCTTGAACATCGCCCCGCTCCACGAACTCGTGCCATGGAAAGAAGCCAAAAAGTATTGGGATGAGCTGCTAGAAGGCCAATACGAATGGTCCTCCATCGCCAAACAGCTTCGCCAGAAAGGGTTGGTGAAGTAATGGACCAAGAGATTCGTAATAAACTACGCAACGTCGTGACGCAATGCCGTAGATTGCTGGAAGATGCCATTACTCAGGAGCTTGAAGGCAAATACAGCATCTTTGCCAAAAAAGATCAAGTCACTGCCGATCCGAACGCAGAGATGAAGAATCTTACATCCCAAGAAGATCGTGAGGCACGAAAGGACATCCTCGACCACTTGGAGCATATCAAGGCCCGTGGGTTCAAGCCTAAAGATGCACTCGAACAACTGATACGCGAAATCGCCTTTACGCACTTGAACCGCCTTTGCGCCTACAAGATGATGGAAGCTCGCGAAGTCTATGTCGGCGGGCAGAAATTCCGTGAAGCGGTCAGTCGAGGCGTCAACTCGAATGGTGTGAAGTTCTATCTTGCCGAACACCCTGAAGATGAGCGTCTCTTTAACACTGGCCATCAGGATGTCGCCTATCGGCATTTTCTAGACTGGTTAGGCGGGGCGCTTTCTGAAGAGATCGGCGTGCTGTTCAATCCCAACGACCCGGCCAATAGGCTCTACCCTCGGCAGAAGACGCTCGATGAAGTTCTCGAACTACTGAACGAGGGCGGCATCAAGGCCGAAGAAACCGAACTGCGGGAGCAATGGCCGCAGATTTGGTCGCAGGACGAAACCATCGGCTGGGTCTACCAGTATTTCACACCCAAGGAATTGCGCGATCAGGCTCGCAAGGAAAGCCAGGCTCCCCGCAACTCCTACGAACTGGCCTTCCGCAACCAGTTCTTCACGCCCCGCTATGTGGTTGAGTTCCTCACCGACAACACGCTGGGCCGCATCTGGTACGAGATGCGAAATGGTGAAACGAAGCTCAAGGACCAGTGCCGGTACATGGTCCGTCGCCCCACCGAGATTTTCTTGAAAAACGGCGAACAGCCGCCGAAGGACGCCGCCGACGGTAAGGACGATCTTTCTCAGGAAGAACTGCTCAAGCTTCCGGTCCATATTCCGCACCGCCCGAAGAAAGACCCACGAGAACTCAAGATTCTCGACCCTGCCTGCGGCAGCGGTCACTTCCTGTTGTACTGTTTCGACCTGTTGCTCACGATTTACGAAGAAGCGTACGTTGACCCGGATCTTGGCCTGGCGCTCAAGAAGGACTACTCGACACTCGACGCCCTCAAGCGGGATGTCCCCCGACTGATTCTCGCCCACAACCTGCACGGCATCGACATCGACCTGCGTGCCAGCCAAATTGCTGCCCTTGCTTTGTGGCTGCGTTGCCAGCGGGCGTATCAGGAGATGGGACTCAAGAAGGATCGCCCCCAGATCACCCGCTCCAACTTCGTCTGTGCCGAGCCGATGCCGGGCGAGGAGCAGATGCTCAAGGAGTTCGTCGGCCAGCTTGAGCCGAAAGTCCTCGGCCAAGTCGTGGAGGTCGTCTTCGACAAGATGAAGCTTGCGGGGGAGGCCGGTTCGCTGCTCAAGATCGAGGAAGAGATTCGGGACGCCGTGGCCGCTGCTAAGAAACAGTACGTTCGCGAGACCACCCAAGCTACAGATCGTAAGGGGAGGACCCTGCTCTTTACAGAGGCAGAAATAGACCGTCTCGATGGCAAGCCGGTACAACCATCCCTCTTTGATCTTTCTGACATCACTGACAACCAGTTCTTCGAGGAAGCTGAATCACGGGTGATAGAAACGCTCCGCTCGTATGCGGAGAAGGCACAAAACGGTCAACGGCTGCAGCGACGACTCTTCACTGACGATGCTGTGCGGGGGTTCGCGTTCGTTGACCTTTGCCAGAGGCGGTACGAAGTGGTACTGATGAATCCGCCGTTTGGATCGCCAGCTAAACCTTCGACCGTTTGGCTCACAAAGCAATATGGTGATTCCGGCAGCGATCTATACTCAATGTTTATCGCACGTGCGCTTTCATGGATCACTCATGAAGGGCTCACGGGAGCACTCACATCACGCACTGGCTTCTTTGTGACGGAGCTAGAGCCGTATCGTACTAATGTACTACAAGGCCACAAGCTCATTCGCACGATTGCAGACCTCGGCTACGGGGTCCTAGATGCGGCTGTGGTTGAAACAGCGGCGTATTGCTTGGGCACGCAGCATTCTCTCAACGCACCATGCTTCATCCGTCTCTTAGCAGATAAAGATAAAGCAAGCATGTTAGCACTCACTTTGTCTGCACTTCAGCAAGGTGCTGGGGATTTAAAGCGAGTCTACCTCACATCAACACAACAGTTCTCGATAATCCCTTCGCTACCATTAGCCTATTGGCTTCCTAAGCAATTATTGCACTATTTCGATAGCTTTGAGTCAACATTGCAGCAAGGGATGGTCGTTAAGCAGGGCCTTGGTACTGCCGATGATTTCCGTTTTCTTCGCCTTGCGTGGGAGGTATCGCCTGCCGCTATCGGAGAAAATTTACACTGGTCTCGCTACGCAAAGGGTGGTGAATATGCGCCAGTGCTTGACGACATCCATCTTGTAGTGAATTGGAATGAAGACGGTCGAGAAATCATTGAGTTCACGGATGAAAAGGGAAATCAGCGATCTCGCCCACGAGGGGCTGAATTTTACCACAAGCCTGGCATCACCTACACAATGAGAACAACTAGCTCATTCTCACCAAGGATCATGCCACAAGGTTGTATATTTAGCGTTTCCGGCCACGGTATTTTTTCTCATGACAGGAATAATCTCCTTGTCTATCTTGGCGTTGCTTATACACGGACGTTCCGAGAACTGCTCGATGTGTGCATGGGAGGTGGTGATGTGTCTGTTGCGGGCAGTGCCGCTCGAAGCTACTACCCCACTGTACTACACAACATTCCGCTCCCGCCTTTATCTAACCTCGCCAAGGTGCCGTCTCTCGTGAAGGATTGGTGGGAATTGGCAATTAGTGATCATTTACATGACGAAACTCATGCCCTGTTTTTGTCACTTGGACTTAATCCTGCCGAGAGCCTTACGGATTTTTCTACGAGGCTACGCAATACCCATCTTTTCACCTGCCGCACGATTTTGAATATTCATGATTCGATTGAGAGTGAAGTGGAAAGGTGCCTGAAAATGAGTGCCGAAGCAGTAGCATATTTGGATGAACAGCAAGGAACACGACATGGAGTTCGAGGAGAGGATAGCGATGTAGACGAGCAAATGCTCCTAACGCTTTGGGAAGAAGATGAGACGAAGTTGGCTGATAGGATTGCATATCGAATCGGATATTCGCGATTTTTTGTTAAGAAGAATTACATTGCGTCACGAAAGCTTGAGCTACTTGCGATTCTACTTGACGTAGACCCTCGTTCGCTGGCAGGAAAAATTGCGGATTTGCCGATTTCAACGACCGAGTGTGCTGATGCCGCCCAGCGAGTAATATCATACTTTTTCGGATGTGTCATGGGTAGGTGGGACTTAAGCAAGGCAATCGCGTGTGAAAAGCGTATTCCCGACGACCCGTTCAGTCCGTTACCTTCTGCCGCTCCCGGCAGTTGGGTGTTTCAGCCTAACATCGATAATCAATTAACAAGAATGGATGGGATCGGTGTTGATGACGAAATTCTCAGTGAAGATGCCGTGGAGCTTGTGCGAAAGTGCATTGTAGATGTGTGGGCGTCTACTGCTTACACAATTGAGGCGCAAACATGTAAGGCGCTCGGTGTGGAAAGCCTACGTGACTATTTCCGCAAATCAGGCAAAGGCGGCTTCTGGGACGATCACATCTCCCGCTATTCCAAGAGCCGACGCAAGGCTCCGATCTACTGGCTGTTACAATCCTCGAAGAAGAACTACGCCATCTGGCTGTACTATCACCGACTCGACAAAGACCTGCTGTTCAAAGCACTGGTGAACTACGTTGAACCGAAGATTCGTTTAGAAACCAGCCGACTCGAAACCC
>Ga0315902_10010540_pt1 | contig 12217 bp, 8 predicted proteins | sample LakEriMetagenome_9_FD_203523 | JGI IMG/M metagenome (GOLD analysis project Ga0315902, IMG submission 203523) | Freshwater fungal communities from buoy surface, Lake Erie, Ohio, United States - Buoy 12 MA117 | ecosystem: Environmental > Aquatic > Freshwater > Lake > Lake biofilm | place: USA... | reverse complement strand
CGCCAGGCTCTGGGTCTGCAGCAGACGCCACCCAATCAGGTGATCGTCGGGATGTCGCTGTTCCTGAGCTTCTTCGTGATGGCACCGACCCTGGAGAAGGTCTATCAGGAGGCCTACAAGCCCTACTCGGAACAGAAGATCGGCTTCGAGGAGGCGGTGTCGCGCGGCAGCGGTCCGTTGCGCGAGTTCATGGCCCGCCAGACCCGCGAGGCCGATCTGACGTTGTTCGCACGGATCGCCCGCATCGATCGCGCCACGCCGATCGCCGAGGTGCCGATGCGAGTGCTGGTGCCCGCCTTCGTCACCAGCGAACTGAAGACCGCCTTCCAGATCGGCTTCCTCGTATTCGTGCCCTTCCTGATGATCGACATGATCGTCGCAAGCCTGCTGATGTCCATGGGCATGATGATGGTCTCGCCGGTGCTCGTCGCCCTTCCCTTCAAGCTGATGCTCTTCGTGCTCGCCGATGGCTGGAACCTGCTGGTCGGCTCGCTCGTCGCGAGCTTCGGCACCAGCTAGCCAGTCCGGAGTTGACGATGACACCCGAGTACGTGGTCACCGTGGGTCGCCAGGCCCTCGAACTGATGCTGATCGTGTCCGCGCCGACGCTGCTGGTGGCGCTCGGTGTGGGCCTCGTGGTGAGCCTGCTGCAGGCGGTCACGCAGATCAACGAGTCGACGCTGACCTTCCTGCCGAAGCTGCTTGCGGTGGGACTCACGCTGGTGCTCGCCGGTCCGTGGATGCTGACGATGCTGACCGACTACATCGCGCGCACGCTCACCGGTCTGCCTCAGGCGATCGGTGGGGGCTGAGCGCGCCTCACCATGCTCACGGTCTCGGACCAGCAGCTGTTCACCTGGCTGAGCGCCTTTCTGCTGCCCTTCTTCCGCGTCCTCGGCATGATGTCGAGCGCACCGATCTTCTCGAACCGCGCCTTTCCGGCGCGTGTGCGGGTGGCGCTCGCCGCTGCGGTGGCGGTCCTGGTCGCACCCTTCGCGCTGAGCAGCGGCCCCGCGCCGCTGGGCACACCCGCCGGGATTGCGGTGGTTGCCCAGGAAGTGCTGGTCGGGCTGACGATCGGCTTCGTCGCGCGGCTGCTTTTCGCAGGCTTCGAGATCGCCGGCGAGATCATCGGCCTGCAGATGGGCATGTCCTTCGCCGGTTTCTTCGACCCGCAGGCCGGTACCGGCAACCCGGTGGGCCGGGTCATCAACTCGGTCTCGGTGCTGTCCTTCGTGGCGATCAACGGACCGCTGGCCCTGCTGGCCACGGTGGTGGAGAGCTTCCAGTGGCTGCCGACAGGCAGCGACATCGGCGGCTTCCTGAGCTCTCGATCGCCGGTTCAGCTGGGCGGCGAGATCTTTGCGCTGGGCCTCTCGCTCGCCCTGCCCTTCATGGCGATGCTGCTGTTCGTGAACATCGCGCTCGGCGTGGTGTCGCGGGTAGCGCCGCAGCTCAATCTCTTCGGGGTGGGCTTCCCGGTGACGATCACGGTGGGCATTGCGATGCTCACCGTGGGGCTGCCAATGATCGAGGCACCGCTTGCGGTGCAGCTCGACCGGATCCTGGCCCACCTCGGCCGCTGAGGGGATCGGCTCGGCGCAGCCCGGCCGGCAGCCGGGCTGGGCCCAGGTGTTGCTCCCGGCTCAGCGGGCTGTGACCGCGGCCGCGCCCCCGCGCACGAGACGCCCAGGCAACTCGCCAGTCAGTTCGTCGTTGCGCAGGATCTCGACACCGCGCACAAAGGTGTGGCGATACCCCCGGGCTCGCTGAATGAAGCGCTTGCCGCCCGCGGGAAGATCGCGAACGATCACCGGACGCTGCAGATCGAGCGCCGCGAAGTCGATGAGATTGAGATCGGCGCGCAGGCCGGGCGCGATCAGACCACGGTCGGGCATGCCGTAGGCGAGCGCATTGCCGCGGGTCTGCTTGGCGACCAGGAACTCGAGCGGAATGCGCTCGCCACGACGCCGCTCGCGCGCCCAGTGCTTCAGCAGAAACGTGGGACCGGCCCCATCGCAGATCACCCCGACATGGGCGCCGGCATCGCTGAGCCCCATCACGGTGGCCTCGCTGACCAGCATCTCGCGCACCACATCGAGGTTGCCACCCGAGTAATTCTCGAAGGGATGCATCAGCAGACCTTCGCCCTCGCGCTCGAGCAGCGCAGCCATCGCCAGCGCCCACACCGTGGTGCCTTCGCGCGCGGCACGCGCGCCGAGACTGTCGCGCAGGTCGGGCTCGTAATCCTGGTCATCGTCCATGACGAAGCTGCGCTCGAGCATGCGCTGCATGAAGCGTTCGGCCGGAGTCCCGGTGCGCTCGCCGACCAGTCGCTCGCGCAGCGCGGAGTCGGCGATCAGGCGCGCGGCGACCTCCCGGCTACGAAGCCCCGCGAGCGGCTCCCAGGCCGGGTGATCGAGGAAGGGGTGACGGCTGGCATCGAAGGCCATCAGGATGCCGATACCTTTGGCGCCGACCTGCCCGTTCATCGAGAGCCCGGCGGCACGCCCGGCGCGCAGGTTGGCGAGGGTTTCGCGCCATAGATCGGGCGTCTTGTCGCTTTGCAGCAGCAGCACCGACAGCGGCCGCCCGCTGTGGACCGTTGCCTGGCGCAACAACTCGAACTCGCCCGGTCCGAAGTCGGAATTGACCTGCAGCACACCCCGGCCTGCCCGGCGCAGCCCCTCGGCGAGCGCCGCGAGCTCCGGGGCATCGGCGGTCATGCTCGGCGTGGGACGGCCATCGGCAGCCCGGTGCTTGGGCGTGCGCGAGGTGGTCACGCCGAGCGCGCCGGCCGCGAGCGCCTCCTCGACCAGCCGGGCCATGCGCTCGAGTTGGGCGGCATCGGGCCGCTCGCGGTGGTCGGCTCCACGCTCACCCATCACGTAGAAACGCAGCGCGCCATGCGGCAGCTGCGTGCCGATGTCGAGCGCCCGGGGCATGCGTGCGAGAGCCTGCATGTACTCCGGGAAGCTCTCCCAGCAGAAATCGATGCCCTCGGCGAGCACCGCTTCGGGAATGTCCTCGACGCCCTGCATCAGGTTGATGAGGTAGTCGCTGTGACCGGGCTTGAGCGGTGCAAAGCCCACGCCGCAGTTGCCGAATACCGCCGTGGTCACCCCATGCCAGCACGAGGGCGTGAGCGCCGAATCCCAGGTTGCCTGGCCGTCGTAGTGCGTGTGGATATCGACGAAGCCCGGCGTGAGCAGCAGCCCGTCGGCGCGGATCTCGCGGTGGCCCGGGCCCACGCCATCGCCGACCTCGGTGATCAGGCCGTCGCGAACGGCGACGTCGGCGACCCGGCTCGGGGCGCCCGAGCCATCGACGAGGGTGGCGGCACGGATGACGAGATCGTTCATGAGCGGGCTCCGTTGAAGCTGAAAGCATCCATGGTACCGCCGGGCTCGCCCGGCAGCGGCGTCTGGCGGTCCGGGTTCAGAGTGCGTTGTGGCTACCGTCGCAAAGCGCGCCCTTGGCGCTCTGCTTGCAACCGCAGAACCAGACCTTGCCGGTCTTGTCGGCCTGCCAGGCGACGGGGGTGATGCTGCTGCCCTTGTGCGAACCATCGCAGAAGGGCTGGCGGGCGCTGCGCCCGCAGGCGCACCACCAGTAGGTCTTGCCGGCCTCGACCTCGACGGGATACGGAGCCTTCTGGGCGATCGTGGTTTCGGGTTTCATGCTTTCCTCGCGCGCTCGCGGAGCCGAGCCCCATGCTCGGCTCCCATGCGGTGATGATAGAGCCTCAGGGCTCTTGCGCCCCACCGACGTTCATCCTGGAGACGATCATGGACCTCGCCTGGCAGGGACTCACCGCACTTCGCGCCGCGCTCGACGCGGGGCAACTGAGCTCGCTCGAACTCGTGGACACCCTGCTCGCACGGATCGCACGTGCCGATCCCGCGCTCGGCGCCTTCGTATCGGTCAACGCCGACAGCGCACGCGCGCTCGCACGCGCCGCCGATGCCGGCCGAAGCGCCGCGCTGCCGCGCTCCCCGCTGCATGGACTGCCGATCGTGCTCAAGGACCTGCTCGACATCGAAGGCCAGATCTGCACGCTCGGGTCAAGGCGCAACCTGACCAGAGTGGCGAGCGCCACCGCTGCGACGGTCGAACGGCTGCTTGCCGCCGGCATGGTGCCCCTTGGCCGCACCCACATGACCGAGTTCGCGTTCGGCGGCTGGGGCACCAACCCGCTGATGGGCACGCCACGCAACCCCTGGGACCTGACCACGCACCGGGTGCCCGGCGGATCCTCGAGCGGTACCGGCGTCGCGGTGGCGGCGGGACTGGCGCCGGTGGGCATCGGCAGCGACACCGGCGGCTCGGTGCGCATCCCGGCGGCGTTCAACGGCCTCACCGGCCTGAAGGTGACCCACGGTCGCATCAGCCTGCACGGCACCGGCCTGCTGAGCTGGACCTTCGACACCATCGGTCCGATGGCACGCTGCGTGGCCGACTGCGCCTTGCTGCTGGATGCGCTGGCCGGGGCCGACCCACGGGACCCGGCTACGCTCGCCCAGCCGCTCGAGGACTTCCGGCGCGAGCCTCGTGCGGTACAGGGCCTGCGGCTCGCGCTGCCGGACGCCGACCAGTTACCGTCCTTCACCGACCCCCGCGTGATCGAAGCCTGGCAGGGCGCGGCACGCCGCTTCGAGTCACTCGGCGTGACGGTCGTGCCGCTGCGTTTGCCGGACTGGTTCTTCGAGCTTGCGCCGATGGCCGGCCGGATCATCGCCTCGGAGGCCTATTCGCTGCACGAAGCCTATGTGCACGATCGCACCGTGCCGCTGGGCGACGCGGTCCGTGGTCGCATCCTGGCCGCCGAGGGCTTCCGGCCTGGGGACTATCCCCGGGAATACCGGCGGATGGCCGAGCGCCGTGGTGCGTTCGCCACATGGTTCGAAGGATGCGATGCGATCCTGCTGCCAGCCGTGGCCATCCCGGCGATGCCGGTCGCCGATGTCGACGAGGCCTCGCCGATACCCGGGCACCTGACCCGCCCGGTGAACTACCTCGGCTTGTGCGCGCTGTCGCTGCCGGCGGGGCTTGCCAGCGGCCTGCCGATCGGCATTCAGATCATCGGCAAGCCCTTCGACGAACGCACGGTGCTCGGACTCGGACAGGCTTACGAGTCCGCAGGCGGCAGCGCCCTGCCCCGCCCCGGTCTCGGCGCACTCGGTATCGACTGAGACGGCATGACCGGACGCCTGACGCGCCCGCCTCCCGGGATCAGGACGCCACCGCCCTGAGCGAGCGTGCCGCGGCGGCGATCGTCGCGTCGATATCGGCATCCGTGTGAGCGCCCGAAAAGAAGAAGGCCTCGACCGGCGAGGGCGGCAGATACACACCCTCGTCGAGCATGAGGTGGTAGAAGCGCTTGAAGCGCTCGACGTCCTGCACCTGCACCTCGGCAAAGCTGCCAGGGGGCCGCGCCAGCATGTAGCAGCCAGCCATCGCGCCGCGTGAACGCGCGCAGAAAGCCACCCCCGCGGTGCGGGCGGCATCGTTCAGACCGGCCACCAGACGCGCGCAGCGGGCCGACACCGCGTCGAACCAGCCAGGCTGCGCGATGATGTCGAGCGTCGCCAGCCCGGCCGCCATCGCGAGCGGATTGCCCGACAGGGTGCCCGCCTGGTAGACCGTGCCCAACGGCGCCATCATGTCCATGACGGCCGCCGGCCCGCCGATCGCTCCGACCGGCATCCCGCCGCCGATCACCTTGCCGAAGGCCGACAGGTCAGGACGCACGCCGAGCACCTGCTGGGCGCCGCCCAGCGCGACGCGAAACCCGGTCATGACCTCGTCGAAGATCAGCAGCGCACCGTGGCGGGTGCACAGCTCGCGCAGGCCCTCGTGGAAACCCGGAAGCGGCTCGATCAGGTTCATGTTCCCGGCGATCGGCTCGACCATCACGCAGGCGATGTCCTCGGGATGCTGGTCGAACAGCGCCCGCACGCTGTCGAGGTCGTTGAACTGCGCAACCAGCGTGTGGCGCGCGAGGTCGGCGGGCACGCCGGCCGAGCTCGGCGTGCCGAAGGCGAGCGCACCGGAACCGGCCTTCACCAGCAGGCTGTCGGCGGTGCCGTGGTAGCAGCCCTCGAACTTCAGGATCTTGCTGCGCCCGGTGTGGCCGCGCGCCAGGCGGATCGCCGACATCGCCGCCTCGGTGCCGGAGCTCGTGAAGCGCACCTTCTCGACGTGCGGGAACAGGGCGCAGATGCGTTCCGCAAGCTCGGTCTCCATCACGTTGGGGGCACCGTAGGAGAGGCCGCGCATGGCCGCCTTCTGCACCGCCTCGACGACCGCGGGATGCGAGTGGCCGGCGATCATCGGGCCCCAGGAGCCGAGGTAGTCGATGTAGCGCCGACCCTCGACATCCCACATGTACGCGCCCTCGGCGCGATCGATGAAGCGTGGCGTGCCACCGACAGCCCGGAAGGCGCGTACCGCCGAATTGACCCCACCGACCAGCACGCGCTGGGCGCGCGCGAATTCCGCCGCATTGCTCGTCATGACTCGTCGCCTTTCCCGAAGAAGGGAGCCGCGCGTGCCTGCCGGCTGCCGCGGCGCAGGCGTGAGTCTAGCGGCAAGGCTGACACCGGGCGGCGTCAGCGACCTCGATATCGAACGTACGCCGACGCTGCCCGGTCAGTCGGTCAGCACCACCTCGAGCGAACCCAGCGCACCGTAATCGGCCAGATGCCGCTCGCCTGGCGCGGCCGGGACCGGCACCACGCAGGTGCCGGTGGTGACGATGTCGCCGGGGCGCAGCCCCGGACCGTAACGCGAGAGCTCGTTGGCGATCCAGACGAGCGCGGTCCGCGGGTCGCCGAGCACGTTGGCGCCCTGACCGCGGGCGGCCTCCACACCGTCGCGCAGCACACGCACCGGATGCGCGGCGAGGTCGACCTCTCGCCAGCGCTCCGGCATCGGCGCACCGAGCACCAGTCGGCTCGCGCAGGCGAAATCGGCGATGAGCTGTGGCGCGCCGGCATGGACGAAATCCTCGTAGCGGGAATCGGGGATCTCGATGGCGGGATGCAGCGCGCCGACAGCCGCCATCACCTCGGCGGGGGTGTAGGGGTGCTCGCGCGGCGGCAGACCGCCCGCCATGCGGAAGCAGAACTCGGCCTCGATCACCCGCATCCGGTTACGCCCCATCGGCACAGCCGCGCCCGGGGGGAGCAACCGGTCGGCCAGCAGACGCCCGGCCAGCGGGCCATCGACCCCGATGTGCTGCTGCCCGGCTGCGCTGGTGGCGGCGATCTTCCAGCCGACCACCGGCTGCCCGATCCGCTGGGCGAGCGCCGCTTGCACCGCGTAGCCCTGCGCGCGATCGCGCGGGCGGCAATCCTCGGGAATGCCGGATGTCACGCTCTCGGCGCGCCAATGCGGCTCGAGGGCATCGACCGCGGCCGCGAGCGTCGCGGGCGCAAGCGCGGAGCCCGATCCAGGTTGCGACAGCAGCGCCTCGATGTCGGCCGCGATCGCGTCGGGCTCGACCTTGGAGGGATAGCGGCGCACCAGCGCACCGTCCGGCCCGATGAGGAACTTGGCGAAGTTCCAGGCCACGGGTTTGCCTTCGCCGCGGTCGTGGCCGGTGAGCCAGCGCCACAGCGGATGCGCGCCTTCCCCATTGACCTCGACCTTGTCGAACATCGGGAAGCTCACCGCGAATCGGCGCTCGCAGAAGGCGGCGATCGCCGCGGCATCGCCCGGCTCCTGCGCGCCGAACTGATTGCAGGGGAAGCCGAGCACCGCGAAGCCGCGATCGGCGAAGCGCGCATGCAAGGCCTGCAGCCCGGCGTATTGCGGCGTGAACCCGCACTGGCTGGCGGTATTGACGACCAGGAGCACCTGGCCGGCGTAGCGCGACAGGGATCGGGGCTCGCGGTCGCCGAGGGAGCTTGCCTGGAAATCATGGAGCACGGGCATGGATTCACTCGCGGGGTGACGCGGCGGCGGCGGTCGATTCGACCCGTACCGCGCAGAATTTGAATTCCGGGATCTTGCCATGCGGGTCGAGCGCCGGATTGGTCAGCAGGTTGGCGGCAGCCTCGGCGAATGCGAAGGGCAGGAACACCGTGCCGCGGGCGATGCCGTCGTCGGCGCGGGCGGTCAGCGCGATGCTGCCGCGGCGCGTGCGCAGACGCAGCGGTGCGCCTGGCGCGATGCCGAGCTCGCGGAGATCGTCGGGATGAAGGCTCGCGGTGGCCACCGGCTCGATGGCATCGAGTACGGCCGCCCGGCGGGTCATGGCCCCGGTATGCCAATGCTCGAGCAGGCGACCGGTGATCAGCGCGAACGGGTAGTCGGCATCGGGCTGTTCGTCGCCGGGAACCATGCCGGTGGGGACCAGCCGCGCCCGCCCGTCGGGCGTGGGAAAGCGATCGGCAAAGACCACCGGCTGCCCCGGCTGCGACACATCGGCGCAGGGATAGGTGACGCTGCCCTCGCGCTGCAGGCGATCCCAGGAAATGCCGCGGATCGAGTCCATGGTCGCGCGCATCTCCTCGTAGACCTCCCCGACACCGCGGTAGGACCAGTCGAGGCCGAGAACCCGAGCCATGTCGATCAGGATGTCGAGATCCGGCCGCGCCCGACCGGGGGGCGCGATCGCCGCGCGGCCGAGCTGCACCATGCGGTCGGTATTGGTGAAGCTGCCGGTTTTCTCGGGAAAGGCCGAGGCAGGGAGGATGACATCGGCCAGCACGGCGGTTTCGGTCGGGAAGATGTCCTGGACCACGAGCCATTCGAGGCCGGCCAGCGCCTGCCGGGCATGGGCCAGATCGGGATCGGACATCGCCGGGTTCTCGCCCATGATGTACATGCCGCGAATCGTGCCGGCGATGGCGGCGTCCATGATCTCGACCACGGTGAGCCCTGGCGCGGGATCGAGGCTTGCGCCCCACAGCCGTTCCAGGCGTTGTCGGTGCTCCGCATCGCCCACCCGGTGGTAGTCGGGCAGCATCATCGGGATCAGACCGGCATCGGAGGCGCCCTGGACGTTGTTCTGGCCGCGCAACGGATGCAGCCCGGTGCCGGGACGTCCGATCTGGCCGGTGATCATCGCGAGCGCAATCAGGCAGCGGACGTTGTCGGTGCCGTGGACATGCTGCGACACGCCCATGCCCCAGAAGATCATCGAGGCGCGGCTGCGCGCGTACAGGCGGGCGACCGCGCGAAGCTCGTCGGGCGCGATGCCGCAGACCGGACCCATCGCCTCCGGCGTGCACTCGGCCACCGAGGCTGCCAGCGCCTCGAAATGCCTCGTGCGCTCGCGCACGAACGCCTCGTCGACCATGCCTTCGGCGATCACGACATGCAGCAGCGCCTTGAGCAGCGCGACATCGGTGTCGGGATGAAACTGCAGCACATGATCGGCGTGCCGCGCGAGCTCGGTGCGACGCGGATCGGCGAGCACCAGCCGCGCGCCACGCCTGACGGCATTCTTGATGAAGGTCGCGGCAACCGGATGGTTGACCGTGGGGTTGGCACCGATGATCAGGATGCACTCGGCGTGCAGCGCGTCGGACACCGGGTTGGAGACTGCGCCCGAGCCGAGTCCCTCGAGCAGGGCCGCCACCGAAGAGGCGTGGCACAGCCGCGTGCAGTGATCGACGTTGTTGCTGCCGAAGCCGGTGCGCACCAGCTTCTGGAACAGATAGGCCTCCTCGTTGCTGCCCTTGGCCGAGCCGAAGCCCGCCAGCGCCGCAGGGCCATCGCGATCACGCAGGCGCGCAAGGCCACCCCCGGCCAGCGCCAGGGCTTCCTCCCAGGAGGCGACCCGGAAATCGTCGCGCCAGTCGGCCGGAACGCCATCGACGGGCAGCCGCTTAGGGCACCCCGGCAACCGAACCAGCGGGTCGGTGAGTCGCTGGGGGCTGTGCACATAATCGAAGCCAAAGCGGCCCTTGACGCACAGCCGACCGTGATTGGCCGGACCGTCGCGTCCTTCGACCCGGCGGATGCGGCCGTCGGCCACCACCCAGGACAGCTGGCAGCCGACGCCGCAGAAGGGGCACAGGGATTCGACGCGGTCTTCGCCATCGTGCGGCCGCGCGGCCTCTCCGCCTGCGGGGCCGCCGAGCGGCAGGCGCGGGGCGAGCGCCCCGGTCGGACAGGCCTGCACGCACTCGCCGCAGCCCACGCAACTCGAGGCGCCCATCGGATCATCGAGGTCGAAGACGATGCGTGCGGCATCGCCCCGACCGGCATAGCCGATGACATCGTTGACCTGCTCCTCGCGACAGGCGCGAACGCAGCGGCCGCACTGGATGCAGGCGTCGAGGCTGACGGCGATCGCAGGATGCGAGAGGTCGGCGAGCGGCTGTTCGCGCGGCTCGAAGCGACCGACTCGGGCGTCGACCGCGGCAGCCCAGTGCGCAAGTTCGCTACCGGTTTGCGGCTCGGGAACATCGGCGAGCAGCAGCTCGAGCACGCCACGCCGTGCGGCCACCGCGCGCGCGCTGTCGACACGAACCTTCATGCCCGGTGCGGGCTGGCGGCAGCAGGAAGGGGCGAGCGTCCGCTCCCCCTCGATCTCGACCACGCAGGCTCGGCAGTTGCCGTCGGGCCGGTAGCCTTCCTTGAAACAGAGATGGGGAATGGCAAGGCCATGGCGCTGGGCGGCCTGGAGCAGCGTTTCACCGGCGTTGGCCACGACCGGTCGACCATCGAGCTCGAAGGCGACGGCGGCCGCCGTGCCGGGCAGTGGCGCATTCATGCCGGCCTCCCGGTCGTGGCGCTGCCGACCTCATGCGCGAAATGGCGCAGCACGCCGAGGACCGGGTTGGGTGCCGCCTGACCCAGCCCGCAGATCGAGGCATCGGCCATGAGGGCCGCCAGTTCGCCAAGCAGCGGGGCATCCCATCGCGGCGCAGCCAGCAGCGCCTGCGCCTTGGCAGTGCCAACGCGACAGGGCGTGCACTGACCGCAGGACTCGTGGCGGAAGAAGCGCATCATCGAGGCAGCGGCGTCACGCGCGCGGTCGGCCTGCGACAGCACGATCACCGCCGCCGAGCCGATGAAGCAGCCATGCGGCTGCAGCGTGTCGAAATCGAGCGGGAGATCCGCCATGGCGGCCGGCAGGATCCCGCCGGAGGCACCGCCCGGCAGATAGGCATACAGCCGATGGCCAGGCGCCATGCCGCCGCAGTGTTCATCGATCAGTTCGCGCAGCGAGATCCCGGCAGGCGCCATCTTCACGCCGGGCTCGCGCACCCTGCCCGACACCGAGAAGGCGCGCAGCCCCTGGCGACCGCGTCGCCCGTGAGCGGCGAAACGCTCGGCGCCCCCGGCCAGGATGCGTTGCGCCCAGACCAGCGTTTCGACATTGTTGACCAGCGTCGGGCGACCGAAGAGCCCGACCTCGGCCACATAGGGCGGCCGAAGCCTGGGTGTGCCGCGACGGCCCTCGATGGACTCGATCAGCGCGCTCTCCTCGCCGCAGATGTAGGCGCCAGCGCCGCGGCGCAGATGGAGCGCGGGCATCGCCGCCCCGGCAATCGGCGGATCGGCGCGCAGGGCCGCGAGCTCGCGCTCGAGCAGCGCGCGCACGCCCGCGTACTCATCGCGCAGGTAGATGTAGCAGTCACTCGCCTGCACGGCCCACGCCGCGATCAGCATGCCCTCCAGAAAAGCATGCGGCTCGGTCTCGAGAAAGTGCCGGTCCTTGAAGGTGCCGGGTTCGCCCTCATCGGCGTTGACCACCATCAGCCGGGGGCCGGGTTGGGCGGCCACGATCCGCCACTTGCGACCGGTGGGAAAACCCGCGCCGCCCATGCCACGCAGACCGGCAGCCTCGAGCGAGGCGAAGACCGCCTCGCGGTCCCGATCACCCGCATGCAGCGCGTGCAGAACCCGGAAGGCGCCGTCGGCGCGCGCCTGCGCCGCGCCCGGCGCCATGGGGATCGGGCAACGCAGCGCCTCGGCGTCGGGCCCTGCGCATGCGGCATCGATGGCCGCCACCACCGGCGTGAGTGCGGCCGGCGCCACCGGTCGCTGGCCGACGACCACGACGGGCGCCCGATCGCACCGCCCGACGCAAGGCACGCGCTGAATCCGGACACCGTCGCGCGACGCATCATGAAGGGCCTCGATGAGCGCCTCGGCGCCGGCCATCGCGCAGGAGAGGGAGTCGCAGACCCGTACGGTCAGCGCCGGCGGCGGTGCATCGCCATCGGCCAGAACCTCGAAGTGGTGGTAGAAAGTT
>Ga0315902_10010538_pt1 | contig 12218 bp, 12 predicted proteins | sample LakEriMetagenome_9_FD_203523 | JGI IMG/M metagenome (GOLD analysis project Ga0315902, IMG submission 203523) | Freshwater fungal communities from buoy surface, Lake Erie, Ohio, United States - Buoy 12 MA117 | ecosystem: Environmental > Aquatic > Freshwater > Lake > Lake biofilm | place: USA... | reverse complement strand
TGTACCAGCAACAGGGAATCCTGTTTTTTCTTTTGCTCCAACAGCAATGCCTCATCTGCTTTCTTTTTCACCAAAAGAATAGAATCCTGGTAGGCTTTTTTCTTTGCTTCGTTGATCTTTTGTACCTGTATGATGGAATCCTGTTGTTTTTTCTGAGCTAAGCGAATGGCTTCTTCTGCTTTCTTCTTTTCAATTGCAACAGAATCCTGATAGGCTTTCTTTTTTTCCTCGTTGATTTTCTGTACCTGTAACAGGGAATCCTGTTTTTTCTTTTGCTCCAACTGCAGTGCCTCATCTGCTTTCTTTTTCACCAAAAGCATAGAATCCTGATAAGCTTTTTTCTTTGCTTCGTTGATCTTTTGTACCTGTAAGATGGAATCCTGTTGTTTTTTCTGAGCTAAGCGAATGGCTTCTTCTGCTTTCTTCTTTTCTGTTAACAGGGAATCTTCATAAGCTCTTTTTCGAATTGCAATTTGTTCCTCGGCCTGCCGGGCAGAGTCCAGCTTGTTTTTATTAATTCGTACAAAGTCGGATTGCTGATAAGCAGGAGTAGATTGGATGAAATCCGAAACGACTTTTTTATTCTCTACTTCAAAAAGACTGATCGAAGCGATCATTTTTCTCTTACCTAAAATGATGATCACATTCAGCGTTACTGGCTGCAACAACTCATTTAGTTCATATTCAAGTACGACCGGCGTATTCTTATTCGTTTTAAATGCTTTGGGTTTCCAGTTTGCAGTCATGCTGAATTTCCGATTGTTCAGATTAAATACATAGCCGGGGTCTGTAAGTGTACCTTCATTCTGAACATTTTGATAAGCATACGTAAAATCCGTTAACCCGACTTTAGGAAACTGAACCCAGCCTTTACAATTTGCCACTTCAGCGTCATTAAAAAAACATTTTGTAAAGTCATAGATAAAATCATTCGTACGCATTGGGGAAATCAGCAGGTTGGCCTCTTTCTGCGTAATTTTTATGGTATCCTGTGCGGATACGTTTAAAACAGATATAACAAATAAGAAAAGTAAACAGTTTTGGATTTTCCAAATACCAACTGGATAAAGAGACTGGATTTTAAGGATGAGGTTTTTTATATGCAAGGTTGCGGTAGTTTGTTTTATTCTTGTCGAACAAATTTATAATAAGTTTCACGGAAATTCAAGGTTTCAGGGGTATTCATTCTCCTTTCTCAATATCTAAATTCCAGATTTATTAATGATAAAGAGGTATATCAGAACGATGAGTATCAGTAGTAACAGGAGGGATATCCAAATTATATGGAAGCCCGGAGGATTTTGTCGGATTAATCTTTTCTTTTTCAGCCTGTGTTTAAGTTGTTGATTTAGACCTTTTACTACCTCAGGCAGTTTTTCCTTTTGGGGAAGCATTTGCAGTCCCTCTTCCGCATCCTGCATAAGAGGAGAGGACATCATTTGATTTTCCAGTTCCCATTCTTTATCTGAAGACAGACGGTTGTTGAGGTATTTCATCAGTTCTTCTGCTTTGGAATTGGATTCCTGAGCAGAGGAAATATGTTTTCGTTTCTTCATGATTTGTTTTGAGTTATGAGCATCTTTTTCAGGTTGCGTTTACCGTTTTGCAGATAACTTTTTACCTCATTGATGGTGTATCCGGTTATTTCAGCTATCTGGCGGTATGATTTTTTATCAAAAAAGAAGTATTTGATACAGTTCCTTTGCTCTGTACTGAGGTCTTCGAGTAACTGATGTATCCGAATCCGGTCTTTTTCTTTCTCCGACTCCAGTTCAGCCACAGAATCCTGTTCTATAGCAATGATTGGTTCCTGTATTTCTGTCGTTTTCCCTGATTTCTTTCGAAGCAGCATCAGGCATTCATTGATTGCAATCCGGTACATCCAGGCGCCAAAATTGCTGATTTCAAAACGATCGATTTCCCGAATGGTTTTTTCAAATACCTGCTGAACCATATCTTTTGCTTCCTCTTCATTTCGGAGATATTTCATGCATACTCCAAGCAGGATCAGCGTGTAACGCTCCAACAGTAGTCCAAGCCACTGATTGTTTTTTTCCGATTGATATAAACGTAGAAGTTCCTGATCGCTCAAGGATTGCATAGATGATTCATTCGGTGCAGATGATACTCAAAAATTTTAATAATATTTGAATCTTTGATTCAACTTCCATTCATTTTTTTAAAAAACTGAATCAGCTGATGATCCCAGCCCATCATCTTAATACCGGTATAGAATAAAAGAATAGCAAAGTATTTTTTGATCAATTGCTCGGGCATATTTAATGCCCATTTACTTCCGAAATAACTACCGACCAAGAAACCGATAGCCAGTAAACCAACTACCCGCACGTCAACATATCCCTGTTTATAGTAGTTGAGCATCCCCAATAAAGCAACCGGTAAAACCAATAATCCAAGAGATGTGCCTTGCGCTTCGTGTTGAGAAAACCCAAAGAAGAAAACGAGGGCGGGTACTACAATCAGGCCACCACCTACACCAACCATCCCGCCTAAAATACCGGCCGCCAGCCCGAGTAGTAAAAGCCCCAGAATAATTAAAGTACTCATACGTTTTGTTTGCATCATTTTATTGCCGTTTTACTCGAAACAATTCCATATTACCCTGGTTTCATTTAAGGTCGACGGTATTTTTCCGTGTAATAAGAAATGGCAGCATTCACAATTCTCCAGGCATCTTCTTTTCCCTGAAACTGATCGATTTCAACTTTTTTATTTTCCAATACTTTATACTGCTCAAAAAACTGCCGCAATTGATTGAAAAAATGGGTGGGTAGCTCCTGCACATCCTGTATATAATTTACCGTAGGGTCGTTGGTAGCCACAGCCAGTATTTTATCATCGCGGTCTCCCTGATCAATCATCTGCATATTGCCAATGATCGTCGCTTCAATCAGACAGAGCGGCTGAATAGCCTGCGAACAAAGTACCAGAATATCAAGTGGGTCGCCGTCATCACCCAGCGTTTGCGGGATGAAACCATAGTTTACAGGATAAATAAAGGAAGAAAAAATCACCCGGTCGAGTCGTAGCAGGCCGGTATCCTTATCCACTTCGTATTTGCTTTTACTTCCCTGTGGTATTTCAATGATAGCCTGTACCTGTTGCGGGGCTTTTTCTCCAAAAGACGCGCCGTGCCATGGATGTTTTACCGTGATCATTTGTAAGGTATAATACCTGAAGTTAAGAAGAATGTTATCCGGATCAAAAGAACTTTAAGGATAAAAAGAAAGTGAATAAAAAAATGAGTTTGCTCATTCAAAATCCGGATACAGCAGGTATTTCTTTCTAACTTCTTTGAACTTTAGAATATCTGTTTGCCAGCTTTGACGTATCTGTGCTTCCGTTTTTCCTTCTTTGATTTGCTGCATCAACTCACTGTTGCCGGCGAGCTTGTTAAAAAAATAATCTTCCGGTTTGCCACTTTTTGAGGGAAGAAAAAAAGCTGCTTTGTCCGGAAACAAATGATAGGCTTCCAACAGCCATTTGAGCTGAATTTGTTTGCTAACAGTTTTTTGAACTTCTTCATTTGTGCCACTCAGATTCCAGCCATAACAAATCTGATTTTTTAATTTCGGTTCTTTTGCACCGGGCCGGCTCACAGGGGTAAATGCATACATGGTTTTAGGAAGTGCTGGATGTCCCATTACCTGAAAAGGAGTAGGTGTCCCCCTTCCTTCACTGAGAACGGTTCCTTCAAAAAAACAGGTGGAAGGATAGAGATAGATAGAAGCCATATCCGGTAAATTGGGAGAGGGGACAACCGGAAGCACATAATTGGATTTGTGATTGTAGCCATTGCAGTTGATGACTGATAATTCAAAACTTCCCTCACTGCTGCCCCATTTATTGGCATTCGGATCATACCACTCTTCTCCTAAGAGCATCAAAGCATATTCCCCAATCGTCATTCCATATACCACCGGCACTGCCTGCATGCCAACGAATGAATGAAAAGTCGATTTTAAAACCGGACCGTCAATGTAGTAACCGTTTGGATTCGGACGGTCGAGAACAATCAGGTGTTTATTGTTCTCCATAGCAGCCTCAAGATAATATTGCAGGGAAGAGATATAGGTGTAAAAGCGCACTCCTACATCCTGTATATCAAACAGCATGACGTCAACTGATTGCAGATCTTCCTTGGTTGGTTTTTTCCTTGATCCGTATAAGGAGACGACTTTTATTCCGGTAGCAGCATCGGTATAGGTATCTATTTGTTCTCCTGCATCTGCATGTCCTCTGAATCCATGTTCCGGTCCGAAGATCACCTGAATATTCACTCCTTTTTTTAATAAGGTATCCACCAGGTGTGTCTTTCCTACCAGAGAAGTATGATTGGCGAAAACGGCAACTTTCTTACCCTTCAGCAGTGGAAGATATTGCTCCATATTTTCAGCGCCAGTCTGAATTTTATTCTTATCAATGGTGCCTCTCGTATAACCTCCCCGTCCTCTGGTATCCTGACTATGAGCGTTGAAAAAGAGTAGTATACCACAGATCAGAAGCAGGAAGAAACTTTTTTTCATACGAATAATTAGTTACGAGTTATGGGTTGCAGGTATTTTGAGGTTGAGCAGGTTTAATTTTCATTTAAAGTATAGAATCTTCACCAAATTAAAGGTTAAGCAAATGTTTATTTTAACTGCCTGGTATTGACGAACCTCATTTAAAACCTGGGCTCACTACCAACTCTTTACTTCCGGGGGTGTATTGATAGAATCCTTCTCCGGTTTTCACCCCGAGTTTACCGGCAGTAACCATATTAACCAGCAGGGGACAAGGAGCATATTTGGGATTTCCAAATCCTTCGTGCAATACTCGTAAAATAGCAAGACAAACATCTAATCCAATAAAGTCGGCAAGCTGTAACGGTCCCATCGGGTGGGCCATTCCCAATTTCATCACGGTATCGATTTCTTCTACTCCGGCTACTCCCTCAAACAAACTGCAAATAGCTTCGTTGATCATCGGCATCAAAATCCGATTTGCAATGAAACCAGGATAATCATTCACAACACAGGGAATTTTTCCGAGCTGCTTACTCAGGGTTACAATTTTTTCAGTCACTTCCTTTTGAGTAGCATAGCCATTGATGATTTCCACCAGTTTCATAACGGGTACCGGGTTCATAAAATGCATTCCGATGACCAGTTCTGGTCTTTTGGTGACCGCAGCAATTTTAGTTATGGAAATCGAAGAGGTGTTGGTTGCCAGAATACAACCGGCAGGAGCAGCGCTGTCTATCTGCTGAAAAATTTTGAGTTTTAATTCGGTGTTTTCCGTTGCGGCTTCTACCACCAGATCGGCCTTTGAAACACCTTGTGCAAGGTCGGTCGTGGTACGCAATTGGGAGAGTGCGGCTTGTTTTTGATCTTCGGTAAGACTACCCTTTGAAATCTGGCGATCCATATTTTTGGTGATGGTCGTCAGGGCTTTTTCCAGCTGGGCGGCCTGAACGTCAATGAGGTTGACAGAAAAACCGGATTGTGCGAATACGTGGGCGATTCCGTTGCCCATAGTTCCTGCTCCGATAACGGCAATTTGTTGCATCATGGTTCAATCGTTAAATACGTATGGAATATTCAGGAGGCTGATAACAACGCCTGTGCGGTGCTGCACCTGAAAATATCGCTGCAAATGTATAGGAAAGAAAGGATCGGTCAGACGCTCAATCTGTAATTCAAGAAGCTTATTTTTTGGATTTAAAATCCCCTCTTTTCCAGGCCTGAATGAATTCAGACCAGGCCAGGGGACTGAAAATAGCCTGAGGTCTTAACTGACCGGAATAATAGGTCGAACGTGCATGATTGCGCAAAGCAATATTGGTGACTTCACCTCCGTCGCGGGGGGTTGACTGAATGAGAATGCGGGACTGAGCGGTGAGGGTGTTCTGACGGGCAATCTCAATATTGTCTGCGGGAACATTGGTATTCACAAAATCGCGTTCAAATTGTTCTCTGCTTGGCCTGGCTCTGATGATTGTAGCGGGGAGGTAAACAGTATCTGTAACCAGTAGCTGGATTACACTATAGCGGTTCCCTTCCAGATTTTTAGGAATTGGAATTGATTTTGATTTGAAACCTACGGTGCTGAAATCTATAATATCTCCCTTATTCACCACGATGCTGAATACTCCCTGATCATTGGAGAGGGTTCCTCTGTTCTGATCCCGGATGGTGATAGCCACTGCCGGTATGCCGCGCAGGCTGTCGGCGGTCATTACAACACCATACAACTGTACGATGGTGTTGTTTACATTTTTATTTTGAGAAATCCCTTTCAGGGGAAATGTTAATAAAACCAGAGAGAAAAATGCAAGCTGTTTCATCGCCCTCAAAAATAAGTCGATTTGATCTTATATATACAACAAATGAATCCTGCAGGTGTTTAATTTTGCATCCTTATTTAAATCATTAAGAACGTATCGATTATGACGGAGCAGCAGATATTAGACGCTTTAAGAAATGTACAGGAGCCGGATCTGGGTAAGGATCTGGTTACCCTGAATATGATCAGGGATATCCAAATCGATGGTAATCAGGTATCGTTCACCATCGTATTAACGACACCGGCCTGCCCGATGAAAGACCTGATGGGGAATGCCTCAACCAACGCCATCAAATTACTGGTGAATAAAGACGCGGAGGTAAAGGTGAATTTTACGTCACAGACTTCTTCCAACAGAAAAGATAGCGGTCAGCTTTTACCGCAGGTGAAAAATATCATCGCAGTGGTGAGTGGAAAGGGCGGGGTAGGTAAGAGTACCATCAGTGCCAACCTGGCGCTGGCCCTGGCTCAAAGTGGAGCAAAAGTGGGTTTGATGGATGCGGATATTTACGGACCCAGCGTACCCATTATGTTCGGAGTTCGGGGTGAGCGTCCTAAAATGACTGAGATTAATGGCAAACCGATGATTGTGCCTATGGAGAAATACGGTATTCAGTTTATGAGTATTGGTTTGCTGGTGAATGAAAAAGATGCAGTTGTATGGCGCGGCCCCATGGCCAGCAGCGCCATTCGCCAGTTTGTGACGGACGTGTTATGGGGAGAACTCGATTACCTCGTGATTGATATGCCGCCGGGTACAGGGGATATCCATCTTACCCTGGTTCAGACGGTGCCCGTAACCGGTGCCATTGTAGTTACGACACCTCAGGATATTGCACTTGCAGACGCGAAAAAAGCAGTGGCCATGTTCGCGCAAACACAAATCAAAGTACCGATTATAGGTCTGGTGGAGAATATGGCATATTTCACACCGGCCGAACTTCCGGAAAACAAGTATTATATTTTTGGAAAGGAAGGCGGTAAAAGGTTGGCTGAAGAATTTGAATTGAATTTCCTCGGTCAGATACCGCTTGTACAAAGTATTCGCGAGGGCGGAGATAAAGGAGAACCCATCATGGCTTCTCAGGAGGCAATTACCAAAAAAGCATTCGAAGAATTTACTTCAGCAGCTGTTCGCAGCATCGCGATGCGCAATGCGGAATTACCTGCTACGGAACTCCTCACCACCATTGCGGGATAGCAGATGCGGATTTTCTTATGACCATATTCGTCAATATTAAGAGAAGTATCCTCTGTCTAATTCAGATATTTATAGTATTCATAATCCATTCCTGCAATTTTCCGAGTCAAGAAATGAAATCAACGGAAAGCATCTCTCAAAATTTTGATCTGCAGGGTCATCGTGGCTGCAGGGGGCTGATGCCGGAAAATACCATTCCAGCCATGATAAAGGCTTTGGAACTGGGTGTTCAGACGCTTGAGATGGATGTGGTGATCAGCGGCGACGGGAAAGTGGTGGTTTCTCATGAGCCCTGGATTTCATCAGAGATCGGAACGAATCCGGATGGTTCACCGGTTACCAGAGAAGAAGAGATGACCTTGAATCTTTTCCGGATGCCTTATGAGACTATTCTAAAATATGATGTTGGATTGAGGCCGCATCCGCGTTTTCCGGAGCAGAAAAAGATGAAAGCATACAAACCGCTTTTAACTGATTTGATTGATTCGGTTATGGACTATGCCTCACAAAATCAAAGGACTATTCCTCGCTTTAATATCGAAACGAAATGCCGACCGGAGGGAGATCGCTTGTATCATCCGGAACCTTCCGTTTTTGTAGATTCACTGATGCGTGTCATTCAGGATAAAAAAATCATTGCATCGGTAACGATTCAGTCTTTTGATATCCGGACCTTACAATACTTGCATCGTAAAGATTCTACGGTATCCATTGCTCTGCTCATTGATGAAAAGGATACGCGTTCAATCGAACAACAGTTTGATGAACTGGGATTTAAACCTAACATTTACAGTCCACATTATTCGCTTGTGAATGTCGGGTTGATTGAATCTTGTCATCAACTAGGAATCAAAGTCATCCCCTGGACCGTCAATGATGCCGATCAGATGAAACAACTTAAAAAAATAGGGGTGGATGGTTTAATTACAGATTACCCGGATCGGTTTTAAATAAAAGTTGTTGATTCTTTATTATTGGTTGTTGATTTTTGGCGCGGAGAGGTGAGATGTTGAGGTGATCGAAGAGTAGATCTCTGCATAGATCTTGAGAACAAATAATAATTGTACTTCGAGTTCTTATAACCAACAACCAACAACTCTCTTCAAATCTGCCTTCCCAGCCACCGCAGAGCATTTTGAAATAACAACTCTTCCTGAAGTGACGCGTCTAATTGCAGGGATTCAATCAACTGGCCCGGACGATGCTCTCCTAACGGAAACGGATAGTCGCTACCAAGGCATACTTTTTCTCTTCCCATCACATCAATTAAGTAGCGTAAGGCTTTTTCGTCGTGCACCAGACTATCCACCCAGAACTGACTGATGTATTTTGTTGGAGGGATATTGTTATCAATTGCTACCAGATCGGGACGGACATCAAAACCGTGTTGAATACGTCCAATGGTAAAGGGAAATGATCCGCCTCCGTGAGCAAATGCCACGCGCAAACGGGGAAACTTCTCCAAAACACCTCCAAAGATCATTGAGCAGATCGCACGCGATGTTTCGGCCGGCATGCCTACCAGCCAGGGAAGCCAGTATTTTTGCATCTGTGCTTCGCCCATCATCTCCCAGGGATGTATAAATAAGGAACAACTTATTTTTTCTGCAGCCTCAAAAAAGGGGAGAAATACAGGGTCTGATAAATTCATGCCATTCACATTGCTGCCGATTTGCAAGCCAGGCATACCCAGTTCCTTCACACAGCGTTCCATCTCCTGAATGGCCAGTTCTGTATCCTGTAACGGAACGGTTCCGATGCCGATAAAACGATTTGGATTTTTTGCAACCGTTTCAGCAATATGGTCGTTGAAGAATCGGGAGGTTTCATATCCGTCTGCAGCTTTAGCCCAGTAATTGAACAATACCGGAATCGTAGAAAGCACCTGAATGGTAACACCGGTTTCATTCATTTCCTTCAACCGTACAGCATCCTGAAAACAATTCTCCTCTACTTCGCGAAACAACTTATCACCTTTTATCATACAGGCCTTGCAGTTGCGGTGCTCCAGGTGTATGAACTCTCCGTATCCGAACTTTTTGGTCCAGTTCGGCATATTCTCCGGCATAATATGCGTGTGGATATCAATTCTCCTCTGCATGGAAGAAAAAATTATTTCTTTACAGGCGGCTGCATCACAGCGCCGCATTGATTGCAGGTACGTCTTTCCTCCGAAGCATAAAATCCTTCCATCACGGGAGGAAGTTGCTTTACAATATCACTTACATTGAGCTTCTCTTCATACAATTTGTTTCCGCATTTTTCACAAAACCACATGAACCCGTCGTCTTCATTCTTTCTCACTTTTTCGATAACCAGACCTACCGTATTGGGCCCGCGTTGAGGCGAATGTGGTGTACGAGCAGGTAATAAAAACATATCACCCTGACGGATATGAATATCTTTTGGTTCGCCGTCATCGATAATCTTTACCACGATATCCCCTTCCAGCTGATAGAATAACTCTTCGGTTTCGTTGAAATGATAATCTTTTCTGGAGTTAGGCCCACCGACGATCATGACAATAAAATCTTCCGCTTGTTTGTACAGGCATTGATTGCCTACAGGCGGTTTTAACAGATCGCGGTTTTCTTCGATCCATTTATGCAGGTTAAAAGGGGGAATTACAGCCATTGTGCAATCGTTTTAGTGTAAGTAATAGGTGTGAAAAATACAACTTTTTAACGTACGTTTGGTTTATGAATCTATCATTGATCGGAAAGAGGGCCGTTGTTTGCGGAAGTACACAGGGAATCGGTCTTGCCATTGCAAAAGAACTGGCAGATTTAGGGGCAGGATGCACCCTGATTGCACGCAATGAATCGGCGTTAAAGGAGGCTGTTCAAAGTCTGGCAGCGAATGAAGGGCAACAGCATCATTATCTGGTTGCTGATTTCAGCAAGCCCGAGGAGTTAAAGAAAACAGTCACGGCTTATGCTGCTCAAGAAGCGGTACATATTCTCGTCAACAATACAGGCGGACCAGCATCTGGCCCCATTACAGAGGCGGCAGAAGAAGCTTTTTTAGCGGCCTTTCAGCAGCACCTGATCTGCAATCAGATTCTTGCAAAAGCCTTTGTTCCTGCTATGAAAAAAAATGGATATGGACGAATCATTAACATTATCTCAACCTCAGTTCGTATTCCGCTGAAAAATCTTGGTGTTTCCAATACCATTCGCGGGGCAGTGGCCAGCTGGGCAAAGACGATGGCCAATGAACTGGGTGCATATCAGATAACGGTGAATAATGTGTTGCCCGGTGCTACTAAAACTGGACGACTAAGCGCGCTGGTGAACGTAACAGCTGAAAAAACCGGAACAAGTATTGAATCGGTTGAGCAGCATATGGTTGCTGAAATACCGATGCAGCGTTTTGCAGAACCTTCGGAAGTAGCAGCGGTTGCTGCTTTTCTCGCTTCTCCCGCAGCGTCTTATGTTAACGGAGTCAGTATTCCGGTTGATGGCGGAAGAACAGGAAGTATTTGATTTATTATAAACGATTGCCTTGCTAAACATGAAACTTGATCTTCCATCTCAGCTGGAAAATTATATCAACGGTAAACTCGTTCCACCTGTTGGCGGACAAATGATTTCCAAATCGAATCCGGCAACAGATGAACATTTATATCAATTGCCGAATGGAGATGCGGCTGATGTGGAGCTTGCTGTTGAAGCTGCAAAAAATGCTTTTCCTACTTGGCGCAATAGAACTTCCGAAGAAAGATTTCGTTATCTGAATCGCATTGCTGAATTGATCGAATATCATCTCGAAGATCTTTCAATTGTAGAAACAAATGATAATGGCAAGCCTCTTTGGTTAAGTAAACAAGTAGAAATACCAAGAGCCTCTTCCAATTTTCGTTTCTTCGCAGGTGCTCAAATGCATTTTGCCTCGGAAAGTCATTCCATGGGCGATCAGGCGATAAATTATACCCTTCGTCAACCCATTGGCGTTGTAGGTTGTATTTCGCCCTGGAACCTGCCGCTTTATTTATTTACCTGGAAGATCGCTCCCGCACTGGCCGCAGGCAACTGCGTAGTTGCAAAACCTTCCGAAGTCACGCCAGCCACTGCTTATTTACTTTCTAAAATTTGCATCGAAGCCGGTTTGCCTGCAGGTGTATTGAATATTGTATACGGAACAGGTCCTGTTTGCGGAGAAGCCATTGTTCAGCATAACGACGTAAAAGCCATCTCCTTCACCGGAAGTACAAGAGCCGGTGAACGTATAACATCGATCGCTGCTCCACAATTCAAAAAATTATCGCTAGAACTAGGGGGCAAGAATCCGGCACTCATATTCGCGGATTGTGACTGGGAAAAAACACTGGATGAAGCCGTTCGTCTTTCTTTTACCAATCAGGGAGAGATCTGTTTGTGCGGCTCGCGTTTGCTGATCGAAGCATCGGTCTATGATCAATTTAAAAAGGATTTTCTGAAACGTGTGGAACAATTAAAGGTGGGCGATCCCTTGGAAAAAGAAACAAGACAGGGAGCGATCGTGAGTCGTATGCATTATGAAAAAATACTTCGATGCATTGAAATTGCTCAACAGGAGGGAGGAAATATTTTAACCGGTGGGAAATCGCTGAAGGTGCATGGTCGTTGTGAGAAAGGATTGTTTATTCAACCAACGGTGATTGAAGGATTAGGACCTTCCTGTTCTACCA
>Ga0315902_10010536_pt1 | contig 12219 bp, 14 predicted proteins | sample LakEriMetagenome_9_FD_203523 | JGI IMG/M metagenome (GOLD analysis project Ga0315902, IMG submission 203523) | Freshwater fungal communities from buoy surface, Lake Erie, Ohio, United States - Buoy 12 MA117 | ecosystem: Environmental > Aquatic > Freshwater > Lake > Lake biofilm | place: USA... | reverse complement strand
ATCGCTCCGAGGCCATTGGCCCAGTCGTATCCGTCACAATCACCGGCATAATCGCAGTATCCTGCGAAAACTTCTCAACAAAAGCGACAATCTCACGGTAGAGCGCCATGGCAGCGACTTCGTCGTGGACCAACAATAATGCACGACGCGTCGGCGCCTCAAGTAATACATTGATGGTCATACAGATCAAACTCAATGTGCGCCGTGGATTGGCCGAGACAATCGCCACGTGCTCCTGGCGTCGCATGGCCATTAGTGTCGCCGCATGATGTGGGCGAAACGGCTCACCCGTCAAATTAATCCACGCATGTGACAGCACCGGGTCAACCGCTAGGTGGGTAATTCGTTGACCTGCTGATGCCGAATGTTGGTGGGCATGGACGACCATCCCTGGGCCGTAGGGCTCACGAAAATTCGCCACTGCGTCAGTGATGTGTGCAGTCATGGACATGCAACCTTACTCAAACAATTATCTATTACTACTATTATACTTCGTAATGATGAAAATGTGGATAAATCATCCCGTGTACCCGTGCATTGTGCTGACTGCTACGAACGCCCAAAAATTCCCACAAAATTCATTTGCATCCCACAAAATTGTGTGGTATCATTCACTTCGTTGTCGAGGCGCCTAGCGCGACGGCAAAAGCGGTGAGGAATGGCCCCATCGTCTAGCGGCCTAGGACGTCACCCTCTCAAGGTGAAGATCGAGGGTTCGAATCCCTCTGGGGTCACCAATTACTCACCGGATGGACAGCCACATGGGGATGTGGTGTAGAGGCCTAACATGCGACCCTGTCAAGGTCGAGACCGCGGGTTCGAATCCCGTCATCCCCGCCACAGAGCCACTGATTGCACAATCAGTGGCTTTTATTCTTTACAAAATCCCGCTGTATGATCACATCATCCAGTTCCACCATATAGCCATAATACCTATACATACAGAAGGAGTCTGATGATGGATGCAACAGAAGCATTTAGATCACTCATAGAACAACATTCCTGTCACCGTTCAGGTATCAGTGGCTTAACGAATGTCACCTTTTTTGTTGGAGCTGGCTTTTCCAAAACGTGGGACGCATCATCACCCACTGGGAATGAGTTGTTCACCTTCCCCAAAGATTTCTTATCTGAACTCTCAGCTAATATCGAACTCGACGAACTCCTCGCGACACCCGGTTATCCAAGCATTGATGATGCGGCACCTGCAACATTTAAAGAGCTCCTTTACAATCTTTCGATGCAATTGAAATACCCAGGCATTCGTACGCGGTATATGGATGAGCGCGGTATCCGTTTTGCCATCGACGAAATTAAAGCTATTGTGCAAAAACGCTTTGAGAGCATCACTACACTCAATCATTACGACGAAATGCGCAATCGATTCAGTGCGCCACAGCAGCCAACTAGCAATCAACAGTCGATTATTCGTTTTTTTGAATGGCTTAGTTCACATCAAACGCAATTTCAGGGATCAGCACGCGGGGTACACGTTGATTTTATTTCGACCAACTATGACTATGTTGTCGAAACGATTCTTGATAATACAGGCGAGGGTAATGCACTGCGCAATACATACCGCGGCATTACTCCGACCCGTATCAATGGCGTTCGTAACAGCAATATCATCCAAGATCACTGGTCCATCAACACGCTCATCAAAATCAATGGTGGATTCGAAATTGTGACGAAGGATGATGACTACGAAATCGATTACCGCAGTCGATCATTTGATGCAATGCGAAGCGCAGCTGCTGAAATAATGATGCCATCGAAAGAACAAAACTATGTAAACCCGTACTTTAGTGCAGTCTTCCCCAAAGCGGTGCGGTTGCTCCAAGAGAGCAAAGTCTTGGTTCTCGTAGGATACAGTCTCTCTGAAGAAGATGCCTTGCTGCGATTTTTAATCAGACAATTTGCCGAAGATCTCCGTGATGTGCATGGCAAATATATATTCTATATCGACTACAATGCACCCGATGTTCTTGAACAGCGATTAGCAGGGTGCTTCCGCTACTTGAATCGCATGGACACGAACAACATTTACACCGCATCTGGAGGGTTTGTCGAATGGATTGACGGCGTCATGCATCGCTAGTAGATTATGCCACAGTTACCGTCAATTATGCCATCTGCAATACGTGTAGGGCATGGTATGGTGGTATAACGGCTACGTGACATTCAGTCACTCGGGAGGGCTTATGACAACAATTCAACGCATTCTGCGACTTATCGCTATTGTGCTTATGATTCTGGCGATTCCGTTCATTGGTATGCAACTACGTGCTGATGTAGCCTGGAGTACAGCAGATTTCGTGCTTGCCGCAATCGTGTTGTGTAGTGCCGGTATTGTGTATGAGCTTCTCCGCGTCATCCTCAAAACCTCACGACAACGCATGCTTGTGGGGATAGGCATAGCCGTGATTGTGTGTGTGGGCTGGGTAGAGCTCGCAGTTGGCGTGTTCGGCACATCATTCGCTGGGAGCTAAGCACAATTCCATCGATGCGCAGATCATAGATAATCACACAGCCAAATCAGCTTTTTACGCGACATCTAGCGCATCGAAATCCGATTTGACGCACATCACACTACACGCTACAATACCTAGACGGATTTATTCCGCCGGGTATTAGTGTGCCCGCACAGGAGTCGCGATGTTCGAAAGCCTTTCGGATCGTTTACAAGCAGTATTTCAAAAGCTCGGCGGCAAAGGCCGTTTGAGTGAAGAGGATGTGCGCGAAGCGATGAAGCAGGTGCGGCTTGCCCTGCTCGAGGCCGACGTCAATCTACAGGTTGTTCGCGATTTTGTGGCCAAAGTCACTGAGCGTGCAGTTGGTGAGGAGGTCTCACGCAGCCTCACCCCGTCACAACAAGTCATCAAGATTGTCCGTGACGAGTTGATTGCCTTGCTTGGTGATGCCGAGGTACCACTCGCCGAGGCCAAGCTCCCGCCGACCGTCATCATGCTGGTAGGTCTGCAAGGTGCAGGTAAAACAACACATGCTGCCAAATTGGCGTTACAACTCCGCAAAAAGGGCAAGCGCCCACTGATGATTGCCGCTGACGTATATCGTCCAGCCGCTATTACACAGTTGGAGTCGCTCGGTAAGCAGATCAACATCCCCGTATACAGCGAGGGGACTGCAGCCAAGCCCACCGATATCGTGCGTAACGGCTTGCAACATGCACGGCAAGAGCACTGCAATGTCGTCATCATTGACACTGCTGGTCGACTACAAATTGACGAGCTTTTGATGAACGAGTTGAGTCAAATCGTCGAGGTTGCCAAACCCGATGAGCGACTCTTGGTCGTCGACGCCATGATTGGTCAAGAGGCCGTACGTGTGGCTGACGAGTTCAACAAGCGGGTATCACTGAGCGGCATCATTTTCACCAAAGTTGACGGTGACGCGCGTGGTGGTGCAGCCTTGTCGGTGCGTTCGGTCACTGGAGTACCAATCAAGTTCCTCGGAACCGGTGAAAAAATCGAAACCGGCACGCTCGAGACATTCCATCCTGAGCGATTGGTGTCACGCATTTTGGGTATGGGTGACGTGCTTTCGTTGATTGAGCGCGCTGAGCAATCAATCGACAAAGACGAAGCGGCCCGCATGCAAAAGAAGCTCGCCAAAGGGGCATTTGATCTCGAAGACTTTTTGTCGTCGATGAAGCAAATGCGCAAGCTCGGTCCACTGAACCAAATTCTCGGCATGTTACCGGGTATGGGCCAGATGGCCAAAGCAGGTGAGCTCGTTAACGAGAAGGAATTACGTCGTGTCGAGGCCATCATCCTCGCGATGACCCCCGGTGAACGACGCAATCCGGATATAATCAAAGGGAGTCGCCGCGAGCGCATCGCCAAAGGAAGTGGCACGTCGGTCCAACAGGTATCGGCACTGCTCAAAAACTTCACGCAGATGCAACGGGTGATGAAACAGTTTGGTGGTAATGGCAAAGGACGGATGCCAGATCCGCGTGATATCATGCGTCGGCTCCGTTAATCCACAATTCGTATACGTGTAGGAGGTAGTTCGGAACATGGTCACTATTCGTTTGCGCCGCACCGGCAAGAAGAAGCAGCCCAGCTATCGCGTTGTTGTCGCTGACTCACGCTCACCACGCGATGGTAAGTTCATCGAAATCGTGGGCTTCTATAACCCAGTGCGCCAACCACAGGAGCTCGAGATCAAGGCTGACCGCGTCCGTCACTGGATGAGCGTCGGTGCCCAGCCTTCAGACACCGTTGTGCGCTTGCTCAAGCGCGTCAACGTCCTTGACGAGAACGGCAAGCCCACGCCTGTCGCTAGCTAATCGAGAGACTCATGCGTACATTACTCGAGTACATGGTGCGTAATTTGGTTGACCACCCAGAGGCAATCCAGATTCGAGAGCGATCGACACCGTACGCGGTCACCTTTCGCTTGAGTGTGGGTTCGCAAGAGGCCGGCAAAATCATCGGTCGTAATGGTCGTGTGGCCAAATCGATTCGTGATTTGATGGCAGTGGCAGCCGCCCGTCAAGGCAAACGCGTCCATATTGATATTGAGTAAGCCAAGGACTCCCTCCTTTGCCAAATACCATGCGTGATGCGCACACATGTCGCGTGTCACGCATGGTTGTGTGTGTTTATTTGCCAGCGATACCATGTTTTGCGTGCTATCGATCAGTATAGTGGTGACATCCATGAGTGATATACAACCAATTCGCCCCGATGAATTATTATTGGTCGGCCAGGTCATCAATGTCGTCGGTTTACGCGGCGATGTTCGTCTGCGCCTTATTTCAACCCAGCCAGAGTTTTTGGCTGAGACTAATCCGATGCTCTATAGCGCCGATGGCAAACGCTCGTTCCGCTTGCGTCGCCTCGTCCACTACAAAAACGACATCTACACTGCAACGCTCGGCGGTATTGCCACCCGCGATCTTGCGGAGGCAATGCGTGGTACCGAGTTGTATATGCGCCAAGCTGATATCGCACCACTAGCCGCAGATGAGTATTTTTTGCATGATTTGGTCAATATGACCGTCGTGGATGCGCAACAAAACCTTATCGGCACAGTCCGTGAGGTGATTAACACCGGCGCAAGCGATGTGCTGGTAATCAGTCGCATCGGCAAATCTGATGCGCTTGTCCCAATGGTTAAGGCGTTTGTCAGTCAACTCGACGTGACCAACAAACGCCTCGTGGTAACGCCAATTCCAGGCCTCATTGAAGATTCTACCGCTGAATAATCCCTATTCAACCACCGGATCAGAAGGAGCGGGCGTCAGATATGTCGCCCGCCATTGATTGCGTTCGGTGAACAACTGCGGCCGACGATATAATATCCACCAGCCCACAGGATAGCCTATCATCTTGGCCACGTCTCCCACCACACGAATCCACGGGACGAGCACGCCGGCCAACAACGCCTGCCAGCCATTGACACCCTCTTTGTGGCGCAACCACAAGCGATGCCACGGCTGAATGCAATACGCAACGGCGCCACTGATGAGCACAAACCAACCAAATCCCCCGGCCAGCAACAACAACATCCCAAACAGATACACCGCATAGCGCAACAGATGGCGTTTGAGCCACAGCCCACCCACAGCATCACCTCGTGCATACAAGAAGTATTGCCGGTAGAACTGTTTGAAAGTGCTCCGTGGCCGGAAATGTACGATAGCACTTGGCACAAATATAAACCGAGCCCCGCTGTTTTTGAGGGCAAAATCAAATAACAAATCCTCGCAGTGACTGGCCCACTCAGGATAGCCATCCACCTGTTCCCAGACTGCTTTGCGGAACGCTACCGACTTACCAAATGGCATGAACTGCGCAGGAATAATCTCGTTGGCCTCACGATAGTTGGTACTGCCAAGTGCGAGTTCAAAGACACTGCGTGGTAATGGGCGAAAAAAGCCAGCAGCGACATCGGCCTCGTCGGCGAGCAACGGTGCGACCAGACGCTTGAGCCAATGGCGATCAAGAATCAAGCCAGCATCGGTACAGGCAACAATATCACCCATCGCATGAAAGATGGCATTGTTGCGCCCTGAGGGGATATTATGTCCACCGACAACGAGTCGAATAGGAAATCCCATATCAATATATTGCTGCACAATCGCAATCGTTGCATCTTGACTATTGCAGTCGTTGATGACGATTTCATCGGGAGCAAGGCTTTGACCAATCATCGACTCAATTAATTGCGCGATGTTATCTTCTTCGTCACGAACCGTACATACAAGTGAAACCCGTTTTGGATTCGTCATTGCATTACTCCCAATCCCTCACACATGTATGACGCACGCGTGTCATATTGCACCACATACACACCACATACTGTAGTATACTAGCAAATGAGGAGAATTGATTACAGATTATGATGAAGCACCCCATACGTCAATATATTGTGTGGTTCGGTTGTATCTTGCTACTAAATAGTGCATGTACACAAGCATCCGACACCACCACAACCACACTGCCATCCGCAACAGCGGTGCAACCAACCACTATGGCAGTAATTGAAACCACCGCGCCACTTGCCACGCTGACTCCTAGTGTGGAGCCGACGGCGCCTCCTATCGTTCAAACGGGCGATGCAGTTGACGCACTCGCGAGTCAAACAACAGAGGGGTATTATCAGATTGGCAGTACGAGTGCGCCGATCACGATGGTCGACTACTCTGACTTTTTCTGAAGTGTGTGTGCCTTCCACGTGTTGGAAGTTGAACCGCAACTTATCGATGAGTACGTACGTACTGGCGCCCTACGAATTATTTCGCGTCCATTGTTACAGTCTGGGCCAAGTAGTTTGCGCGCAGCGCATGCAGCTACCTGTGCCGGTGAACAACAACAATATTTTGCCATGCGTTCATTGATTTATGCCAATATTGGCATGCTCTACACAGCTGAGAACATTGATGTCGCACTCAGCGAGCTAGCAGGTCAAATCGCAATTGACCGTACGGCATTTGATGGGTGTATGACCAGCAATAGACACGAACAGTTGCTCTACGAAGGGTTTGCCCGTGCCAAAAACGATGGTGTTCAGACCAGACCCGTCTTTGATATTAACGACACCCGGATCATTGGTGGACGTAGTTATGCAGATTTTGTCACTATTTTTGCATCATTACAGCCATAAATCTCTGCGCAACACGAAATATATCAGCCTCCTATAATTATCCTACAAGCATGCCGTAGGCACACCCGTGGTACGATGAGCATGGATGGTAGATACGATATTAAACTGGTGTACTAACGGACTAATTCTATGCAAATGCGACACATTCCACCAATTATTATTATGATTATCAGTGGGATGATTGGCATCCGCTTAGCGTTGTCGCCTGTGGCCGTTACCAGCACAACCTGTACCGAAGACCATCCGTATTACTTGTCGAACTGCGATGAACCAGATTGGACTGCCACACCAGTGACTGTCTATCCTACTGCGTCCGAAAATGACATGCCAGACACAGATCCACCTGCTCAAATACCATCACAAGTTGCAACGCTGACTGCAACGGTAGTCAATAATACCCAAGTGGGGAGCACACCACTTATTGCACCGCAAGCATCAAACAACACCTCGATGACAATCGTATCCACGGTCACTCCGACGGCGCCTTTGCCTGCGACAGCGACTCGTACGCGCATCAGCACTCCAATCACTACTGAACAAGTAATTAATACGACTAGTTCTGCATTGATCTGCCAGCGACAAACACGACTCATCATCAAAGGGGCGACGGATCCCTATAGTCTATTGCTCCTCACCTTTGGAGACCGAGTGGTAGGTGGGGGCATTAGCTACGCATCAGGGGGCTATGCAATGCCATTAGTTATTGGCGATGAGTCACGTGGTGTGTATCAGATCGAGGTACGTCAACGCAATACGAACAAGGTTATTAAACAATTACGCTGTACCGTGCCATAACTCATATAGGCGTCGCATGACATCACATTGGAACACAATCATTCAACAAATTTGTCAGCATGATCAAGGCATCACACTCGATGATCTACCGATTGTGCGACACATTGATGGTCGTCCTGCGCGCGTCAATTACCCAGCCGAAGGTGTCATACCAAGGCTCGCAGCCGTACTGATTGTCTTAACCCCACGCGAGACAGATGTCCAGGTGTTATTAACACGTCGTGGTGGTGGATTACGTGAACACAGTGGCGAGATAGCGTTCCCTGGTGGACGACAAGAACCAGGCGAAACAAGCGTGACTACGGCACTACGTGAAGCACACGAAGAGCTTGCCATCCCAGCATCGGCAGTCACAATCATGGGGGCACTCCACACCATTTATGTGCCACGAAGTAATCATCTTGTGACCCCAGTTGTCGCATGGTGTGATGAACTGCCCGAATTATCACCAAATGCGGTTGAAGTTGCTGAATACTTTACGGCCGATTTCCCCCCACTCCTCCACCCAGATGCCATGCAATACGAGACACGACATATGCTTGGCGATACATTTGTGGTACCGTACTATCCAATCAACCATCATCGTGTGTGGGGCGCAACCGCACTGATGCTATCCGACTTAATTCTGCGGACACGACGATTGCTCATGCAACAATCATCGACACAAGGAGATTCAGATGAGCAGTAAACGAAACCTTGGCATTCTCGGTGCGATTATAGGCACTATCGGTGTGGCAGCCGTTGCCACATTACGCAAATCACTGCCACAAACCCGCGGATCATTGTCGCTTACGATACTGCATCAGCCGGTCGAAGTATTACGCGATCGGTGGGGCGTACCGCACATCTACGCCCAAAACATCCATGACTTATTTGTGGCCCAAGGCTTTGTGCATGCCCAAGATCGACTCTGGCAAATGGAGAGTCAACGACGTTTAGGGTTTGGTCGATTGGCAGAACTGATTGGCAAGCGCGCTATTGATACCGATCGCTACATGCGCATCCTCGGTCTTGGCCGCGCTGCCCAACAAGACGTCGCGCACCTGAGTGATGATGCACGCGCCACCATTGAGGCCTATGTGAGCGGAGTCAATGCGTTTATCAATCAACACCGCTCCAAACTCCCGCCAGAGTTCATGGCGTTACGCCACACACCCGAGCCATGGCAGGTGGTCGATGTCGTAGTCTGGGGCAAAGTCATGGCTCTCAGTCTGTCGGGGAACTGGTCGCAAGAGATTCTCCGGGCTCAGATGGTGTCTCAGGTCGGCAGTGCTCGCGCCACCCAGTATCACATTACGGGACGCCCAGATCTGCCGTTCATCGTGCCTGCGGATGTCACATACACGCCCGATATTGGCCAAAGTGCGCTCAATTTGGCCGAAAGCGCGCAACCCTGGCTCAATGAGAGCAATGATCGTGGTAGCAATAATTGGGTAGTCAGCGGTGCGCGCACCAAAAGTGGCCAACCTCTCCTTGCCAATGACCCACACCTCGGCTTAACGGTGCCGTCAATCTGGTACGAGATTCATCTTAATGCACCAGATTATCATGTCGCCGGTGCGAGTTTTGCCGGTGTCCCTGGGGTTGTGATCGGTCATAACAATCAGATTGCGTGGGGTGTCACAAACAGCATGACTGACCTACAAGATCTCTACATGGAACGCTTTGATTTGAGCGATGCCGCAGGGTTACGCTACGAGTACGACGGTCAATGGCATCAGGCCGAACTGGTCTACGAAACCATCAATGTCAAGGGTGGTGCGCCAGTCATCGAGCCCGTACGCATTACCCGACACGGACCAATTATCACGCCGTTGACCAAGGCCGATGGCAGCCGCGAGAACAATCCGCTCGCACTGCGCTGGACAGCCCTTGATCGTAGTACGTTGGTCGATGCGATTTTGGCGCTCAATCGTGCCACTGACTGGCAATCGTTCCGTAATGCCCTACGCAAGTGGGATGTCCCGCCACAAAACTTTGTCTATGCCGATGTGGCCGGGAATATTGGTTATCAACTGGCCGGGACCATCCCCATCCGCGCCAAAGGCGATGGCAAGTTGCCGGTACCTGGGTGGAACACGGAATACGAATGGCAGGGCGTTGTGCCATTCGACAAACTACCCATGCAGTACAATCCACCCGAGGGCTTTGTGGTCACGGCCAACAACCAAATCGTCGCTGACGACTTCATCCCACCGGTGCGTGGCGAGTGGTCCAACGGTTGGCGTGCAGCGCGCATTCGGCAGTTGATCCAACAATACCCATTACATGACAACGCCACATTTGCCCGCATTCATGCCGATCAACGGAGTTTGTCGGGGCTCGAACTCATCAGCATTGCGGGCCGTTTGCCTGATGGCGATGCCTTAGCAAATCAAGCGCGGGCGATTTTGTCAGGCTGGGATGGCGAACTACATGTGGAAAGTATTGGCGCCACGATTGCCGTACAACTCCTCGACGAAATCAAACTTGCCGTGTTTGCACCAATGAGCCAGTCCATGCAACTCACCGTCGGTTTTGGTGCGTTTGCGAGCCGCCCGGGCCAAGAGTACATGGCTCGATTTTTGCCCCAAATCATGGCAGCACTCACCAGTAATAATAATGACTGGTTTGATGACGGTCGAACATGGGATCAAATTCTGGCACTTGCCTGGCCTGCGACCCTCGCTACCATTCGCAAGCGACTCGGCGATGACCCCATCAAATGGCGCTACGGCAATTGGCACACGCTCACCTTTAATCATCCGCTCGGCGCTATTCCGGTCATCGGCAAACTATTTAGTCGTGGGCCATACCCGTTTGGCGGCAATGGTGATACGGTGAATGTGTGTGGTATCACCACCAATCCTGGCGGGCTCACGACATACTCTACTGCGTCATTACGCATCATCTGCGATCCATCAGACTGGGAGCAATGTCGGAGCATTCACCCGGTCGGACAATCAGGCCACTTCCTCAGTCAACACTATGCGGACTTCATTAAACCGTGGCTCAATACCGAGTACCACCCGATGCCGTGGGATCGACGGCGTGTGGAGGAGATGAGTCAGGATAAATTGACGCTCACGCCGTAATAGCAAACCGCCCCGAAGGAATCCCTTCGGGGCGGTGTTCAGTATGCGCTCATTACAGCCTGGCCAGAATCCCTTTGAGGAGCGCCCCAAAGCGCGGTCGGGCAGCGTTACCCGCCTCGATAACCTCCTCGTGATTGGCTGGGCTACCATCGGGGAGCGCCTGATTGGTCACCAACGAAATCGCCAGCACCTGCATGCCGGCATGCGCCGCCACAATGACCTCGGGCGCTGTCGACATCCCCACCACGTCGGCGCCAATCGTACGACACATGCGCAACTCTGCACCAGTCTCGAACGAGGGGCCGGCTACCATCACGTAGACGCCATCTTGGAGCGATGTACCTTGTTGGTGGGCAACATCGTGCGCTAATCGACGCAACTCGGGCGTATATGCATGCAACATCGGGGGGAAGCGCACACCAAGTCGGTCATCGTTGGCGCCCCGGAGTGGATTATGACCGGCCAGCCCCGGCATAAAAATGTGATCAGTGATGCACATCAACTCGCCAACTGGCCAATCTGCGCGCAGCCCACCCGCCGCATTCGTGGCAATCAACACGCCACACCCAAGCGCCCGCATCACCCGCACGGGGAACGTCACTTGATGCATGTCGTAGCCCTCATAAAAATGAAAGCGCCCACGCATCACCACTACAGGTGTGTCTGCCAAATAACCGATAGCAAGCTCGCCACGATGCCCATATACCGTTGACCGTGGAAAGCCGGGAATATCCTCGTAGCGAATGACCGTTGCATCGCGCATCTCATCGGCCAATGCACCCAGACCCGAGCCCAAGATAACGCCAACACGCGGCACTAATGCCGTATGCTTACGAATAGTCTCCACTGCGAGGAGAATTTGCTCGAGCTGATGCGCCATCGTCGTTGTCATGATTTTCCCCATCTGTATCCTGAACCGCTGGTGAACCAGACGGATCACCGAATAGCATACGCCGTTTCTCATCGAGCTCAGCATCGGTCAAAAAGCCCTGCTGATACAAATCCTCAAACTTCGACCATGCACGTAATCGTTCGGGATCGTCAACAGCCGATACGACAACGGGCGACGCATTGTGCACCTCGCTTGGTACCTCAGCGGCTTGCGGAGCTGGTGTGATTTGTACTCGGTGTGCCGGTGGCTCACCGACACGTGCATCTTCGATGGTGTTGCGGAACTCAATCGGATTCGCAATATTGCGGAACTCCTGCGGTGGCA
>Ga0315902_10010535_pt1 | contig 12219 bp, 8 predicted proteins | sample LakEriMetagenome_9_FD_203523 | JGI IMG/M metagenome (GOLD analysis project Ga0315902, IMG submission 203523) | Freshwater fungal communities from buoy surface, Lake Erie, Ohio, United States - Buoy 12 MA117 | ecosystem: Environmental > Aquatic > Freshwater > Lake > Lake biofilm | place: USA... | reverse complement strand
CGTGGTAATACCAAATCGACCACATTGGTCGCCGACCCGCGGATGCATCCAGGAGCGCCCATCACCGGCACCGTGTCAATCATCCCAAGCAACAGCAAGTTGCCTGGTTCAACTGGTGCGCCATAACAGGTAATTCGACCTCCAGCTGCAATCAGCGCCTGCGGCATCACATCATCGCGATCCATGATTGATGTCTCGCCGAGCGTGATAATCATATCCACCATGGGCAACATTGACGTAAAAGCCTGCCGTACTGCATCAATTTCGGCAACGGCCCGCGTAATTGCCACCACTTGCGCATGCACGACTGTCAGACGGTGCTCAAGCGATGCCACATGCGAGCGCATCAGGCGTTCGTAGGTAGCAGGTGCACCAATCAACATCACCCCAATACGCGTCCGTACAAACGGGTACACCGATAATACGGGAACGTTTGATTCAATAGCAAGATGTGACGCTGGTACGGCGAACGGCAAAATTTTGATGGTGGCAATTCGTTGGCCCGGGTGCACAATGTCATAGGTTCGACGCGTCGCAATCGTCACCCCGTCGATCTCATGCCAACGCGTCAACGCATCAACATCGACCACCACAACTCCATCAATAGTTGATACGATATCAGCACGGCCATGATGTGGCGGTTTGGCTGATGTATGTGCGCCAATGCACCTTTGCGCCACGAGTGATGCCGCAGTATGCTCATCAACATCATCTGGCGCTAATCGTACCACCGTGATGTGCTGAATACCATTGGTCTCAAGTAACGCAATATCTGCCTGTGTTAATACACGCCCTTTGGCGATGATTTTGTGGCCATGGGCATCACTAATATTATGTCGAGATATCAACCCGACTGCGGCAGTCACATTGAGCGTTACTTGTTGCATAGACGTTGGTAGTCTTCTTCGCTGTCGATATCCTCAAGCAATTCCGGCGTCTGCATGTCATACCAGGTCGGCGTAGCCACACCACGTTGGAAGAGCAATCGTCCACCTTGCTCACCTGTCAACGTGCTCAGCTCTGCCAAAAGCGCTCGACTCCACACTACCGGATTCGTTGGTTGCTGTTTCACACGTGGCACGAGTACTGCTGGTTGGGATGCGATCCAGGCTGATACAATCTGTCGTACATGCGCAGATTGCAGCAACGGCTGGTCACACAAACCAATCACGAGGGCATCTGCATCATGTTCAATGGCCCAACGCGCAGCGCATGCCACCGAGCTACCTTGACCATCCGCAAAATCAGGATTCATCGTGAGGTCGACCGGGAGGCCAGCGAGCGCCACACGCACATGGGCAGCCTGATGACCAATAATCACACCGACACGCGCCACACCTGCGTCGATCATCGTTTGGGTGCTATGGCGCACTAACGGTATTCCGTGCCAATTCAAGAGCTGCTTTGGGCGCCCGAGACGGCGCGACAAGCCGGCGGCCAATATGGCAGCGACAATCTTCATGCGCCCCTCAGTTGCTCACGTTTGCCGTTGCGTACGGCAACTATCTCGGCAATGATGCTCAAGGCGATTTCGACCGGCGTCCGCCCACCAATTGGAATGCCGATGGGTGCATAGAGTCGTGCAATCGTCGTATCGGCAATCCCTGCCTCACGCAAGCGCTCGACCCGAGCGGCGTGGGTCTTTTTGCTGCCAAGTGCGCCCACATACCGCGCATTACTTGGTAAGGCCACAAGCAGTGCTGGGTCATCGAGTTTGGGGTCGTGCGTCAGCACGACCACGGCACAATTGGGGTGCAGACGACCTTTGAGGGCGTCATCAGGCCAGGCATGCACGAGTTCGTCGGCGTGGGCAAAGCGCTCAGCCGTCGCAAAGGCACCACGGGCGTCAATAACGACGGTGCGGAAGCCCATGTTTTTGGCAAAGGTCGTCAACTCGACGGCAATATGCACGGCACCGACCATAATCAACGTTGGTGGTGGTGGGTAGCTCTCCACAAACACCTGCCGTTCGGCGATTGTCTGTACGCCTTGCTCGTCACGATTTAACATGGCAAGTGCGTGCTGCGCAACCGTCTGATTCAACGCGACATCGGTACATGCAGTCACCACTGGCATATCTGGGCGCACCAGCCACTGCAGACCAACATCGGGGCCAGACAGCACGGTCGCCACCGCTACCGGCTGTTCAGCGTTGATTGCATCACGCAAACGTTGATAGATGGACTGGCGCATACATATCCCCTTGTATCGGCGTACTAATCAGTTATTGGTTCAACAAACACATCAATCGTGCCACCACAGGCCAGCCCGACCTCCCAGGCCGTCTCGTCGGCTACCCCAAAATGCAACAAGGCAGATTGGCCGCTCTTGATGGCCTGCTGACAGGCATCAAACACGGCGCCCTCAATGCATCCGCCACTGACCGAGCCGGCCATGTTACCGGCATCCGACACGACCATTTTGGCGCCGATCCCGCGCGGTGAAGACCCCAACGTATTGACTACCGTGGCAATTGCAACGCGCTCACCGCGCGCCTGCCAGGTTTGGATTGCATCAAGTACATCACGCATCTGTTCACCTCCGCGTTAGTCGAGATAGGGTAGGGCCTCGGCCAAGGTTGGTTGTGCCGCAGTCCCGCCAGCAGCCCGCGTCGACAACGAGCCACACACGGCACCGAGACGCAGTGATTTGGCCAATGGCCAACCCGAAATCATGCCGTAGACCATGCCCGCATTGAACGAATCACCGGCACCGACTGCATCAACAAATTCAGTTTTGATTGATGTGGTTCGGACAACCTCCGCACCATGTTGGGCAATCGCCCCATCAGCTCCACATTTGACGGCCACCGTCTTGATCGTCTGCGCCAACGTCGTTAATGCCTGATTGACATCAGTTTGGCGACTAATAGCACAGGCTTCGGCATCATTCGGCAAGAACAAGTCGGTATAGGCAAAGAGCTGCTCTAGCCCATCCCAACGCTCCGTCGGATCCCAGTTGGTATCAAGCGATGTAGTACCACCTTGGGCCTGCATCGCCGCAAAGAGTGACGGCAAATCAGGGCGCAAGGCGTGTTGCAAGTAATAACTGCCAATATGCAAATGGCGTGAGGCAGCAATCAGCGAGGCAGGAATCATGTCGGCGCGCAGTAATGCAATCCCACCCTCGTACGTCAACATGCCACGATCAGTGGGTTTTTGTAGGATAACCGTCAACCCGGTACGAATCGACGGATCAATCACCACATGTTGGGTATCGACACCGCTCGCCCGTAGCGCATCAAGGCAGAATCGACCGATGACGTCATCGCCACACAGGCCAACATACGCCACGCGTAACCCTAGTCGGGCTGCGCCACAGGCAAAAATCGCCGATGATCCACCCATCACAAGTGCCATGTCATCGACAATCTTCTCGTGTTGTTGCCAGACCGGCTCAACGTCACCGCGCAAAATTAAGTCGGCATTGATCTCGCCCAACACCAACAGGTCGTACTGCGTCATACGTGCTGTACCCTCACTGTACTGTATCTAATTTATTTATTATACCGAAACAATTTTGATGCATACGTGTATCAAACCACCAAACCCCACCGGTGCATTACCACCGATGGGGTTCGTTATCACGCATGGATAGGCAATTACTTGCGTGCGGCGTATTCCTTGGCAGCGGCGACGGCTTTTTGGGCGCCCTCACCTAACGTCGCTGCCGGGATGAGACGTGAGTTCTCGAGCAACTTACGGCCCTCGACCTCGTTGGTGCCGACCAAGCGAGCAACCATCGGCACATCGGTATCGACCTCTTCGAGGGCGGCGATGATACCACGAGCAACCTCGTCGACACGAGTAATACCGCCGAAGATGTTGAACAACACGGCTTTGACGTTTTTGTCTGACAAAATAATCTGCAAGGCAGCTTTGACTTTGTCCTTACCAGCGCCGCCACCAACATCGAGGAAGTTGGCTGGCTCGCCGCCGTACAACTTCACCACGTCCATGGTGGCCATGGCCAGACCTGCACCGTTCACCATACAACCGATGTCGCCATCCAGCTTAATAAAGGTGATGCCAGCCTCACGAGCTTGTTGCTCGGCGAGTGGCTCATCGGCGCTATCGCGCATTGCCTCAAGCTCGGGGTGGCGGAACAAGCCGCTGTCGTCGACCACAACCTTTGAGTCGAGGGCCTGCAACGAGCCGTCGGCTTTGACCACAAGCGGATTAATCTCGGCCAACGAGGCATCATTCTCCATGTAGACCTTGTACAAAGCCATGGCGATACCAGCAAACTGACGTACCTGCTTGCCGTCGGTCAAACCGATGGCGAAGGCCAAGTTGCGCGCCTGGTAGTCGAGCAAACCCATCGTTGGATGCGCTTCGACCTTCTTGATGGCATCAGGATTGGTCTTGGCGACCTCTTCGATTTCGACGCCACCCTCTGACGAGGCCATGACCACGATGCGCTTGCTGGCGCGATCCATGATGACACCGAGGTAGATTTCACTCTCATATTTGATGGCTTCGGCAACCAAGACCTTCTCAACGGTCAAACCCTTGATATCCATGCCAAGGATTTTGGAGCCGACCTGCTCGGCCTCAGTCGGGGTTTGGGCTAGTTTGACACCACCAGCCTTGCCACGACCACCCACGAACACCTGAGCCTTGACGACCACGGGTGCGCCGATGCGCTCGGCAATGGCACGGACCTCGGCAGCCGTCGAGGCTACGCCGCCACCAGTTACTGGGATACCATAACGGGCACAGATATCACGTGCTTGATACTCATGTAATTTCATCGCCAACAGCCTCCATGCATATTTTGACTGCCATATCCTACCATTGCCATGCACTTGCGTCAATTGAAAGCCTTGAGCGCCCGATTTTTCAGCGCCTACCCGCCAATGAAACGATTACAATCATATACACTCCCGCATCATCGTGTCCAAATCAGAGTGGTATAATAAGGATATTCCGCGCCCGAAACATCGTTGTTTACTTCTGAAAGGTACCCAATCATGGCCTACGCCTCGTTGATTGGCGCTGAAGTCAAGCGCAAAGAAGACCCCCGTCTGATTACCGGTCGTGGCGCCTATGTTGGCGACATGAAGCTCCCCGGCATGCAGTACGTCGCCTTTGTCCGCAGTCCATACCCCCACGCCCTTGTGAATAGTATCGACGCCAGCGAGGCCAAGGCCATGCCTGGCGTGATGGACGTCATCACTGGCCAAGATATCGCCAAGCTCTGTGGCCCGATGCCCATCGGCGCCGGTGGCGAGGGCTCGAGCGAGCTCGATGGTCTCGCCGTGCGCCCTCACAGCCACTACCCCATCTCATATGGCACCGTGCGCCATGTTGGCGAGATTGTTGCCGCCGTACTCGCCTCATCAGCAGCCCTCGCGGTTGACGCCGCTAGCGCCGTCCAAGTCGATTACACGCCGTTACCTGCAGCCGTCGACATGGAACAGGCCAAAGCGCCCGATGCACCACGCCTGTTCAAGGACATGCAGAGCAACGTGCATCACACCTGGACCAAAAAGGTTGGTGATGCCGATGCTGCCTTTGCGAGTGCCCACAAAGTGGTCACTCGCCGACTGGTCAACCAACGCCTCGCCGGTGTCTCCATGGAGGGGCGCGCCGTGGTGGCATACCCCGATCCACTCGGCGATGGATTGACCGTCTATACCAGCACCCAAGCTCCACATATGACACGCGGTAGCCTGGCCGAGATGTTGCGCATGGACGAGAACCAGATTCGCGTCGTGGCACCTGATGTCGGCGGCGGCTTTGGTGTCAAAATCGGTGTCTACCCCGAGGATGCCGCCTTGGCAGCCCTTGCACGGCACGTGCGTCTGCCCATGTCATGGGTCGAGGGGCGCATCGAGCACATGACCGCTACCACCCACGGACGCGGCCAAGTCGGCGAGTTCAGTGCGGCCGTCAAGGCCGATGGTACCATCACGGCGTTGCGCTTTCACATTACCGCCGATATCGGCGCTTACCCGATTGCTGCCGGCTTGCCCAACTTGACCGGCATGATGGCCGTTGGGGTCTACAAAATCCCCGTCATTGACGGCGCCATTGATTGCGTCTACACCAATACTACCCCTGTCGCCGCCTATCGTGGCGCTGGTCGCCCCGAGGCCGCCTATTACATCGAGCGCATGATTGACGCCGTCGCCGACGATTTGGGGATTGATGCCGCCGAGGTTCGCCGCGTCAACTTCATCCCACCCGAGCAATTCCCCTACAAAACACCGACCGGCCCACTCTACGACAGTGGCGAATACGACCGCGCCATGCGCAAGTTGATCGACATCAGCGACTATCAGACGCTCCTCGCCGAACAAGCACGCCGCCGCGCCGACTACGCCGCCGGCAAGCCAACAACATTGTTGGGCTTGGGATTTGCCTGTTATGTGGAGATGTGTGGCTTTGGTCCCTACGAGAGCGCTACCGTGCGCGTTGAGCCGACCGGCACCGTGACCGTCTTTACCGGCACATCACCCCACGGCCAAGGGTTGTACACCACATTTGCGCAGATTGTCAGCGATCAGCTCGGCGCTGATTTCGACAACGTCATCGTCAAATCAGGCGATACCGCCAACACCCCAATGGGCCAAGGCACCATGGGTAGTCGCAGTTTGGCGATTGGTGGTGGTGCCCTGGTCGAGGCCATCAAGGTCGTGCGCGCCAAGGCCGTCAAAATCGCCGCTCACTTGCTCGAGGCCAGCCCCGACGATGTGGTCTATGCCGAGGGTAAATATCACGTCAAAGGCGCACCAGATAGCAGTGTGTCGCTTGTCCAAATCGCCAAGCGCGCCTACACCGACAAGTTGCCGGGTGATGTGACATCTGGGCTCGAGGCGACTGAGTTCTTCCGCCCGGCTGAACTGATTTACCCATTCGGCGCCCACTTGGCGGTTGTCGAGGTCGATGCCGACACCGGCGACGTGCGGGTCGCCAAGTACTACACGGTCGACGACTGTGGTCCACGCATCAGCCCCACCTTGGTGGCCGGTCAGGTACATGGTGGGCTAGCACAAGGGATCGGGCAGGCCCTGTACGAGGAGGTCGTCTACAGCGACAACGGGCAAATCCTCAGCGGTTCGTTGATGGACTACGCCTTGCCACGCGCCGACAACTTCCCCGATTTTGTGCTCGACAAAACCGAGACCCCGACGCCGCTTAACCCGCTCGGCGTCAAAGGTATCGGCGAAGCGGCCACCGTCGGATCAACCCCAGCTGTGGCCAATGCGGTCATCGACGCATTGTCGCATCTCGGCGTCAAAGCCCTCGATATCCCGATGCGCCCCGAGCGCGTCTGGCGCGCCATTCACGGCGCCTAATTCACACACGCCCGATTACATGACGAGCGCGGTCTCTCACAATACCGCGCTCGTACTCTTTCAACACAAAAGGAAGCCATTGGCATGGCAGAGTGCATCACCATCGATACCAACCACCTCGGCCGGTCGGGCGTTATCGCCTGTTATCTCATCAAAGGCAGTGTGCCAATTCTAGTTGATCCAGGTCCTGCGGTCGTCTTACCTACCATCGACGCATCTTTGTCTGCCCACGGCCTGGGCCTTGCCGACATCGGTGCAATCCTCCTCACTCACATTCACCTCGATCATGCTGGCGCCGTTGGTTCAATCGTGGCAGCACACCCGCACATCACCGTGTATGTGCATCAGCGCGGTGCGCCGCATTTGATTGATCCGAGCAAATTGCTGAACAGCGCCACCCGCATCTACGGCGATATGATGGCCACGCTGTGGGGGGATTTCCTAGCGATACCTGAGTCGAACCTGCACCTTTTGCACGGTGGTGAACACCTACACATCGGCGACCAACAATTCACCGTCTACGACGCCCCGGGTCACGCCGTCCATCATGTCATGTACCAATGGAACGACACCGTCTTTGTCGGTGACAACGCCGGTATTCGCATGCAGGGGTTCAGCTATGTACGGCCAGCCACGCCGCCACCCGACATCGACCTCGAGGCACTTGACCGCAGCCTTGACTTATTACGCACACGTGCACCACAACGCCTGTGCTTGACGCACTTTGGGTCAGTCACCGACGTTGAAGCCCATCTCACCCGCGTTCACGAGGCCAACTGGCGCTGGGCAAACCTCGTCAAAGGGTGGATTGATGCAGGGATTACTCCCGAAGAACAAGTCAATCGTCTGCGTCAACATGCTACAGCCGAGATGGGCGCAGATGCCACCGATGCCGGTATTCAGGCGTATCAAAAAGGTGCCTCAATCGAGATGAGTTGGCAAGGACTGCACCGATATTGGCTCAAACGACAGACATCGTAGCGCACCGCACTACGCTATAATCATAGGACCAGCGTGAATCGCACATCGATGCGATTTTACGGTGCTTTTGCGTGTCAATTCATCGGTCGCTCACACGCAGTGTTGTGTACATGAGGTTCATCTATGGCGCAGACGCTTTCGCCAATCATCGATCAGCTGGCAACGCATCCTGATATTCGCGGTATGACCGCTGTCGATGCATTCGCCACGCCACGGCATCTAGCCGGCGTCCGTAAAGCGGCCACTGCGCCCCTCATTGCCAGTATCGCCACACAGCACTCCACTCCACTAATCGTGGTCGTCGCCCATACCGACGAGGCCGTGCGCCTCTGCGAGGATTTGCCGTACTGGCTGCCGAATCATCCTGTCTATCACTTCGTGGCCAACGATACCATTCCGTATGAGCCGATGTCACCGAGTGTCGAAAGCACCGCGGCGCGGTTACGCGCGCTCCACGCATTGACTGCTCGCGAGCGCTGTATCATCGTGACTCCCATCCGGGCGGTGCTCCAGCCGACCATCGCTATCGATGATGTGCGACACGCCAGCATCACGCTGACACTCGGGCAGCACTACGATCCCCTTCAACTCATGCATCACTGGGTCAATCTCGGCTACCGTGCCAGTACCTCGGTCAACGAGCCGGGTGAGATTAATCGGCGCGGCGGTATTCTCGACATCTTCCCGTTGGGCACCACCCACCCACTCCGCATTGAGTTCTTTGGTGACGAGATCGACAGCCTGCGCTGGTTTGAGCCACTGACCCAACGGAGCATCGAGTCCATCAACGAAATCACCATCGGCCCAGCCCACGAGTACCAAAGCACCAAGACGAGTATGGTCATCGAATGGCTCACCCACCAAGACTACTCAATGCTCCGCACCGAGGCCCAACATGAATGGCACCAGTTCATCGAACGACTCGGTCACGATGAACGCTTCGACGGGCGCGAGTTTTTGGCGCCGTTTTATGCGCCCAATCTGCAACTCTCGGGCCTTACCACAAATCTTGATGCCGACATCCCACTCATCATCAGCGAGCCAGTATTGGTCGCCCAAGCAGCCAGCGAATACGGCATCCAGCATGAGCAACGCCGCGTCCAACATGTCGAAAGCGGTGAGCTCCCGCCGTGGTATCCAACGGTTATCCTCGATTGGCGCACAGCCTTGGACCATACTCGCGTCATGCATATGGCCACAGCAGATTTGCCGTTCCGTGAGCTACTCGCTGACCCGCAGATTGTCACGCTCGACCCTGAGCTCTTCCGCGGCGTTGATTTGTATGGTGGGCGCCTCAAAGAGCTAGTCAACGACATCCAAAAACGCCTGCTCAACAACCAACAGGTTTATCTGGTCACCCCGCAAGCAGCGCGTCTGCATGAGATGGTCGAAGAATCAGGCGCTGACATGCACAACCTGCACGTCGTCCACGGCATCATCGACAGCGGCTGGAGCTCGCCGGCGCTCAACTTGACCATCTACAGCGATGCTGAAATCTTCGGCTGGACCCAGCGCCGTAGCCAAGCCCGCCCCAAAAAGACCGATCGCGTCGATCAAGCCAGTCAAGAGCGGGCAGCGTTTTTGCGCGGACTCCAAGTCGGCGATTATGTCGTACACATCGAGCACGGCATCGCCGCCTATGAGGGCATGATTCGCCGCACCATCGACAACATCGAGCGCGAGTACCTGAACTTGCGCTACGCCGCCGGTGATAAGTTATATGTACCAATTGACCAAGTCGACCGCGTCTCACGTTATATCGGTGCCGGCGACGCCGAGCCAACGCTGACGCGCCTCGGGACCCAGGAGTGGGAGCGGGCCAAGCGCAAAGCGCGCAAATCGGTCGAAGATTTGACCGAGGAGCTCTTGGCAATTTATGCCAAACGCAGCACCAGCAAGGGCTTCGCTTATGCGACTGATAATAATTGGCAACGTGATTTTGAGGCAGCCTTTCCCTACAACGAAACGCCCGACCAGCTCAAAGCCATCACCGACGTCAAATACGATATGGAGTCTGATCAACCGATGGATCGCCTTGTATGTGGTGATGTCGGTTTCGGTAAAACCGAGGTCGCCTTGCGAGCAGCGTTTAAAGCGGTCCAAAGCGGCAAACAAGTTGCAGTACTCGTACCAACCACCGTCCTCGCCCAACAACACTTCGAGACATTTAGTCGGCGCATGGCGGCCTTTCCCATCAAAGTCGAGTTGATTTCACGCTTTCGCAGTGCCAAAGACCAAGGTGTCGTGCTGGCACATACCGCCACCGGCCAAGTCGATATTTTGATTGGCACGCACCGGTTGCTCTCCAACGATGTGCACTTCAAAGATTTGGGCTTGTTGATTGTCGACGAAGAGCAACGCTTTGGCGTCAAGCACAAAGAGCGCCTCAAGCAACTCAAAAGTGGTATCGATGTGCTCACGCTCACCGCCACCCCTATCCCGCGTACCCTCCACATGTCGCTGGCCGGTATCCGTGATCTCAGCGTCATCGAGACCCCACCCGAAGAGCGCATGCCCGTCAAAACCTATCTCATCCAACGCGACGAGCGCCACATGCGTGAAGCCATCGAGCGCGAACTCGAACGTGACGGCCAAGTCTACGTCGTCCACAACCGTGTCCATTCGATCTATCAACTCGCCGACACCATCAAACGCCTCGTGCCCCATGCGCGCATCGGCGTCGGCCACGGGCAGCTCGCCGAGCATCAACTCGAGCGCGCCATGCTGGATTTTTATACGGGTCGCACCAACGTATTAGTCTGTACCACTATCATCGAAAACGGGCTTGATGTTTCATCTGCCAACACAATTATCATCGACGATGCGCCGTATTACGGCCTCGCCCAACTCTACCAACTCCGCGGTCGCGTCGGCCGGAGCAATCAGCGCGCCTACTGCTACCTCTGTTTGCCACCTGGCGTACCACTCACCATCGAGGCACACCAACGCCTACAGGCCATCCAAGAGGCTACCGAGTTGGGGGCTGGCTTTAAGATTGCCATGCGCGACCTCGAGATTCGTGGTGCCGGTAATTTGCTCGGCGCCGAGCAGAGCGGTCATATCGCCGCCGTCGGCTTTGATCTCTACTCACGCTTGCTCGAACAAGCCGTACGTACGATGAAACATCGCTTCGATACTGAACAACAACAGCAGAAGATTGCTCCCGAAGAAGTACGTAGCGATACTCCAACGACACCAACGACACCGACGACACCAACACCTATCAGGCGCATCAAAGTCGACGAGAAGGTGCTTGTCACCCCACTGGTCACCGTCGATCTGCCACTCAACGCATTCTTGCCCGTCGACTACATCCCCGACGACCAAGTGCGCTTATCGACGTATCAGCACATGGCCGAGGCCCAAACCGTGGTGGCCGTCAAAGGTCTGCGACACATGCTCCGCGACCGCTTTGGGCGGCCACCCGAGCCCGTTGAGCATCTGCTGACGTGGCTCCACATCAAAAGCCTCGCCTTACAATCTGGCGTGCCATCGGTCGTCGCCTCGGAGCAAGAGTACATCATCAAGCTCCCCGACGGGAACGATGCGTTACGCCTGCGCCTGCAACGGCGCTTTATGCGCGACAAACATATCAAGATTGGCCCCCAATTTATCCGGATCGGGCGGCAACAGGCCGGTAAAGAGTGGCTCAACCAGATTATTGCGGTTCTCGAAGCAGTTCAACCCACAGTGCCATAACACACCAAAGGAGCACAGTCATGTCCATCACCATCTATGTGACCGACGCCACCTACGCACATCACGATCACGAAAAATCCGCATTGACCGGACACGACTACACGCTCACGGTCCGTCAATGTCGTACTGCCGCCGACGTCATTGCACAATGCGCTGATGCCAACGTCCTGTTGAATCAATATGCACCGCTCACGCGTGAGGTGTTTGCGGCGCTCACCAGCCTCAAGATGATCGTG
>Ga0315902_10010530_pt1 | contig 12222 bp, 10 predicted proteins | sample LakEriMetagenome_9_FD_203523 | JGI IMG/M metagenome (GOLD analysis project Ga0315902, IMG submission 203523) | Freshwater fungal communities from buoy surface, Lake Erie, Ohio, United States - Buoy 12 MA117 | ecosystem: Environmental > Aquatic > Freshwater > Lake > Lake biofilm | place: USA... | reverse complement strand
TATTATATGATAAAAGGGGATGAGGTAAACAATCTAATAAAATAGTTAGCTTATGACTTTTTATCCATACTATTATATGATAAAAGGGGATGAGGTAACTAAACAAATGAAATAGTTAGCTTATGACTTTTTATCCATACTATTATATGATAGAAGGGGATGAGGTAATCAATTTAATAAAATAGTTAACTTATGACTTTTTATCCATACTATTATATGATAAAAGGGGATGAGGTAAACAATCTAATAAAATAGTTAGCTTATGACTTTTTATCCATACTATTATATGATAAAAGGGGATGAGGTAACCAAACAAATGAAATAGTTAAATATTAACATAAAATATATTATTTGTTAATCATTTAACACGATCCAGGCCAAGGAATCGGCAATGCAGCAACCGATATAAAAATATGGATAACCACATTGCGAATTTGTGGCCGAAACTATTAGGTTAATTGTTCGGCTGAGGCTCCACAATACGATTGTAGTCAAATGGATAATAGGCATTCCTTTTGATAGATACGATATTGTGGAATAACAGCCTGGCTATTTAGATGTTTCTTCCTATTCATAAGTGACATACATTCATTAAATAAAAATTGAACCTTATTTTGATTATAAAATAGCATCTTTAATTTTTATATCGTTTAAGTATATATGTCTAGACACAAAGAAAGGAAAGAGAGCAGTATTTATAATTTGAGGGTTTTCCACAATTGGGTTAAGAGGGAATTAATAACACAAGCTGCAAATTATTTAGAGGAAAATTATAACATTCGAAATCCCAAATTATTAGATTTAGCTGTTGGGAAAGGTGGAGATATTGGTAAATTTTTTGACAATCGTGTTACTAATATGGTCGGATTCGATATTGATAATAATAGTATAATGGAAGCTAAAAAAAGGTATGAACAGATGAAAAGAGATATTATGAGAAAAGGGGGACCTTCTTTAAATTATAGATTTTATGTTATCGATCTATCAAAAAAAGAAAATTTATCGGAAATAAATATTTTGATTAGAGGGATGAAATTTGATATAGTGAGTTGTCAGTTTGCAATCCATTACTTTTTTAAAAATGAGGATAGTTTGGAAAATTTAATCAAAATAGCTGGATCGTATATTAACAAAAATGGATTTTTCATTGGGACAACCGTGAATGGGGACATGTTAAAAAAAATGTTTGTTGATACAAAAATAATTGAAACTGATCTGTTCAAAATAGAGAATATGTCTTCTCAATTGGATCAAGAGTATGGTAACACATATTTGGTTTCATTAGGTAGTAAAGATGATAAAGATCACTATTTTGTTAATAAACCATCCGAAGAGTATTTAGTTAACTTGGAAGTATTGAAAAGGGTTTGTGAGAAATATAATTTAATGTATATTGGAAGTATTAATTTTGAAGAATGGTATAAATCTTATAATAAAGAAATTTTGTCAAAAAATGAAAAAGAGTACAGTTTTTTAAACTTTTCATTTGTCTTTATGAAAAAATAAATGTTGTTCCCAAATAGATAATTATTAATTGTAACCAAAAACCCCAATGAACAGACCATAATGCTGCCAAAACATAACTTAAAGATCCAATATAAGACATATAACAGACAAAAAACACTACACCTAACAAATTAACCAAAACGATATCTAATTTATTAGATTGTAGTTTCAAATTGAGTAAAACAATTATAACGATACCTAAAATATCGCTCATATATTTGTGGTCTTTGAACCATTGATATGTTAACAATGTTACTAAAATACCAACAAATGCGCCAGAAATATTCCATAAAATAGTGTATTCTAATTTTGAAAATAACATTACTTGTTGGTTATTGAAATCTTTTTTTTTATATTTAATACAATTATTTTTAATTATTAAGTATCCAATTCCTGGCAATGTCCATGCAAAATTAAATGCTTGTATAACGAACCCATTAAATAACGATTCGTTGGATTGGTAATTGATTAATGAGTACATGAAAATAGAGAACATAACGAGAGCTGTTCTGTAAAATGTAAAATTAATAATTTTGGAATTTTTATAATATGCATCTATACTAAAATTAATAATCTCTCTTAATCCATTAAATTCTTGGACTACCAAATCGGCATTATGTTCCACAAAATTATTTCCTTTAATTGCCACACTTGTACTACTCACATTAAACATTCCCAAATCGTTAAATCCATCTCCGATAGTAAGTGTTCTAATTCCTTTATCTTCCAAAATAAGTGCTAATTTCTTTTTATGTTCTGGAATTAAATTATACCCAATAAAATTTTTACAATTAATTAAATTATGGCTAAAAATTTCATAATACTTATTATTATAGAATACATGTTCCACAACATCACCATTGAACATTAGTGTTTGACGATATTGCCCTTTTTTATCTAAGTTTTCTAAATTATAATCGAAGACCCATTCTTGATTATCAATAATACCAGCTTCTATTCCTATTGTCATTGCTGTAATTTTCCGGTCACCAGTCAATAAACTGGTATATAGTCCAATATTTTTTAAATGATTGATAGTTTTTGGTACGCCATCTTGCAAATTATCTTTAATTCCCACAATCCCAAGAAAATCCAAATTATTTTCCAATTGTTTGATTAGTTCCGAATTACTAGACTCAAGATAAAGATTACCTATTTCTTTTGCCTCTAACTCTCTAAAAGCACAACCCAGTAATCTTAGTTCCGGATATTGCTGGGAGATAAGATTATCTAATCTTTGCAACTCCTTATTAAATTCAGGTTTTATTTTTTTTTTGATAATATCTAAACTTCCTTTTGAATAGATATAATATTTATTTTCTGATTTAACTACTTTACTTGACAATCTTCTTTCAAATGTAAAATCTAATCCTGCCACTTCTAAATATTCAAAATGATATTGTTCACCACTAATATCGAGCGTTATACGATCACCATGTTGAGATATTTTGTTATTTAAATATTGGTACCTATACCTTATTGTCTTATCTTCATTTGTGCTAAAGACTCCATCTGTTTGATGAATACAAATTCCAAGACATTTATGGAATTCTAAAGAGATATCATAACCATTAAAGTTTTCAATATCTATCACTTTGGTACCATGAAGACTTATAATTTTAATAAACTCTAACTCATTTTTAGTAATTGTGCCAGTTTTGTCACTAAGTATTCTATCTATTTTGCCTAAATCATCAATAATACAACTATTATTGATAATTATTTTTTTACTATTTTGGTTATAGATATAAGATTGGATACTTTTAGAGAAAAGAATAAATATTTTGACCGAAAATGGTATGATTCCATTGAATAAAATCCAATTTTGAATAATTATGAAAAAGAATATGTCTGGTGAAAATGTACTAATTAAAAACATTTTAAAAAATGCAGAGACAAAAATCATCCCAAAAAGTAATATTGTGCTTACTTTAATCATATAAGAGCCTATAAATTTGTCAACTCTTGAATATTTATGTTCTAATATATTTTTCTCAAGATATCCTTTTTTATTTTTTCCACATCTAACAACCAAAATATACATGTCTTCAGATTTAATAATTGATCCTCCAACAATAAAATTTTCTCCCTTAATATTGAATTTCTCAGAATCTTTTTGTAAAGTTCCTGAAATATGGTGAAAATTATTTTGGTAATAATTTTCAATCGTTATTATACAATCTTTATAATCGTCTAATTTATAATATTGTTGTAGTTTAGTTACAAAACATGTATTAGATTCGCCTGTCAAAAGGGCTAAATTGGTTTTAGAATATTTTTCATTATTGGATGTATCTAAAAGTAATCCATCGATTGGTGAAATATCTTCTTTTTGTAGGTAGACAATATCACCTGGGTAAATATCTTTGTTTTTTTTATCGTATAATTTTCCTCTTGAATCAAGACATTTAAAAGTCTTATTATTTTCATTATAATCGAGTTTCCAATTTTGGTACCATTTGGATAGATCAGTTATAATTTCTAATAGAACGCATAGGAGCAACGGTATAGCTGTGCTGTAAGGACCAGTTGGACTCCATTCTTTAGGCAAAATGCACAAAGTTGATAGTTGGAAAAGTGCTATTATTAAAAAATAAATATTTTCATAACTCAAAAAATACTTTTTAATAGTTATAAATGGGACAATCAAAAGCTTATTTTTGGCTCTGATAATTTGGTTGCTTTCGTATTGAAGATTTGATGTTCCAACAGTAATATCAAATTCAAATTCCATTTTTTTAACAATATACTTTATAAAGATCACTAAATATTTAAATTTCAAAATTTTTTAACAATTATTACAACAACGATAACAATAAACAAGATACTAATCCAATAATTTTCAACTATTTTTTGTTTAAAATAGTAATAAAATGGGTAATACATAGCTTCTCTACATTCCAAAAGATTAACATATTGGTCTTTTTTGTCCCGAAGATTGCTTTTAAACGCCACATTTTGATAGAAGAGGGATGGATGGAAAATTAGTGGTTTTTCTTCAAACTGTTGTATGAAGATATCAATTGGGGAATTAATGGCAACATGAATATTTAAATGATGAATAATTTTGCGAGCGAAAGAATTTTTAATCATATAAGCGTGTAAGCATAAAGGTGTAGATCCATAATATAAATTTTCTGACAATTGAGTAATATGATCACATCTTTCTAAACACTTTCCAAGATAAACAATATTTGGGCTGTATTGTAAAGCTTTCCCTACATAGTATGAAATTTTAAATTTGTCTGCTAAACTATCCACATCATCTTCAAAAATAAGTGTGTATTGATCTTGATTTGGATGTTTAGAAGCAAGATAATAGATAGCAATATGGCTTAGAAAGCATCCAATTTCTCCATCAGATAGATTAGAAAAGGTTCTATATATATTCGGGTGATTATTTTTAATAGTTTTGCCACTGATTGCATTTAATTTAATGGCATTCATTCCAAGAGATTTTAGTAAAAGATTAGCATGATTATATTTAGCTGTATCTTTAGGTAGAGAGATAATAAAAGGATTATTGATTTTATTGTTATTTTTATGATATTTTATAGTGTCTGGGTAATTGATCAAATTATATTCTTGAGTAATTGTTTCGATGATATTAATCATATAATCTTAAATAACACAAAAAATATTCAAGACGAAGAGATTTGGAAAACTATAAATTAGAAATAATTTATAATTGTCATATTTTTAGCATTTATGTGTTTATAGGGGTGATAAAAAGAGAATAGTTATATTTTTTCAATATATTACCAATATAAATATCACAAGTTGAATTATTTAATTCGTAATGCCCAAGTCCAGATAATATTTTTTCTAATATATCTTTTTTAAAAAAATATAGATGTCTTACATAGTCAACTTGCATATAATCTTGATTATTTGGTACAAATTCATAATTTCCATTTTTATATATCGTTCCATAATATCCAAAAACGCATTCAAGATCATTAATTTTTGTTGAGCATAATTCAAGCCATTTGTTATCGATAAAAATATTTTCATTAATAATGCATACATATGTTGTAGTAGCATTTAATGCAATAGAAAACTTAATCCATTCATTAATTTTTTTATTGATATTTATAACTGTTATATTATGTGTCCCATAATATTTTAAATCGGTACTATTGTTAATAATAATTATTTTCTCTGGTTGTTTTGTTTGTGATAAAAGATTATCTATTTGGTTTGTAATATTTGTGTAGTCTTTTTCTAAATATAACACAACTGTAACACTCATTTAATTTGTATTATATTCATTTATTTAAGTACTATTTCAAATCCTTTATTTATGTAATATAAATAAGCTTTGAAAAAATTATTAATTCCCTCAACTTTGGATGATATTGCTACTTTTTCTGTTCCATATTGCCACGACTTATCGTAGTCGGCACCCCAAAAAGATCTATCTTCTAATAAATGTGGGGGAACATACGTTTTCAAGTTTCCATATTTTTGTATTGTATAACTAAAATGCATATCCTCACCACATGTTTTAAATTGTACCAAGTTGGGTATTTCATTAATAAAATAGTCAAAATTTTTCCTTTTAGTGAACCATGCATGACCAACAATATCTACTTCTATTAATTCACAAGGATTTGCCCATCCATATCTTACATTTGGGTCATAACTATTTTTGCTAGCATATCTTAGTCCAATAGTTCCTAATAAACCGTTAACTTGATCTAATGTATCGATACAATTTTCAAACCATCTATTTCCAGGTATAGTGTCGTCATCAAATAAAGCCACATAATCATCTGAAGTATTTAATCCTATAAAAAATCTACTCCATACTCCAAAATTTTCTGTAGAATCGAAAAATGTGACTTTTGGATGCGTTTTATAGAATGCAAAATCTGCATCATGACATCCATTATTCCAAATAAAAATATTTGTTGGTTCGATCGTTTGATTCATAATTGCATCGAATTGTTCTTTTAAATGTTGGTATCTTTTGTAAATATTTAAAATAACTGTTATAGTGTGACTCATTCTAATTAAAATAACTACATAATATTTTTAAATATATTTTGATGCGCGTTTACAAATAATATTTATTTTATATTTAAAAATATAATGGCAAACACTCAAGAATTAGAAAAATATTTTACCCATGTTTACAAAAGTTTTTATTGGCATATGGGATCGGGAGAATCAAGATCGGGAATGGGAAGTACGTTGGCTTATACAGGAAGTATTTCACAAATTTTAGAAATGATTCACGAAAAATTAGATATCCAAACTTTTTTGGATACATCTTGTGGAGATTGGAATTGGATGAAACATATTAGGAAAAATTTAAAATCTAAATACATTGGACTCGATATTGTCAAGGATATAGTTGATGTAAATAATACAAATTATGGTGATAATCAAACAACTTTTGTTCATAGCGATATGTTATCATATTTTAAAAACATGGAAGACAAGTCAATTGATTTATGTTTATGTAGGCATACTCTAGAACATTTACCAACACAATATATAAAAGATTGTTTGTTGGAATTTAAAAGAGTCTGCAAGTATGTTTTAGTTACTAGTGCTAAAGATGGAGAAAATAGTGAGGTATCGTATCCTTGGGGATATAGAAAAGTAAATTTGAATCAAACTCCTTATATTGAAATTATCGGCGAACCAATGAATATTTTTCTCGATGGACCTTCAGATTGCAAAACTGAATCGGCACCAATGCATTTTTATAAATTTAATTGATATTTTTATTTATACTCTATTTTTGAATTATTCAACAATAAATATTTTTTAAATAATCTTTTAAAAAAATTCCCATTTATTTTACTTTTAGATTTCTGTCCATATAAATTAATTATACCCATTATAAAATATTTTTCCCGAATAGTTATCCCTATTACTTTTTATGGGATAATACAAAAGTGAAGAGTAGACAAAATAGATAAATGAAAAGAGATAAACTGAATAATTGTATTTTTAATGACTTTTATAAAAAATATCATTAAAAATATAATTTTCCACATTATCTCTTTTTATTTTTTTTGATGCTCATATATTTTTGCCAAAGATACTAAAAAGTAATACAAATTAATAATTGGAAAAATTACTGGGTATAAATTTTTTATTGTATTTTGGAACATCTCTATTTGCCAAAATCATCATCATTGGAGAACTGATATGAGAAAATAAAAATGTTCCAAAGTATCTAAAATAATATTTTTAAACAAATACTTTTTCAATCAAGATATCACATATATTTTTATATGTTAATCCATTACCAAATATATCAGATCCTTCAACATTATAATTAATTAAAATATCATTGATTTTATTTTCTATATCTTTCGGATTAGGGCATAAGATTGAATATTTTTCTAATGCTTCAGGCCTTTCCGTTTTCTCTCGACAACAAATAATTTTTTTGCCAATGTAACTACATTCTTCTTGTTGACCTCCAGAATCAGATATAATAAATAACGATTCGTAGAGTATTTTCACAAATTGTTTATGATCGAGTGGTTGTCTTATTTTAATATATTTGATATTTTCAGTAAATTTTTCCATCATTGGATTCATATGGATGAAGTATATAAATTGTATATGGCTATATTTTTTTGCCACTATATCAATATTTTCCAGGTACTCTTTGATTTGTCCCCAATTTTCCCGTCTATGTAGTGTTATTGGAACTATATTTTGATAAGATTTAGTAAAATTATAACTTTTGACCAAATCTATAACTGTATTACCAACAACGTAAATATTTTCTGCTATTCCTTCTTTTAATAAATTATCTTTATTATTTTCTGTTGGGCAAAAATGTATATTTGCTATTTTAGATAAAGAATATCTGTAAAATTCTTCAGGATATGGATGTTCCAAATCGTAGCTCCTTAACCCAGCTTCAATATGTATTAGTTTTCTTTTGCCATTAAATGCATACAATCCTATGGCATAAGCTGTTGCAGTATCTCCTTGAACAATATAATAATCGTGTTCCGGAATTTTTTCCATTTTTACTAATATCGATGCCACTATATTATTAAGCCTATTATTTCCAATATCATCTATTTCTAGCTCATATGTTGATTCAAAAGTCTCTTTAATATCTTTGTGCTGTTTTATATATAATAAATTACAATCTATGTTACTATTTTTTATTAAATTATCATATATACTCTTAATTTTAATAAATTCGGGTCTGGTCCCAAAACAAATTAATACTTTTGCCATATTATATTGTTGTATGTATATTTAAATATTTTGTATATAAACACAATTTGTATTATTCATGATATATTATGGTACATATTATGAATCTCCCAAATGAAATACTTTATCGTATTTTTCAATTTATTAACACCATAGATCGGTGTAAAATACTTTCTCTTGTTTCTGTCACTTTCTATGCACTCTGTAAAAATAATAAAATGAAAGAAAATCCGATCAAATATATTATTCAATATGATAGTTTTGATATGGTCCAAAAATTATATATCAATCATAAATTTGGAATTTTCAAATCTCCATCTTATATGGACCTTCTTTTTGAAACTTTCAAATACCATCATGAATGCAAAATTATTAATATGTTATATCTTCACGAAAAATGGTTTTGGTCAATTATAGAAAATAAGAAAATTCAATCCATTTTAATATCAAAATTATGGAATAGTTATGCTATTTTAGATTTATTAAATCGATTGAAATATAGATATCTAGAGGCATATGGACTTTTAGAAGAATTATATGATAGTACTTATTGCGCTTTTCTCCAAAAAGGATGTATAGAAAAAGTTAAAACATTATTTGATAAAGCAAAACAAAATGGCTTTTCAAGAGCAAGCAATATAGATAAATATTCTTATTATTCACAATTGGCTTATCAAAGTGGTAATCCAGAGTGTATAATGTGGTGTCATGAAAAACATTGTGTTCAAATGCAACAAAAATAATGATTTTCAGTTATTCTAACATAAATAATCATTATGATATCCATTAAAAAGTATGTCTAAAACTATTGACCGAAATCAATGGATAATCCATAAGTGTCACTTATGAATAATGAAAAGTATGTTATCTACCAATAATTTTATGAACTGTAAAAATAATCCAGGCTGCAACTCCACAATAAAATATCCATCAAATGGTTTCCATCTATATCATTTGATAGGTAATCATATTGTTGTAGCTTCAACCGAGCCAGTGATTTAATAGTTTAGGCCAAGAAATCACAATATGATATCGGAATGAAATATTAGAATACCATATTGTTGATATTCTGGTCCTAGATATGTCTAAATAATGTATTCTTATGTCATATAAAAAAGATATAAGCAAATAATATAATTTATTATTGATATCATATGCTACTTTTATATTAAGCTGCATTCATTAATGGATAACAAAAATTGAAGTATCAAAAGAATGAATAATTTATTTTTGATCAATGGAATAAATGGCTCAAATCTGGGATTTCTTGAGTTCTGATAGAACAATTGTTATTTCAGGTGCTGTTTATGGCTTTTTTACCGCGTACCAGTTGAATGTTAAAACATTAAAAAATCCTTTAGAATCGATTTTCTTAGGATCTATGTGCTCTTCTTTTACTTCATTTTGTGCTCTTGTTGCATCAAGTTTAGTGCATAAAGAATTGAAACCAATTATCCCGATCACTTTAGCTCTTGCTACATGCTATATTGTCATTAAAAATCCGGAATAGATAGGTTATAAGTGTCAAAGGTAAACACTGTTTCCATTTTTATTTACCTCTTCATTAGTTATAACCAATTATTTTTATTTAGACGCTACCGGTGCAATAAATTATCACACCGATAGCATCTTTAACGTCAGCATTTTTTGGGTGATTTTTTATTTTGTTTTATCTCTAAATTCAAAATATTTTCTGATATTGTGGGATGAATACCAATTGTATTATCAAAATCAGTTTTGGTCATTCCGGTTTTAATTGCTACAACATATCCTTGTATGATTTCTCCAGCGTTTGGAGCAACAATATGAAGACCTATAATATTACCATTTTTTAAACAAATTAATTTTACATATCCCAATTTGTGATTATAATCATCTGTTAAATTATATTCAAGAGGTTTAAAATTTGAATCATAAACTTCTATCTCTTGACCATATTTTTTAATCCCTTCCTCTTCCGATAATCCAACAGAACTATATTCGAAAGGTACAGTAAAAACAGATGTTGGAATCCAGGCATTGTCTAAAATATAATCTTTAGACTCATACAAATTTTGAATTAATAGTTTAGCAGATTTAATCGCGACTGGAGTCAATTCAATACCATCTTTAACAATATCTCCAATTGCATAGATATGATCAAGAGTAGTTTTAAAATGAGGTGCTACTATTTTCCCATCTTCAATAGAAACGCCTATTTTGTCTAATCCTAATTGATAGATCTTCGATTCTCTTCCAGTAGCAATAATAACAGTGTTAACATCAATTGAACCCCCATCGTAATGAACCCTTTTAATATTTTTAACAAGTTCAATTTTTATAGGTACACCCTGAATATAATCAAGATCAATATTTTCAATAAAGATCTTCACAGTTTCCCTGTCGAAACCTCTCAAGAATTGGGATCTAACCATAATAGTGACAGGATAACATAAATTTTTTAAAAAAGATCCTATTTCTAAACTAATATAAGATCCACCTATAATTAAAGTTTCACCAGGAGGATTTTGCAAAAAGAAAAAATCATCACTTGTTATCCCATAATGAATACCTTCAATATTTGGATATTTGGGTCTTAATCCAGTGGCAATAATAAATTTCTTGGCCGTAAAATAACTCTCTTTTCCTTGGTTATCAACTCCTTTAATATTGTATTGATCTACAAAAGAAACTAGCATATTAAAATAATCAATTTTACTTTTTTTCAAAGATATTTCAAGATCTTTATTTTGCGAAACAATATATTTCCTGATATTATTAATTAATATGTTCCAATTGTGTTCCTTTTTACTTTTTTCCCAACCATAATTTTCCATATGATCCAAAGTATGACCTATTTGTGCAGCATGATAAAAAAACTTTTTGGGAATACAACCAACATTAAGGCAAGTACCACCAATACCCCATATAGACCCATGTTCTGAAGGTTCAACATAGTCAAAAATAGCTACCTTAATACCATATTTTACACTTTCTAAAGCGGCAGCAACACCAGCAGACCCACCACCAATAATAATCAAATCATATACTTTTTCAAGTTCTCTTTTGAGCTTGACATATTTTTTTTTGTATTTTTGGTGTTTTTCTTTATAATTAGATATCATTATTATTACTTCACAAAATTACTTTTTATTGAAAGTTATAATTGCTATATAGTATTTTATCATGTCAACCTCTTTTTGTGGTATATCTTTCATTGAAATTTCTATAAAATCTTCTGTTTCTTGGATAATATTTGTATAGTTATAATGCTTCGTCCCAAAAGGTGTTATAATATTTATTTTTTTAAATATTAGTTTATCCAAATTAATGTCGTTTATAATACCAATTGTTTTACAATATTCATTCTCTTCTCCACCAACCAAATTAAATTCAATATTACCATATTTATTGGTTATTTTAAAGGGTAGTTCTATTTGTCCATTGATTAAAATCAATTTCAAGGTTTTTTGATTATCAACTATCTTTTCATCATATTCATTAATGATTAAATATTCAATTGGTATGATATTGGGC
>Ga0315902_10010527_pt1 | contig 12223 bp, 10 predicted proteins | sample LakEriMetagenome_9_FD_203523 | JGI IMG/M metagenome (GOLD analysis project Ga0315902, IMG submission 203523) | Freshwater fungal communities from buoy surface, Lake Erie, Ohio, United States - Buoy 12 MA117 | ecosystem: Environmental > Aquatic > Freshwater > Lake > Lake biofilm | place: USA... | reverse complement strand
CCGCCGGCATCGTCCTTTCTGGCCGTCGACAGCGCCCAGCCAAGTGGACGATCGTTCCACGACACCGTCCACGCGACCGGGACCAACCGGTCGCCGGAGGCAAACAGCGCCTGATGCCCGGGCGGCAGGCCCTGGTTGAAGACCGGCACGATCTTCGTGAGCACCAACCACCCGGTGGTCGTCAGCCACAGGCCGAGGACAAGCGGCGTCAGGAGCGGCCGTTGGAGCATGACGCGGGGGCCGGACGGACAGGATGGCACGACGGGGCTGAAACGCCCAACCTCTGGATTCTAGTGCCATCGGCGGGCGAGCGGAACGCGGCGGCTGAGTCGGGCCGCGGCGGCGCGATTGCCGCCGGAAGGCATTCCCCGTAAGATGCGGATGTTCCGGGGGAGATCCGAACACGTCATCCGCACGCCGCCGACGCCCATGCACCGCCACCGCGACTCACAGACCCACGTCTTCTTCCACCAGGGCTGCCCGGTGTGTGGACGACGACTGGAGATCGACGTGGCACTGCTCGGCGCGAAGGTCTACTGCCAGCACTGCGGCGGAGGGTTCGTGGCGATGGACGCCTCCATGCATCCCGGCCGCGACGGCGTCGCGACGGCCCGGGCCGACGAGTTGCTGGCCCGCGCCGATGAGCTGCTTGCGCGGGCGGACACCCCCCTCTGATCGTGGCTCGGGTCAGACGCCGCCCTGCCAGTTCGGCGGAAAGCCGGCGAACTGCCCCAGGCTCGACCAGTATCCGGGGAACGTCTTGGCGACGCACCCGGGGTCGCGGATCAGCACGCCGGGCACCCGCAGTCCCGCCAGCGCGAGGCTCATGGCCATGCGGTGATCGTCGTAGGTCCGGACGTCGGTTCCGGTGAGCCGGGTCGGGCGGATGGTGAGTCCGTCGGAGTGCTCGACCACGTCGCCCCCGAGCCGCCTCAACTCGCGGACGAGGTCGCCGATCCGGTCGGTCTCCTTGTCGCGGATATGGGCCACGTTGCGGATCGTCGTCTCGGAATCCGCGAACAGGGCCACGACGGCGAGCGTCGGCACGGTGTCGCTGATGGCGTTCATGTCGACGTCGATGCCCGTGGCGGCACGGCCGGCCACGGTCACGGCGTCCCGCCTTGTCGCACCGTTGGCCTCGTGCCATGTCACGCTGCATCCCATCCGCTCGAGGGCGTCGCACAGCGCCACGTCGCCCTGCATGCTCTGCCTCGACAGGCCCTCGATCGTGGCGGCCCCTCCAGTGATCGCGGCGGCGGCGACGAAATAGCTGGCAGCCGACGCGTCCGGCTCGATCGAATAGTCGGCCGACGTGTAGCCGGACGGAGCGATCGACCACGTCGTCTCGTCGACGACATCGCAGCGACCGCCGAACGACGCCATCACCCGCCGGGTCATCTCGAGGTAGGGAAGCGAAACGAGCCGCCCCTCGAACCGCAGCCGCAGCCCGGTCCGCGAGCACGCCGCCGCCATCGCGAGGCCACTGGCGAACTGGCTCGACGTGTCGCCCCGCACGGCCACGTCTCCGCCCGCGATCCCTGCTGCGCGGATCGTGACCGGCGGGCACTCGCCGGGGCTTTCGGCGACGGCGTCCACGCCGAGCTCACGGAGGGCGGCGAGAAGATCGCCAATCGGCCGCTGCCGCATGCGTTGGGTGCCGTCCAGCCGGTAGGTGCCATGGCCCAGTCCGCAGATGGCGGCGAGGAACCGCATGGTCGTGCCGCTGGCGGCGCAGTCCAGGGTCGCGTCCGTGGCCGGAATCATGCCGCCCGTGCCCGCCACCGCGGCCGTCCCGGCCGACCAGTCCACCGCCACGTTGCAGCCGAGACTCCCGAGCGCGGCCGCCATCACCCGGGTGTCCTGGCTGTCGAGCACCCCTGTGAGCCGACTGGTACCCCGCGCGAGGGCGGCGCAGACGAGCGCCCGGTTGGTGATGCTCTTCGATCCCGGCGGCCTGATCGCCCCCACGAGCGGGCCGGCGGGCGTCGGAATCGGCAGCGGGTCGAGCATCGCAGGCGCGGGTTGCGGAATCCGGGACGGGGCGAGACAAAACGCTCGTGGTCAGCCTAGGCTCGCCGGCCGCCCCGGTCCATGCCCGTGCCTCCTTCCCCCGACAGGTCGCCATGTCGTCCACCGCCCTCGGCCCATCGACCTTCGACTTCGTGGCGCCCGGGGCCATCGTGTTCGGCCTGGGCCGGATCGCCGAACTCGGCGGCGTGACGGCCCGATTCGGGGACACGGCGTGGATCGTCACGAGTGGGTCCGGACTCGCGGCCTGCGGGGGGCGGGCCGCGGTCGAGACGCTCCTCGCGGCATCCGGCGTGTCGGCGTCGTGGGTGGGAGTCGCGTCGCGGGAGCCCACGGTGGCGGACGTGGCCGCGCTCATATCGGCGCTCCCGGCCCGCGGCGTCTCGCGGCCGGTGATGCTGGCGATCGGCGGTGGGTCCGCGATCGACCTCGCCAAGGTGGCGGCCGCCCTGTGTACCAATGTCGGCCCGGATGACCGCGACGCCGAGCAGGCCGTGCTGGATCGCCTCGAGGGGGTGGGCCGCGGGCTCCCGATCCGGCTCGCACCGCTGCCGTTGGTCGCCGTGCCCACGACCGCCGGCACGGGAGCCGAGGCGACCCGCAACGCGGTCGTGTCATGCCCGACGAGGCGCTTCAAGAAGAGCATGCGGAGCCCCCTGATGGTTCCGCGTGCGGCGATCGTCGATCCCGCGCTCACCGTATCCTGTCCGCAGCACGTGTCGGCAGCCGCTGGGCTCGATGCCATCACCCAGCTCATCGAGGCCTTCGTCTGCCGGTTCGCCGCGCCCCTGCCGAGCGCCCTCGTGCTCGATGCCCTCCCGCGGGCCGTCGCCGCCCTGCCGCGGGTACTCGCCGACGGGGGCGACCTCGAGGCCCGCGCAGCGATGTCTCATGCGGCCCTACTGTCGGGCATGGCCCTGACCAACTCCGGGCTGGGCATGGCCCATGGCGTCGCCGCCGCCCTGGGCGTGGAGTGCGGCACTCCTCACGGCGTGGCGTGCGGTCTCATGCTCCCCATCGCGGTCCGCGTGAATCGGCCGGTCTGCCGCGACGGTTTCGCGACCCTCGAGCGGGCCATCGATGCCGGGGCCTCGGCCGACCCCGACGTGGCGGCCGACGCATTCGTGCGGCGGATCGACCGCCTGACGGAGATCGTGGGCGGCCCCAGGCGGCTCGCCGAGGTCGGTCTCACCCGCGACCGGATCACGTGGCTTGCCGCCAACTCCGGCGGCGCCAGCATGCGGGGCAACCCGGTCGAACTACCTCCCGAGGTGCTCGAACCGCTGCTCCACGAGGCCTACTGACGCGGCTGGTCGACGAGGAGCGGATCATCGAGGAGCGGCATCAGCGGTGCCGTCGCAGGCTCACCACGGAGGGCCGTTTCCCACTCCGTGCGGACTGCGGCGAGGTCTGCACGCGTCTCGAGCAAGCGATCGATTCCCAGGAAGATGTGGTTCGCTGCACGCCCGTCGCCGGCGAACCAGGCTGCGAGGATGGCCCGCTCGATCGGTCGTGGAAGCTCGCTACGGGGGCCGCGTTCGGTCCCTCCGTCCGCTTTGTAGGCGAAGCTCGTGGGTGTGAGTTCGACGATCCCGATCGTGCGGCCGTCGATCTCGTACTCACGCCCCTTGGCCGCCGACTCGGCCGCCTGCAGGCGATAGGTTTCCAGTTTTCCCGCGTAGTCCACGAGGAGAAGCCAGCGATCCGTGCGGCTGCGGAGCGCGGCGTCTTCACCGACGGCGGAATCCGCGGCGTCCACCGCTCGTCGGGCGGCTGCAAGATCGCCCCTGCGAAGAGCGGCAAGCGTCGCCCGCAATGCCCGCTCCACCTCGGTGGCGGCACGGTTCGCCTGCTCGTCCGGATCCCGATCGGTCTTGGCTGCGGCCGCGTTCCGGGAGTCGTTCGGCTCAGGGCGCACCATCGCCGGATCCCCGACACGTTCCGCCGGGCGAGCCGGCTCGGCCGCTGCGGCTCTGGCCGGGCGGGCCGAACCGCCCTTCGGTGGGAGATCGTTGGGCACGTCGGTCTTCACGTCGGTCTTCGTCTCGGCAGTCGGGACGGGCCGCGACGGCGGAACGGGCTGCGGCTTCTCGACATTCAGCGTTGACCGCTGCACCACGACCGGTGGGTTTTGGAGCGTCGGCCAGGCGGTCAACGCCGCGATGACGAGGGCCGCCGAGGCCAGCAGCAGCACGACCGCCATCACCAGACCGCCCGAGTTCCGCTGCTTTCGGCTCGGCCTTCGGCCGACGATCTGGAGGCCGTCCACGTTCCATGACGTCGAACCGTCAACGACCGTGGCTGGCGGCACCGCGGGGGGAACGGGTGGCGGAACTGGCGGACGCATGGTCACTCGGCGCGATACTGGGAGGGGATCGTTCTGCAAACCGCGGAATCCGACCAGGCCGGCTCACTCGAGCCGCCAGACGGTCATCTCTGCGATCGTGTGCTGATGCTTGCGGGCCGTCTCACGGATCACGAACGGGATGTCCTGAACGTGCAGTCGCGTGAATCGCGGCTCGAGAACCCGGGCGAGGCCGTCGACCGTCGCCAGCGGCTCTCCCGCATCGCGGCGACCGCCGATCCACCTGGACTTCGGCGTGTACTCCTCGAGCCACGTGTAGGGCGACGTGATGACCAGCAGGCCACCCCGCCGGATCCGCGTCGCGATGCCATCCAGAAACAGCGACGGATCGTAGAGACGGTCGATCAGATTGCCTGCGAACACCAGATCGTAGTCGGTGAACAGGTCCTTCAGGTTGCAGGCGTCACCCTGCATGAAGAGCACCCGCGACGTGATGTCGGTCAGGCCGACCCGATCCAGCGAGACAGCCCGGCTCGTCGTCAGCTCCCCTTCGGTCGGAACCTCGTAGAGAACCTCGTCGCCCTCCTGCAGGCGGACGCCCGCCTGGATGAACCGCGCGGAGAAGTCGATGGCGTCGACATGCGTAAAGAAGCGGGCAAACTCGAAGGCCGATCGCCCCACCGAGCAGCCGATGTCGAGGCAGCGGTCGCGACGGTCGGCAGGGACGTGCCGGATGGTCGCCTCGACACAGGCCTTGGGGAAGTTCGGCACCCCGAGGGGATCGGCCGTGCCGGCCGCGGCCGCGTCGTGGTAGTGAAACTCGAGATACTGCGTGACGAGCTGGTCCGTTTCGTAGAGCCGCGAGCCCGCGGTGACCGCCTCGTTGCCCCGCTCCTCGATCACCGTGCGAAACCCGGCGTGCTGGAAGAAGTGCCGTCGGAAGGCATAGCGGGCGCTGGCGAGGGCCTCGTTGCCGGTCGAGATCCACGACCCGCCCTTGATCAGATTGTGTCGGCCGTCGAACGTCGGCACCGAGAAGTCGTCGTAGAGCGGGTGCACCTCGAAGCCCTTGAAGGGCATGATCGGCGTTCGTGTCCACTGCCAGACGTTCCCCACGATGTCGCAGAAATCCCCCTGCGGAAACGCATCGACCGGGCAGCTCGACGCATGATGTTCGAGGTTGAGATTGCCCGGCGCCCGCTCCCACGAGGGCTGGTCCCCGGGGACCGTCTCCCGCAGCGCCTGCCAGTGCGCCTCGGTGGGGAGCAGCACGTTCTCGCCCGTCTTCGCCGCGAGCCAGCCGCAGTAGGCCTGGGCCTCGAGGCAGTTCACCTCCACCGGCCAGTTGGCCGGCAGCGGCACCTCTTCGAGCAAGTTCCGCTGAAGGAAGTCGCCACCGCGGCGCAGCCAGAACTTCGGATGCCCGGCCCGCGTGTACTTCAGCCAGCCGCGGCCCTCCTCGGTCCACCAGGATTCGTCCCGGTAGCCACCATCGTTCACAAAGTCGAGGAACTCGGCGTTGGAGACCAGCCTCCTTCCGGCGCGGAAGGCGGGGAGTTCGACCTCCTCCACACCGTACTCGTTATCCCATCCGTAGGTGCGGTCGGTGGCCGGCTTCCCCAGCCGCACCCGACGGGCGGCGATCGGGAGCCAGTCATTGGCAGGCGCCGCTCCGGCGTCGGCACACGAGGCCCAGAGACGCCGTTCATCGGCGGTGAGTTCGGCTCCGTGGCGGAGTTCGTCGAGGGGCATCTGCCGCATGATCACGCTCGAGGTCTCGAGGTGGATTCGCTCGTGCTCGATGCCCATCAGGATCACCCATGCGGGTGAGTTCCATGTGATCGGCAGTTCCAGGGGCATCGACTGAATGAAGCCATCGATGAGCGTCCGCATCGAGGCGCGATACCGCCTGACCGCGGCCACGGAGGGCCAGTCGTAGTGGGCCGTGTTGAGGTCGTCCCACGACATCTCATCGACACCCACCGCCATCATCGCCTCGAGCACGGGATCGAGCCGGGCGGGAACGTATCTGCCCGCCGTGAGCTTGTTGAGGTAGAAGACCGCCGGGTGGGCGAAGTAAAAGATCAGCGGGTGGCGGAGCGGTTCGTGACGCTCGTAGTAGGAGGCGTCGTCGCGGATCAGCGCGAAGAGCCGGTCGTAGATCTCGCAGGTCTGGTGGAAATAGCGGCGGAGTTCCTCCCGTTTCGCCGCCACCGGGTCGGCCGCCGCCGGATCCGCATCAAGGATCGTCGTCCGCGTCGGTGAGACGGGCGTCGCGAGGGACCGGAAGGCGGTAGCCACCTCCACGGAGAGTGTGCCCGGCGCATGGGTCATGGGTTGATCGCCACAGGGTGGAACTTACGAAATCTTTACTTTAGCACCGACCACGAGGCCGGCCATCAGCCGTTCCGGGATTGGAGCGGTCGCACCGAGCAGCGCTCCGACGACCGCGCCCCGGTGGCAGTTGTCGCCACCGCAGCGGGCATTCGCAAAAACCCCACCCGCGAAGTCGCCCGCATGCCGCCAGGCCAGCGCCAGGGCCGCCGGAAACGCCTCCTCGATGTAGCAGGCCGTCGAGAGCGTTCCTCCCACCAGTTGGCGGTCGGAGAGGCCCTCCCACGAGCGGAGCTTCGCGGCCGAGATCCAGTCCCGACCGTGCTCAAGGATCGCCTCGCGGAGGCCGATCGCCGCCTCGGCGACGGTTCGCTGGGGCGCGTCGGGCCGCGGGATCGCGTCGACCAGGATCCTCACGAAGGCGTCGGCCGCGGCGAGCACCTCGTCATCTTTGTGCGTGAGCCCCACGTGCACACGCACGATTCGGGTCAGGTCGGGGCATCGAGCCCCGACAGCGGCGACGAGCGCCGGCACCGGAACGAGGCCCCCGATGTGCACGTCCCGCACGCCGCAGCTGATCGGCTTGCGTCCCGTGGCGAGGTTCGTGAAGAAGTGCCGGTGGTACTCCTCGACGTACGTGTCGCGGTGCCACCCGGGCTCCAGCATCACCGCGACGTAGCGATCGAGCCATCGCTCGGGATCGTAGTCGCGATGCCGGCGAACGAGGTCGTGAAGCTCCACGGCGAGCCGGAAGTTGAGCGTGTTCTCGCCTGCTGCGAGGAGCTGGTGGTAGTGCACGCCCCGCTTTCCCCAGTGGACGGCCTGCTCGCGCAGAATGTCGAATTTCGCCGCCGGGGGCGTCCACTGCGACCGCCAGAGAATGCTGTCGGGATGCGGGTTTCGCGGCGCCGCATAGCCCGTGAGTTCCCCGTAATCGCGGTCGAGCGCCCGCTGGTCGTAGTACCAATGAACCGGCATGGCGACCGCGTCGGCGATGAGCGAGCCGAGAAACGCGGCGGTCGCGGCGTGATCAGCGTCGGGTGCGAGATCGTTCATGCCGGCAGTGTCCGCTGGAGGAACGTCGCCACGTGGGTGTCGCGGCAGCGGTCGAAGAAATCGGCCGGGGTGGCATGCACCGGGCAGGTTCCGCCGGCGATGAAGGCGATTTCGTCGGCCACGCGGCGGGCGAAGCCCATCTCATGGGTGACGAGCACGAACTGGGTGCCGGCCGCCTTGAGCTCGCCGATCATCTCCAAAACCTCGGCCGTCATCTCCGGGTCGAGCGCCGACGTGGGCTCGTCGAGGAACAGCCGCCGCGGCTGCACGACCAGCGCGCGGAGGATCGCCACCCGCTGCTTCTGGCCCCCGGAGAGTTCCGCGGGCCGCTTGTGGGCGTGGGCCGCCAGGCCGAAGCGGGCCAGCGGTTCCCGAATCCGCTCACGAGCCGCGGTGTCCGTGAGGCCGTGGACGTGGACGAGGGGCAGGAGCAGGTTCTGCATCGCGGTAAGGTGGGGGAAAAGGTTGTAGGCTTGGAAAACCGTGCCCACCGTGCGGCGATAACGCAGCAGGCCCGCATCGTCCGTCGGGAGGATCGCCCCGTCGAAGGCCACGGTGCCGGCGACGGGCACATCGAGGCCGGCGAGAATCCGGAGGAGCGTCGACTTTCCGCCCCCGGAAGGCCCGACGAGTACGAGCGACTGGATGTCGCCCGTTGTGAACGAGAGACCGTCGAGCACGGTCGTCAGCGCCGACGACCGCGGGTCGGTGAATCGTTGGACGAGGCCCTGGATCGCGAGGTTCATGCGGCCTCGTAGCGGAACCTTCGCTCCAGCCACCGGGAGAGCGCCGACAGGGGCAGGGTGAGGGCCAGGTATCCCGCGGCGAGCGGCAGGTAGCTCTCGAGGGTCGAGTAGGTGGCGGAGTTGACGTTGCGGGCGGCAAACGTGAACTCGCCGACCGAGAGAATCGAGAGCAGCGACGAATCCTTGACCAGCGAAACGAGTTGCCCGGCCATGGAGGGGAGGACGATCCGCACCGCCTGGGGCAGCACGACGAGCCGCAGCATCTGCCAGGGCGTGAGTCCGATGGCGCGAGCGCTGTCGATCTGCGCTCTCGGAATGGCGTCCAGGCCGCCGCGAAAGATCTCGGCCATGTAGGCGCCGCTGAACAGCGCCAGCACGAGCACCCCGACGGCCGTTCGATAATCGGTGCCCACCCGCAGTGCGGCGGCGATCACGTACCAGCCCACCAGCAGTTGCACGAGTAGCGGGGTGCCGCGGATGAGTTCCACGTAGATTCGCGCGGCCGCCTCGACGAGCGGCCATCGCGATCTCAGCATCAGCGCGACGACGATCCCGATCAGGCTGCTGACGACGAGCGATGCGACGGACACGGCGACCGTCATCCACCACCCCTTCCAGAAGGCCTGGCGGTACTCCCAGACCACGCTCCAGTTCCAGGTCGTGTCGAGCCGGGAGAACGCCCAGCCGCAGCCGGCGGCCAGGAGGACGAGCACGATCAGATGGGCGAGCCAGCGGGGCATGCGGAAAAGTGTACCCGCTCGATGACGGCGGCAGGCCCGCGTCGCTCACGCGTCGGCAGCTTTGGGTCAGAAATAGAACGGGATGTCGTGGTCCCTGAAATACGCCTTCTGCTCGGCGAGGAACTCGTCGCCCAGGCGGTCGAAGCCACCGTCCGCACGGAACCGTTCGAGAAAGTCGTTCACCTGTCGGCGGAGGTCGTCGTTGCCCTGCTTGAGCCCCACCGCCCACGATTCCTCCTTGAACGGAGCGAGAGCGGCCCGCGTCTTCGTGGGGTGACGGCGATGGTTGGTGTAGACCGACATCGAGTCGTAGATGAACGCGTCGGCGCGGCCCTGGATCACCTCGAGCACGGCCGCGGCCTCGGTGTCGAGCACGAGCACGCGGGCCTCCTTCAGCGTGGTGGCCCACTGCTGCCCCGTTGTTCCCTGCTTGACCGCGACGACCCGCGCCGGCTTGTCGAGATCATCAACCGAGCGTACGGGCGACGCGTCGGCGATCAGCAGGGCGAGGCCCGTCTTGAGGTAGGGCTCGGAGAAGGCGATCGACCTCGCCCGCTCGGGCGTGGCCGTCATCGAGGAGATCACGCAGTCGACGTGCCCGGCCTTGAGGGCGGGAATGAGCCCGTCGAACGCGATGCTCTCGATCACCACCGGCCTGCCGACGTGCCTGCCCAGCGCTTCGGCGAGCTTCACGCTGACGCCGGCCGGCCGCCCCTGCGGATCGGTCATCTCGAAGGGCGGATAGGAGAGCTCCATGCCGACGCGGAGCGGTTCGGCCGCCACGCACGCCGACGCAACCACGACCCATGCAGCCAGCAGTGACCGAACGGTGCTTCCCATGAGAGGAAGTCTACTTCCGCCGGCGCGTGATGCGTCAGCCACGCCGCCCGTCCGAGGGCAGCCCGAGTTGTGTCCGGCGTTCCTCCTTCGCCCGCCGATACTCGGTCTGCTGGGCCCGCTGTTCGGGCGTCGATTGGTCGAGACGCCGCTTGCTGCGGTCGTTCCGGGCCTCTTCTGAACCCCGCCGGTTGCCGCCGGGAGGCCCGCCGCCGCCAGGCCCGACCCCAGGTGGACCCCCGCCCGGACCCCCGCCCGGACCACCGCGGCCGCCAAAGCCGCCGGCCTGCTGGCCGCCCGCCGCCCGCTGCTGATCCCGCTTCTCCCGTTCGGCCTGCCACTGCTTCCGCCGCTCCTCGTCGGCTTTGATCCGCCGGTCGAGTTCGGTCTGTCGCTTGTCGGGCGGCAACGCGAAATACGAGGCCGTCTCCGCCCGCTCGCGGGCCTCCCACAGCCGCCCCATCTGCTGGCCAACCTGCTCCCGGTACTGGGGCGGCACGTCGCGCATCTTGTCGAACATCGCCCGCGAACTCGGGGCGGATGCAAATGGGACCTCACCGCGGGCGACCCGCTCATACTCGGCCACCTGCTGATCGACGGCCTGCTCGATCTCGGCGACCGCCTTGGGCGACGAGAAAAATCCCAGCAGCCAGAGCACCGGCATGGCGATCACGGCGAGGAGAGCCAGGGCGCCACCAGCCCGCTTCGCGAACCTGCCCACCGCCCCCTGCTTGTTTCGCTCGGCCGCGAGGGCCGAAACTGCCCGCCGCTTGTCCGCCGTGGATGCCATGACTCGTCTCCGCTGCATGAAAGGTGAGGTCGGCGCGGACCGCCGCCACAGGGTTTCAACGGCCGACGGGCCAGAAGGTTTCCGCGGCTCCGGCCGGGCGTCGCCGGCCGGACCGCGGACCCCCGAGAAACGGCGTCAAATCCCGCGAAATGCTGCGTCGAGAGCCTCGAGCATGAAGTCGGCATCAGCCGCAGACAGGCACATCGGCGGCTTGATCCGCAGCACGTTGCCGTGGAGCCCCCCCTTGCCGATCAGCAGGCCCAGTTCCCGGCACCGCTCGAAGACCCGCAGGCACTCCTCCTTGGCGGGGGCCTTGCCGGCATGATCCTTCACAAGTTCGATCCCGAGCATCAGCCCCAGGCCGCGGACGTCGCCGATCACGTCGTGCCGCCTTGCAAGGTCCTCGAATCCCGCCTTCAGCCGTGCGCCGATCCTCGCCGCGTTGGCCTGGATGCCGTCCTCGTCGATGACCTCGAGCACCGCGCGGCCCTGGGTGCAGGAGACCGGATTGCCACCGAAGGTGTTGAAGTGGATGCGGGATGTCAGAGCCTGGGCGATCGCAGGCGTGGTCACCACGGCCGCCAGGGCCGCCCCGTTGCCGATGCCCTTGGCCATCGTGACGATGTCGGGGATCACACCCTGCGTTTCGAAGCCCCAGAAATGGGAGCCGGTGCGGGCGAAGCCGGACTGCACTTCGTCGGCGATGCACAGGCCGCCGGCCGCGCGGACATGCTCGTACGCCGCCTTCAGGTAGCCATCGGGAAACACCACCGCCCCGCCCACGCCCTGGATGCTCTCGGCGATGAAGGCGGCGACCTTTCCCGGCGTGCCGAACTCGATCAGGTTCTGCACGTCGGCGGCGTATTTCCTGCCGGCGTCGGGGTCGTCGTACCCGTAGGGACCGCGGAGCCGGTCCGGAAAGACGGCATGGTGCACGCCGAACGAGTGCGGCACGTTGAACTTCCAGGTGTGGTGGCTCGTGAGGCCCATCGTCTGCATGCTGCCGCCGTGGTAGCAGTTGCGGAGGGCGAGGATGTCGAAGTTGCCCGTGTAGGCCCGCGCCATCAGGATCGCGAGGTCGTTGGCCTCCGAACCCGAGTTGGTGAAGTAGCACACCTTGAGGTCGCCCGGCATGTGGGCCGCGAGGTCACGGGCATACTCCGCGATGCAGGGGTTCAGGTAGATCGTGGTGGTGTGCTGGAGGATCTCGTTCTGCCGGTTGACCGCCGCCACGATCTTCGGGTGGCAGTGCCCCACGCTTACCGTGACGATCCCTCCGAAGCCGTCGAGGTAGCGGCGGCCCGTCTCGTCGTAGAGGTACTGCATGTTCCCCTCCACGATCATCAGGGGCTCTTTGTAGTAGGTGAAGATCGCCGGACTGACGAAC
>Ga0315902_10010526_pt1 | contig 12223 bp, 18 predicted proteins | sample LakEriMetagenome_9_FD_203523 | JGI IMG/M metagenome (GOLD analysis project Ga0315902, IMG submission 203523) | Freshwater fungal communities from buoy surface, Lake Erie, Ohio, United States - Buoy 12 MA117 | ecosystem: Environmental > Aquatic > Freshwater > Lake > Lake biofilm | place: USA... | reverse complement strand
TCCGCAGCTCACCAGTGTGGTAAAACCTTACTATAAACTGCGGATTGCTATGTATAGAGCCAGCGATCATAAACAGTGCAACACCATATCCAAGAGGCGTGTCAACATCAAATGGGTTCATTATCTCGTGGATGGTCTGGTAGATCATAAATTCTTTTTCCAATCTGGGTTCTCACCCTTGTCATTGTATCTTTTGTACTGCACTTCAGGATAGTACTCATTAAACATATTCTTATCGAGCCATTCACCGTTGTGCTTAAAGTACCATTTTTTGTTACTCAGTCTCCATAGGACCAACTTGCGCTCCTGAGACAAACGGATGTATTCTCCGATCTTGTGGGTTGTTTTCATACATAATAGTTTTTATTTTCATTAAATAGATGGCTAGGTCAAGAGCTTCCTCAATTGCATTGTCAATCCACTCTTCGGGTGTTAGGTCCTTGCGGTCCATTGTCACACCGTAGGTCTGCATACCCATATCAGCTCTGTCTTTGATTAGTTTTACGACCTTGTAAATAATTTTATCATGGTCGGTAACAGCGATGTATTGACTCATAATTTTTCTATTTCTTGTTTTACCTGCAACATAAAATTATATCTCATTGTAGCGTATTTTGAATCATCAAGCATAAAATCATTTAACATATGATCTACTGCTTTTGATGCAATATAATTTGCATATTGCCTATCTGTAGATCCGTCTTTGTTATAAATTAAATCAAAATATGCATCTGATAATTGCAAGGCTATTTCTTTAGGTGTCATTTCTTATGTTTTAATTGGTAAGATAATTCTCTTGGCTTTATATCCTCATTCATAAACTTCCAAAGCTCGTAGGTGCCTTTAAATAGCTTGTAGTCCTTCTTCACTTCCTTCATATCCCTTGAAACCAGCTGCCAGCCTACACCTTGCACGGCTCCGTTCTTGCCAGTCGTGCGAGTCTTTGCGTTGAGCCATAGTATGCCCACTTGCTCGCACTCTACACCAGTCTCTTTGAGTAGCTCATTGTATGCAGCGAGCTGGAGCCAATAAGATGGGTAAATATTATTAGATGTTTTAATATCAAGCAGCATGGTCTTGCCGTTGAACTTAATCACTCTATCCACGGTGCCAGCAAAGCCGAGCTTTTTTGATGTCATGTGTGCCTCCATCATGTCAACCTCGAACTTATGATTCTTACAAAAGTCAACATAACGCTCAAACATAGACCACTCAAGCATCTTGTACTGGGGACCGCCGTATTGATTGACGAATGTAACTTCCTCACCAGCATCGTAACGCTCAGTCAGCTCGTGGACCACAGAGCCTCTGCGGCCTGCTTCATCACGAATCATGTCGGCATCACCGCCAACATCTTTGAGCCATTTAAAATAAGATGCGTCTTTTGGGAATGCCTCTAAAATTGTTGTAACTGATGGAACGTAGCCTCCATCGGGCAGTAGGTAAAATCTTGAGTCGATGAACTCAATCCGACCTTTATTTTGGTCGATGATAAAATTAGTCATAGTAGATGTTTTAAGTAATAGTAAAGAATATTATGAACGAAGAGAAAAATAAGGGAGCAGCTCCTGCTAACTCCCTAAGTGTCCTCTAAAAAGGTACTTCTTCCTCGTTTACTTCTGGGAGGGAAGAAATCTTGGACAAGATAGTAGTTTTTACGTACTCTTCCAAGAACTCCATTCTTTTGGTATCATCCCAGGTTTCAACGCCCTTGACCTTAATCTTCTCAAGGTTAGGCATTCCGTTTGGAGTCTCTTTTGTAAAGTAGTGCTTGATTGCTGCACCGTTTTGGTTCAGAAATAGCACAGAGGATTTTTTATCTCCGTCAATGTAGAGCTTAGGAGAAAGGGTCACTGGCTTTTTTAGATCTACGTTAGGCAATGCTTTCAAAAAGCTATTGCTGTAACCGCTAGAGTATTTCATCTCTAAGAAGTAGTTGATGGTGCCATCGCTGACAGTTACAACCCAAAACTTTCCATACTCTGACTCTTTAGTTTTGATGTCTTTAATCTGGCCGATGAGGGAGTCGTAAAACTCTTCGTGTACCTCTTTTCCAGCTTTGTTGACACGAGAAACTGAATGGTCAGTAGGAGATTTAAATTGGCGTACTAATTTTCCATTTGAAATGGATAGGAAAACGCCAGAACCTTGATTAGACTGAAGTCCCATGTTCTAAATGTTTATTGTTAAGTAATGAAGAAACTTTCTTTTGGTAGTCACGAAGTAAAATGCCTACTCTGTCGTTAAATACTTGGAAGTCTATGAACTGCTCATACTTATATATGAACTCGTTAATCCTTGCTTGCACTATTTCCGTCTCATTAATTTTCATGTGATAAATCTTGAGCGAAAGCCAGTTGAACTCATCCCAAAATATAGGCGGCATTTTGTACCGGTTGTTGCGATCAACTCGCACAACTTTTTTCTTAATGTCTGGCTTATGTGTTAAATAGATCAGTGCAACACCAGCACTAATTGCTAGAAGGATTAGATATTCCATAAGTCTTTAAAGTTTGAAGTATTTTATTATAGTTAGTAAGAGTCACTTTACCAGTCTTCTCAGCACGGTAAATGGTCTGTGCGGTCAGGCCACAAGCAGCAGCGAGCTTTTCTCGGCTGATGTTTTTCTCTTTTCTCAAATCGCTAATTTGTTGAATCAAATCCATAGTATTCATGTTTGTTTATGCAAATATAGTACAAAGATTATTAACTAAACAAATTTAATCCCGAAAACGTTTTCGTAATAACTCGCGTTTCGTGAGTTATCGCTCATTTTTACATACTTAAAAGTGCAATCTGTCACACTTTTTAGAATATTTGAGCCGATTATCGACCGTATTCGGCTCAAAATGGTCTATATCGGGTATTAAAATGCACTATAATGGTCGATATGTACCCTATAAGGGATAAAAAAAAGACCCTGGTAAAAACCAAGGCCGTCAAACCAACTATCTATTATGAAAAAAACCTACTCTCCTTTTTTGTTATTGATAGCTTTCTCGTAAGATGTAAACCCTAGGGCTGCCGCTGCTAGGCCAGCCACCGCCCATACAAGGGCATCTGATGGGCTATGCTCTGTCTTATGATTTTCGTAGAGTGTCCAGCATAGAAAGCCAGCACAAACGAGTCCTACGAGTCTTTTACTTGATGCTTCGCCTTTGTCGGACAAGAAGCCTTTTGCCCAATCTAATAATTTTTTCATTGTTCTATTATTGTTGAATCAACGGAAGAAGAGCTATCGGTGCTAACCTTTTTCTTCCCCCAAAAATTAGTTTTCTCTTTTATGTAAATAGTATCTCTTACAATTACCGTTTTGGTAACTTTTGTCAGTTCTTTAAGTTGATTGTTTTCGGCCTTTAGCACATTGATTTGGTAAACAATGCTCTTTTGCTTTTTCTCAATTACCTTTTGCACTACGGGTAATATCTTTGCAACCGAGTCGTGTAGCGGCTTTACAAGCGTAGAGTCAAAAACCTCTTGGTTTTTTACCTCTGCCGCACCCTTGCATGAGAATAGAAATATAGCTAGTAATACGTACCTCATTTTATTTTACCTAATTCTTGTAAGACCATAAGTTTAGATGCCGCAGCGGATAGCAAGCTATCGGAGCGTTTGAGCTGAATAGATAGCATATCAATTTTAGCCTCTAGTTTCTCAATTTTTTCGCCTTGTGCTTTGATTTGTTCGCTATACATCATCTTGCCATCTACATATAGGTAAGAGATTGCAACAAGGGTAATAAGCAAAAATGCCTTGACGGGTTCTTTGGTGAACTGGTCAAAGCTGAATGTCGGGATTATTGAATTTTTTGTTTCCATATTATATTGTTCCGTCTTGTAATGGCTGATCCTCATGTGGTTCAACCCTTCTATAATTTTCTTTCCAAAGAATCTTAGTTAAAGTTACGCTTTTTTTGACAATTTCATCTTCATCCGCTTGTGGGAAAAGTAGGTGCAACACCTCGTGTACCACTATTTCTAGGTGCTTTTTGCCCTTTAGCCTTTCCTCTATCTCAATAAGGCCATCGCTATGAGCTACTCCCCACACTTTTTCCTTACCTAGCTTGCGATATTTTATGCGGATTTTCACTTGTCTAATTTAATATGAAACTTACCACAAGTCTTGCATTGATATATTATTTTTTTAACACCCGTAGCCGATACCTTCTTTAAATAACGTACAAGGTGATCCGAGCCGCATTCTGGGCAGCTTCCCCTATCCCCACCGAATATTACACCATAATGGGTTTTAGGGGCTATATGAGCAGATAAATGCTTATACACCTTCTCTAGCAAGATCACATCCATCTTGCAATACTTAACCATCTTTACCATGGCTAATTTGTCCTTGTTTAGCACTATCCTTTTCCAAAGGTCAAAGTCCGTATGTATCTTTTGCCCTATGCCTAAAAACTTCGCAATGTAGTTCAGCTTATTGCTATTGAACTTGAACTTGCTCCGAGCAACTTTAAGCGTGTCGATGGTTGTGTAATTGGGAAACATCTCAATGCCGTGGAATAGGCATCTTGTCCGAATCCAAGCAAGGTCAAACTTATCTCCGTTATGACCTACAAGCTCATCGGCCGTATTTGCAATCTTTACAAATCTCTCAAGCATCTTCTTGTCACACTGCTTGGCATCCCATGTGAGCCACCCGACCTCTTTCTCATCCTCCCACTTATAGCAAATGCAAATGATAGCACGCTCTTTGATAATGTTCTCTGGGCCAAGTGATATCTTATATCCACTTGTCCAAAACATCCCCAAATTAAATGAGACCTCTATATCAAAAAAGAGTCTCCTTCTTTTTGTCATAGATATTTTTTATAGGCTAGGTATCCTACGCCTACTATGCCTATCCAAAGCCAGGTATAAAATAGAGACTTCTTATTGCGATTGTATTTCTCTTCAAGGATTGCGTAGTCTCTATCTTTCTTTTGGTACATTACCTTGTACCTATCATCCCACTTAATTGTATTAATCCTTATAGTATCATGTGATACCTTTAAAATCTCTTTGATCTTGTCTTTAAACACTATCTTGTCAACGTAGTGATCCTCAACAAGCCAAGTGTATACCGAGTCAATCTTTTTGTCTATAATAATTGAGTCCTTCTTAATTAACACGGTATCGTGTAGCTCTTGTTGTGGGAACTGCTCAAGGCATAGCTCTGCCGCCTTTTCGGGGTGCAGTAACATATACCGCTTGACCTTGTTACTGGTCACGCAGCTAGATAAGAAAATAATGGGTAGTAAGAATTTTAGCATAGTTTATATTTAAATTTAAAACCTTTACATTGATTTCTTTTGTTTGCCGCTACCATTGTAGCTTTACCACTATATTTACTTGGATTTAAACCTACACTTCTACATGCTTCAGATAACGAATGGTATTCACCTATAAAATTATCATTTATATCATATAGTAAAGTCGTTTTAGCTTGTCCACTTTTTATAGAAGCTATTGATTGTTTTCTTTTTGTATCTAAAGTTCTTTTTTGTCCTTTTATCGAATTTGACCTTTTTTGTCTAGTTTCTTGTGATACTGGTTTACCAAATTGAGGATTTAGTTCACCTATTTTACTTTTTCTAAATTTATCCCTTAATTCATTTGTCGTTACTCTCCCGAATACACCATCGCCTCCATCTGTCATATTTGCAAGAATACCAGTTTGGTTGTCCATTCTTCCATATAAAGCAATAAATTCTTTTTCTTTATTTGCTGCTTCTTGTTTAGTTAAACCATCAAATAAAATTTCTACTTCAATTTTGGTTTTATTATAAATTCTACTCCAATATATATTTCTTTTATCTGGTTTATAATCATATGCCCTTGCATAATCTTTTTTATTACCAATCCCAATATAAAATGGTATATTTTTATCTATCCTAATATGTCTGTATACATACCAGTTCATACTAAAAAACTATTAAATACTTTAGTTTTAGATATTCTGTCCGCTAATCCTATATATGCACCATTTACTCTTCTAGTTATTATTTTTATTGTTTCTTCATCTATGCCACGATCTGCAATCTGCCATAGCCTTTTAGTTTCAAAATACCAACCAGCTACGGTCAATGGGTATTTTGTAGCAACTAAATCAGGATTTGCAACCAAATCAACACCAATATATTCACCGAATGCTTTATAATTTCCTTTGCCCGTGAGCATCACATAGCCCCTTCCCCTAAATTTCCAACCATCACCACTTGATCTATCGCCATTGCCCATGCGGTTGCTATACACCATGTTCGCAATGACCTCTGGCTTTCTAGCTGCTATGGCGGCGGTATCTTTACTAAAATACTTTGGGAATATTTTTAGAAGGCCGTCTGCGCTATAATTTAAATTCTCTTCTACGAACTTAAAATTGCCACTCTCATGTGCGCATTGGGCGAGCAAATGAGTTAGCTTATTTACGCTATCAATTTTGAAAGTATCAATTACTTCGGGTAATTCATCTAATACTTTCGCTGGGATTTTTAGTTTTAGTTGCGAGGTTATCATGTCCAAACTTCATTATGAAATTCATTTGTCACGACCCAATTTGTCCCGTTGCTCACTATCTCTACGTAATTATATTGGTCGTAAAGTTTATATGTTAAGTCCCCATCTATGGTCTCCGAGCTTGCACCGTCTATTGTTACGATGTTTGCACTTGAGTCCGTTTTTTTAATTATGAAAGATGCAGCATTACCCACCGCCGTTGGGAGAGTTAAGGTGACAGCTCCACTAGTAGCGTTTACGAGTTGCACGTTGATGCCATCTACGGCCGTGAGTGATGCACTAGCGGAGTTGGTATTGTACGAAAATGCCAAATTACTAGCATCTAGTATTTGGTCAAAGTTCGTTATATATGATCGGTTAATTCTCAAAGCTCTTCTTCCTCTTCTTTTATAGGCTCAAAGTACTCTACGCCGTTTGTCCAATCTTTTAAGAACCAATATGGTTGCAATCCTTCTGGGTTTGCCACCTCTATTTTCTTAAACTCAAACTCACCATCCTCAATCTTTTTAAGCTCGGCTTTTAGCTTCTTAAGACCTTCTTTGTTAAAGTTGTATTCGCCTTTGTCGTTTAGGATCAAGTTGCCTTTGTCATCTACGGCCGCTTGGTCAAGCCTCGCATCTTCAATCTTTGCTTGAAACTCATCGATAGATGGCTTGAGCTTTTCGTAGATTTTAAATAGCTTCTTTTGTCCTTTTGTCTCTTGATTTCCGATGTTGAGCTTTATGTTCTCAACGAGAATTAGTAAATCTCTGTAAGTCATAGTGTATTTGTTTTTTGCTAATTTAAAATATTATAATGAATTTGACGGGGTTTCCTCTGTACTTTCTTGTACGGCAGCTTCTTCAATGGGTGCTGCTTCTACTATTGGCTCTTCAACTATTGGCTGCGGAGCTACATAATCACCCGTGATGACAAGGTTAAGCGCACTCGCCACAAAATCCCACGCAAACTCATCTTGATCCCATTGTAGATACTGCTCGGTCGGCATGAAGACATTATTGCTATTTATAGATTCATTAATAGTTTCATCATCATTTAATGAAAATAAAACATATTGAAAATTTGCGCTATTATCTAAATTAACATTTGTAGCAAAAGCATTTAATACTTTAGCAATTTTAATTTCACCATTTATCCAAATTTGTACGTCTTGTATTGTTTTCATTATATAAATTTTATGCGTTAGCTATTGTTGTTACAGTGCCACTTGAACCTCTATATTTTAAAGCTCCACTTTCACAATATAAATATCCACCAGTAACGGGGTTTGCTGCTGGTGCAGCAGTTCTATTTTGTATATAAAGCCATGCTTCTTTTGTTAATCTTAAAACTTCAGCATTTTCAGTTGCAAATTTTATATAACCAGAATTTGTATTATATATTTCTAAATGTGTTCCAGTATGATAAAAATATCCAGCTCCACTCGCTCCAGATCTCAATGCTAAAATTGAGTCTGTACTACCATAAATTGTAATATTACCCCTATTTGTTGCAGTAAGATATCCATCTGTTAAACCTCCAGTAGTAATTGCCCCCCCACTCGTTATGCGCATGCGTTCGGCTAGTGCATTTCCAATAGCTCCAGTATTTTTTGTCCAAAACTGGATACTTGCTGAATAATTATCATCAACTGCTCTAATTGCAGCTTGAGCTGGGTTTGCATTAGCTTGAGCTGGTGTTTGATATGGTCTAAAATATATACCAGAATTACCAGCACCACCAGTTGAAGATTGTATTGTAAATATTGCTGATGCGTTTGCATCACCTCCATAAATATTTAATAATCCTACTGGGCTGCTCGTCCCAATCCCCACATTGCCAGTTCCATCTACCGTTAATCTTGCAGTTGAATTTGTTCCTAAAGCTAATTTAGCTGTACTACCAAGCGTTGAAATCATACCAATGTTACCAGTACCTTCATATCCCATAACAATGGTATAGTTAGTAGCATCAGTAACTCTAAATGTATTTGTAAGAGAGGTTCCAACAACGTGTAATTTAGAACTTGGCGAAGTTTCCCCAATCCCCACATTGCCACCAGATGCACCTCCTAAAATTGTTAAATATGGTGTTGACCTTGTTACATTATAAATTGAGAAATCATTAGTTTGGGTAACTCCAGCACCAACATAATAACTATCCCCTCCAGTTGGTGTTAATTTATAATAAACAGATGTGTTAGGAGATGTTGCATTAACTGCCGTATATACTCCAGAAGCAACGCTGAAAGTAGCTGCGCCAGTTGAGGAGATTGTGAGTACATCACCAGCACCTCCAGTTTTACCCACACTATATAAATTCCAAGAAGATTGTGAATTACCACCACCAGTTATTGTATAAGCACTCCAATGCGTTGTTCCAACTCCGTTAGCCCATCTGTATTCAGATGCTGTTCCAGTTGGAGCATTTAATTGCATTGTAGGTGATGATTTATCTATTGTCACATTCCCACTAAACGTAGCTGCGCCAGTGGAGGCGATGGTGAGTCGTGTAGAATTGTTGGTCTTAATTTGTAGTTCGTGGTTACTTGCTACATTTATAATACCAGCAGGAGACCAAGTACCTGCTGCAAATGTAGTTGCTAAAAACATTTGTACTGCACTATTGCCTGATGCAATTCTAATGTCTGCAAAGTTAAAAGTTGATGAACCATCGCCTTGTGTAGCAAGTGTGTTTTCTACCTGTAATCTTGGAAAATCATTACCGCTACCGCTATTTGAACTTTTACTAAACGTAGCACTCGTTCCGCTTAATGCGCCAGTAAATTCACCAGTTCCTTGAACTACTAAAGATGCAGTCGATACAAGTTTACCAATATCATTATAAAGTGTTGCATTGACTCCGCTTGTAGCGGGAGTTATAACTAAATCCGAACCATTTGCAAGTGTTACATTATTATTAAACGTAGTTTCTCCATTTGCAGCAATTCTTACTCTTTCGGTATTACCTCCAGTATGAAAAGTTATAACACCAGCAGCATTACGAGCAAGGAAAGCAAGACCTCCAGCAGTATCTCCAGAAGCAGTAAATATACCAGCAGTAGATGCCCTACCGCCAGTTGCACTAGATACATTTGTGCTGCTTGATGCAAAATAATGTGCAGTTGCTGAATCCGATGTAACTTGAAAACTTGACCTTGCAGATGACCCAGTATCTGTATTTGTTATAGATGCAATTGTAGCACCATTGCCATTACCAGTTAGCCCAAGAACAGTAGTAGCACTACCAACATTAAACGTAGCACTCGTTCCGCTTAATGCGCCAGTTAAAGTACCGCCAGTTAATGGCAAATAGCTTGTGGTGTCAACCGTAACCGTACCATTGCTTGCGCTTGTTTTTAGGAAGCCGTTTGATGTATATTTATTAAATCTTAAATCACCGTTTTGCTCAATTTTCAATCTTGTTGTGGACTCTGTTTCAAATGCCATATATCTATCACTTGCACTTGAACCATTATAATAAATTATATTACTATAATTATGTGTTCCAGTATTCATTGCAGAAATACTGATATTGCCACTTGCATTACCTATATATAAATATTTATTGCTACCCCATTGGAAAAATGCTTCCGATGTTGCATTTGAATAAATATTAAATTGACTCAAATTATATATAGCACCAGCACCAACAGAACCAAATGTATAAGAATTTGAGTTTGCACCTTGACCATAATAAAGTGAACTATCCCCTATTGTACTTCCAGTTGAAGTAAATTTAGGGATATAATTATTTGTCCCCGTTCCCGTTACTGGGTTTGTTAAAGCAGCTTGTTTATTGTTAAATGTTGTCCAATCGGTAGAGCTTAAATAACCGCTTGTGCTTCCGCTTGCTTGTGCAACTGCAATAGTTGTACCGCTACCTATTACCGCTCCAGTACCTCCAGTTATTGTTAATACAGAGCTTGTAGCCTCCGTTAAGTTGCCTTTTGTCAGAGCTGGCTCAAAAGTCGGTGTCCAGTTCTCCCAAAGAGAGCTAGTGCCATTAAAGCGCAAAAGCTGCGCATTTGTAGGCGATGCAGCACTTACATCAGATAAATTATCAAGGGCTAAGTTGACCGCCCCAGTAAACCCATTCACACTACTTACCGCATCGGTGTTATCAACCTTATCCCACGTTGTGCCGTTAAAGATTGCCCAATCGCCTATCTTCCAATCTGTAATGCCATCTAGGTTTGTGCTACCAGCCACACTCACTACATAATAATACCCTTTCGTACCCGTACCGCTTGCAAGGGATGGGCTATTTGTACTTGCATTCCAAGTGCCTTGATAAGTTGCGCCTCCAACAAGAGCCGAGATCTGGTTTTGCACTTTACCGAATGCCGTAAGCACGCTATCCGTTGCGGCAATCGTGCCACCTCCCGTCAAGTTCAAACCCGTAAGCACCGTTGCTCTTACTCTTGGCTCTGTAAAATATATTGGCCCGTTCTCTGGCACTACCGAAGTGTCCAAAGTTTGGAAAGTCTTATCGCCTCTATAATATTGTAAAGTAGTGCCAGCGGTTATGAGCGGTTCATAGCTCGTGCTATCTAACGATCCATCGCCTTTTAGGAATTGTGAGCTTGTACCACTCGCAATGTACTTTTGAAAGCGTTGATTGCCGTTTGTTGATCCCTTACCAATGTATAGGTCGTACGTATCGGTAGTGAATAAAGGCTCGGCAAGTTCACCTTGTGGTATTGTTGCCGCCGCACCTCTTTTTATCTTTAATGTATTTGCCATTTATATATTTTTACCAAGTTCCGTAATCGCCAACACTCCATGACCTATTTGCGCTCAAATCATACGCCACATCATTTATTGTAAGTGTCCTAGCATTTGTCACGGGAGTAAAGCCAAGAGCCGTAGCAATGCTTTTCTTCTCCCATAGGCTAGTGGTTGTATTATAAAATATCCCATCATTGTTGCTTGGGCTTTGCGCCGCCACATTATGCAACTCATCTAGCTCATAGCCGTTTTGTATCTTGACCTCAATCACACCCATAGTTGGATGCGATCTTACCACTACACCTATGTACACAATATGATCGGGAGCATAAGGCTTAGTTGTTGTGATGGCTCCAGCCACGGTAGGTGACAAATATAATGCCGCTCCTACGCTATATGCTTGGGTGTCTAGGCTATTAATACCTCCCGACACTACTACAAAGCCATTATTTTGGTTTGTAATATCGCTTTGCACTACACCAAATGTTTGTGCGCTAGTTATATCACCAACGGCAAGTGCTTTTGTCACGGTAGGCAAGTTGCCTTGACCGCCGTTTATATAGACAACCGTGCCTTTTGTTAAGGTTGCACCCGTGCTATTATACACCTCACGCACTACCGTGAGAGCTTGATCAATTGTTGTGGGGAAAGTGGCAAGCGTGCCATCACCCTTTATGTATTGCGCTCCCGTACCAGCCGCCGTGACGGCAAGAGTGCCGTTGCTAGTGAGAGGAGAATTGCTAACCGTAAATGCCGCTGGCATTGTAAGGCCAACAGAGGTAAGACCCGTGTCCGTGTCCGTACCGTTCACCCATGCCGTACCGTTGTACTTTAGCACTTGGTTTGTAGTAGGTGAAGTGATGGTGACATCACCAAGTTGTCCGAGGTTGTAATCACCTTCGGTTGCAACTACCGCACCAGTCCTTCCGAACACACTTGTTACGGGAGCGGTGTCGTAGTCATTCCACGATGCTTGTAAGGTAGAGCCGTCTTGCTTGGTTAGGG
>Ga0315902_10010523_pt1 | contig 12226 bp, 8 predicted proteins | sample LakEriMetagenome_9_FD_203523 | JGI IMG/M metagenome (GOLD analysis project Ga0315902, IMG submission 203523) | Freshwater fungal communities from buoy surface, Lake Erie, Ohio, United States - Buoy 12 MA117 | ecosystem: Environmental > Aquatic > Freshwater > Lake > Lake biofilm | place: USA... | reverse complement strand
TTAACAGGAACGGTATTGAGCTATTCGGAGAAAAAGGGCACGCTGCGTAACAAGCAAAGAGATGGATACACATCATATCAGGAACGAGTGCTTAACCGGACAGATGGGAAGTACTACATGCAAACCTTGTATCGACCCTGCAAATACACGGAGTATTTCAATTCCAATGCCTGCACCGTTTCATTCCAGTACAAATTAACGAATATCAAAACCGGAGAGATTATAGCTACTGAAATCATCGATAAAACGTTGAATGACGAAGTTATTTACGGGCGTTTCGATGGCGATGTGAATTCATTATGGCCTGCCGGTCAAGGTGGTCCCAATATGAATCAAAATGACAGGAAGGCGCTTCTTGCCATGATGAACGCAAGGCAGGAAGTCAAAACTTCTGCAGAGTTATCTAACACGCTTTTCAATCAGCTCTCCGCTCAAATGACCGGGGCTATTGATAATGCAGTCAAGGAGATCGTAAAATGAAGAATAACCTATTACTTGTTTTGTTGATGCTTGCGCTACTGGCTGCCTGCAAAGGAAAAAAGGAGACAGCCACGTCAGGTAGAAGCACGACTGTTGAAGTGCCGGCTCCTGATTGGGTAGGTAATCGCCCGCATTCACCCTCCTATTACATCGGGGTAGGATCATGTAGTAAGTTTTCCCAACCCTATGACTATCAAACCATCGCTAAAAAAAATGCTCTCAATGATTTGGCATCGGAAATAAGCGTGCGTGTGCAGGGGCAAACATTCTTGAATTCACTTGAGGTCAATAAGAGCTTTAGTGAAGAGTTTATTTCGAATGTATCCACCTCTACTGATGCAAAAATCGAAGACTATGAAATCGCCGGAACGTGGGAGAGTAAGAATGAATTTTGGGTTTATTACCGATTGGATAAAGCAAAATACCAAGCTCAAAAATTAGCTAAGAAGTCTGCAGCATTGAATTTGGCGAATGACTACTACCAGAAGGCGATTACGGCTCAGCAGAATTCAAATGTTCCAGCCGCATTTGATTTGTACATGCGAGGAATTTTTGCATTAAAGGATTACTGGAATGAAAGCAATGAGTATTTAACTCCTTCGGGTAAGGTTTTTTTGGATAATGAGATATTCAGTTCTGTCCAGAATATGTGCAGCTCCCTGCAGCTGAAAACGGACGTCAATAAAGTACAGCTTTCCTCCGAAAATGATTTTTCCAGGTTCATTTCCGCTACGCTCTTATTAGATGACAAGCCCGTCAAGGGAATGACTGTTAAGTTTTCATACGAGAAAATGACCGGACCATTTAAATCGGAAGTTTTATCGACTGAAGTAGGTCATGCCTCTGTTCCGGTAGGTGAAGTCAACTTTGCAGCACAAGGCAACTCAGTAATGCTCGAAGTGGATTTGAGTAAACTGAAAGTTCAGGATCTCGATCAAAAAGTACAGGATGGATTTATTCAATCATTTAAAACGGATAAAAAGGTCATCCCAATTGAGGCAATTCTTCCTTCTTTCTTTATTACCTCCTCGGAAATGAACTTTGGTTCTGCGTCTTCAGGAAGGGTGCTTCAAAGTGCACTCAGTGGTGCGTTAGTTTCAAAGGGGATGCGAATTGCGGGTAGTGCAGGTGAGGCCGATTTCATTGCAACAATCGATGCAAATACCAAGGAAGGCGGCCAGGCAAATGGATTTGTTGTGGCATTTCTCGAAATGAATCTTGTTGTAAAGAATCGTAAGAATGGAGAGGTGGCATTCAGCGAAACTCTTTCTTCGATTAAGGGGTTGCAGCTCAACAAGGATGCAGCAGGAATTGAGGCATATAAAAAGGGAAAGGAGAAGGTTGAACAGCAAATTGCCCCCAAACTTCTTCAATCTATTTTGTGAAAAATCTGCTTTGGCATGATTGTAGAAATTATCTTAGCAAAACCAAACACGAATAATAAATAATTTATTTCCTATGAAAACTCGTCATTTTACACTCGTCATGCTTGTAGCAGTTGTTGCGCTCATGGCCACATCATGCAAGAAAAACAAGAAAGCGGTTGAAACACCTAAGCCATCAGGCGAGGTTCTGATAAACGAATATTGCACCGGAGACGAATATAAGAGTAACAAAGATGCCTTCCGTGCAACAGCTACCGGTGAGAGCATGGACCGCGAAACAGCAAAGAAGAAGGCTCGCTCAAATGCACAGTCTGAACTGGCTAAGACAATCAGCAGCACCATGAAGATCGTAGGTGATAACTACGTTAACTCTACTGAGTTCAACAACAAAGAAGAAGTAACCGAAACGTTTCAGGAAATGGCACGCACGGTTGTAGATCAGGAGCTACGCGGTGCAATTGAAATCTGCGAGAAGCTGACACAGCGTGAAAACGGAACCTTTGTTAGTTATGTAGCAATTGAGTTGAGCGGATCGAAAATCGCGGATGCTTACAACTCAGGTCTTTCGCAGAATGAGAAGTTGAAGGCTGATTATAACTACGAAAAGTTCAAGGATACCTTTGAAAAGGAAATGGAAAAGATGGCAAACGGTAAGTAATTACTAAGCCCGATAAACAAAAAAAAAAACCTCGCAATTGCGAGGTTTTTTTATGCTTTTGATTTGACTATTTCGTCATTCTACTACGCAATTCAATTTCGATTGCGTCTAGGAAATCCTCTGTAGTGAGATAGTGTTCTTCTTTGGTTTTATCTCCGTGTATACACATCGCCAGATCCTTGGTCATCTTACCACCCTCAACCAAATCAACACAGACTTGCTCTAGTGTTTTCGAGAAGTTTGCGAGATCGGCATTGCCATCTAGTTTGGCACGGTGAGCCAATCCTTGTGTCCATGCAAATATGGAAGCAATAGGATTGGTCGATGTTTTCTTGCCTTGCTGATGTTGGCGGTAGTGACGAGTAACTGTTCCATGAGCTGCTTCTGCCTCCATTGTTTTACCATCCGGAGTTATCAAAGCCGAAGTCATGAGTCCCAGTGAACCGAAGCCTTGCGCAACAATATCGCTTTGAACATCGCCATCGTAGTTTTTGCAGGCCCATACAAAGCCACCATCGCTCTTCAGGCAGTAGGCTACCATGTCATCAATAAGTCGGTGCTCGTAGGTAATTCCAAGTTCGGCGAATTTGCCTTTGAACTCAGCTTGGTAAACCTCTTCGAAAATGTCTTTGAAACGACCATCGTATGCTTTCAAAATAGTGTTCTTCGAAGAGAAGTACAGATTCCATTTCCGCATGATAGCTTGGTTGAAACAACTGCGCGCGAAACCATAGATGCTCTCATCAGTGTTGTACATGCTTAGAGCAACTCCATCGCCCTCGAAATTGTATACTTCCCAAGACTTTGTTTCACCGCCATCTTCAGGCGTGAAAGTCATAGTAAGCTTTCCTTTTCCTTTGACTACGGTGTCGGTTGCGCGATACTGATCACCAAACGCATGGCGTCCGATATTGATTGGCTTTGTCCATCCCGGAACCAATCGTGGAATGTTTTTGCAAATGATGGGCTCACGAAAAACGGTACCTCCTACAATGTTGCGAATGGTGCCATTTGGGCTCTTCCACATCTTTTTCAAATTGAATTCCTTTACACGGGCCTCATCGGGTGTAATGGTGGCACATTTCACGGCAACATTGTACTTCAGAGTAGCTTCAGCACTTTCGACCGTCACGCGATCATCAGTCGCGTCGCGGTTTTCCATGCCAAGGTCGAAATACTTAATGTCCAGTTCTAGGTACGGGAAAATCAACTTGTCCTTGATGAATTTCCAGATAATGCGGGTCATTTCGTCGCCATCCATCTCAACGATGGGGTTGGCTACCTTTATTTTATTCATTGTAAAATGAGTTATACAACGGGATGATTATGCGTGTTCGCGAGTGGTGAAGTAGAAAGCTCCTTCAATAAGGGCATTTTCGTCGCTGTCGCTTCCGTGCACGGCGTTGGCGGCAATGCTGGTGGCAAACATTCGGCGAATCGTTCCTTCTGCTGCTTTCTGCGGGTCTGTAGCTCCAATCAGTGTGCGGAAATCTTCCACGGCATTGTCTTTCACCAATATAGCGGCTACAATTGGTCCGCTGGTCATATACTCCACCAATTCCCCGTAGAACGGACGTTCTTTGTGAACTTCATAAAATTTGCCTGCTTCTTCTTTGCTCAAACGCGTCCACTTCATCGCTTTGATGGTGAAGCCTGCCTCGAGAATTTTGTCGATGATTTTTCCGGTGTGTCCCGCAGCTGTTGCGTCGGGCTTAATCATGGTAAAAGTTACATTTCCTGCCATTGGTTTATAGAATTTGTTAGTTGGCGCGAAAATAGTGCATATGTTTCAAGTGAAGGATTGTAAACGTTCACTTTCGTTCAGTTTGTGCGCTCGGAGGCTTCGTATCTTCGCCAAAAATACCGCTATGACAACTTTGGTTCAAGTCACTTCCAATGCTACGCATTACATGGAGTTGGAAGACAAGTATGGCGCTCATAATTACCATCCGCTGCCGGTTGTACTCGAGCGGGGTGAAGGCGTTTATGTTTGGGATGTTGACGGTAAACGCTATTATGATTTTCTATCAGCGTATTCAGCGGTGAATCAAGGTCATTGTCATCCGAAAATTACAAAGGCTTTAGTGGATCAGGCTTCAAAGCTGGCACTAACCAGCCGCGCATTTCACAACAGCTCTTTGGGTCCCTATGAGAAGTTTATTTGCGAGTTTTTCGGTTATGATCGCATACTTCCAATGAACACAGGGGCGGAGGGTGTTGAGACAGCCATAAAGATTTGCCGCAAGTGGGCCTATGAAAAGAAGGGCGTTGCGGAAAACAGAGCTAAGCTTATCGTTTGTGAGCATAATTTTCATGGACGAACTACGACGATTGTTTCCTTTTCGACCGACCCTGATTCAAAGGATAATTTTGGGCCTTATGGTAACGGCTTTGTTACGATTCCTTATAATGATTTGAATGCGTTATCGGCAGCGTTGTCGGATCCTGATGTTGCTGGCTTTTTAGTGGAGCCAATGCAAGGCGAGGCCGGCGTTGTCGTGCCGGATGAAGGTTACCTGAAGGGAGCATTTGATCTGTGCCAAAAGGCAAACGTCTTATTCATTGCTGATGAAATTCAAACGGGTATTGCACGAACAGGTCGCATGTTGGCTTGTGATCATGAGGGATTTAAGCCTGATATGTTAATTCTGGGAAAGGCGTTAAGTGGCGGTATTTACCCCGTTAGCGCAGTTCTGGCTTCCGATGAGGTGATGCTTTGCATAAAACCGGGACAACATGGTAGCACATATGGCGGTAATCCGCTTGCAGCAACAGTAGCCATAGCGGCATTGAATGTTGTTCGCGATGAAATGCTTGCAGAAAACGCCCATCGATTGGGAGAGATTTTCCGCAAGGAAATGAATCGAATAATTGCGGCGCATCCCATCGTGAAGTTGGTCCGAGGGAAGGGCTTGCTCAACGCCATCGTCATCAACGATTCACCTGAAAGCAAAACGGCTTGGAACATGTGCTTGGCGTTTGCACAAAACGGTTTGCTCGCCAAGCCCACTCACGGTAACATAATTCGCTTTGCGCCTCCATTGGTTATTACGGAAGAACAACTCATGGAGTGTGTCCATATCATAGAAAAAACAATTGAGGTTTTCTCTAATCCTGCATGATCATCGTCGGAAATACGCTCGTCAGCGAAGACTTATTCGATCAGCATTTCGTGTGTGATCTGAATGCGTGCAAAGGGGCATGTTGTGTAGAGGGCGAAAGCGGTGCCCCGCTCGAACAGGATGAGCTCCTGCGAATTGAGGAAAATCTGGAGGCGGTTAAACCATTTATGCGCAGCGAAGGACTTCAATCCCTGGAAAAGAACGGTCCTTATGTAGTAGATGATGATGGCGAATTTGTTACTTCGCTTGTGGGTAAGCATGGGGAGTGTGTCTTTGTAAATTTCGACGAGAAGGGTATTGCTAAGTGTGCATTGGAGCAAGCATACAATGCCGGGGCGACGAATTGGAAAAAGCCTATTTCTTGTCATTTGTACCCGGTGCGTTTGGCTAAGCTGAGCGAATATGTAGCTGTCAATTATCACAAGTGGCAGGTCTGTGAGCCTGCTTGCGCCTGCGGTAGTGCATTGAAGGTGCCTGTTTATCGATTCCTCAGGGAACCTCTTATACGTCGTTTTGGTGAGGAATGGTATGGAGAATTGGAGCTGGTGGCCCAGCATCTGCCGGGTAGGTAGAAACCTCTTTGGACTATGCACTAATTCACTTTTCCGAGTTAATAGTTGGGTGACGTTTGTTTCTATTCTCCCATATGCGGCTCTAAATTGCAGTCACCGCTAGGTTTTGTTCTTCTTCAATTCTGCTGAAGAATGTACTCGGGACTGAAAGCTATTTATGATTAGGTTTTTATTCATCGGACTTATTTGCTTTTCCCATGCTTTAATGGCACAGGAGAACTATAGTATTAAGCCCTTATTTGATGTCAATTCTAACCGAAGCGAGATTGCTGCGGCTGCGGTTTCAGGACAATTGGTTGTTGCGATTTCCTCCACTCAGTCTGATCAGCAACTCAAATCAGAAAAAGTTTCAACCAGGACAAGCTATCGAAAGTGGAAGCGTGGTGGTGATTTCTCGGATTGGACATCACCTGAAGTGTATATACCCGGTCGATGGCATGCCGAAGGCTCCTTCTCGTTCTCTGAAACTGAACAAAGAGTGTATTTCGCTTCTACCAAGAACTTTGATGGGGCAAAGGGTAATCATTCTAAGCTTTATTTCTGCAATCGACGAGGCGAGAAATGGGATACACCCAAGTTGCTACCAATCAATAGTCATGGTGCGGATTGTCTTCACCCTTGCTTTAATTCGGAACTGCGTATTTTGGTTTTTTCCAGCAATCGTATGGGAGGTTTGGGCGGAATGGATTTATGGTATTGTGCACAAACAGAAGGCGGGTGGACAGACCCACTAAACCTTGGGCTAGGTGTGAACTCTGCTGCAAATGAGGTTTTCCCGAGTTTTCACAAAGGGGATATTTTTTATGCTACAAACGCCGCAGATACATGGGGTGGCTATGATATAAGGCGTGCTTTGGGTAGCAATCAATGGAAAACCGCTATCGCGGAAGGAGCCCCTTTTAACAGTGCTGCTGATGATATGTTTGTGTTCTTTTTAGATGATGAAAGGGCTGTGCTCACCTCAAATCGAGCAGGAGGCCTTGGCGGCGATGATTTGTTTTTATTGACGCAAGAGCCGAGCTCTAAAGAGAAACATCAGATGACAGCCCGCTTGAGTTGTGAGGGTCACGTTTTGGGTCAGATGAAGGTGACTGTTATCAGCGTTCCAGATGGATTAATTCAGACTCTTTCAACTGATGAAGACGGCAAATTGGATATTCGCTCATTGCGAATGGGGAAATCGTACGAAATACAATTGGATACAACTCAAGCAAAGGATTTTTCCCGATGTAAGTTGATCGTGAATGATTCCGATGGCAATCGATATCAGGAGGTGAGTTTTAGTGATAAGGGAATGGCATTACTAGAGTTATTGCCCTTTTTATTATGTGATTTTTATACGTTGAACAATGAGGATCAAAGTTTATTGAGTCTTGAATTCGAGGGACAGTTGTTTAAGGATATTCCCGGCGATGTAGGATTAGGGGAGCCAATTACAATTTTGAATTCGAAAGGTGAGCCGGTTGCCATCGCCTATACAAATGACTCCGGTAAGTTCCGATTTACCAAGCTGGATCCTCAATCGAACTATGTAATGCGACTATCTGCTGAGTCAGAGGCAGAGCATGCTCTTATCATGGATGGAGGCAAAAAAATTGATATTCCGGTATTGAATGCTGAAATACATTACCAACGCATAAATCCGGAAAAAGCGTTGGCATTGGTCAATGAAAACAACGATACAATCTATGTTTCAAGCGAGGATTTGTTTGTGATTAATCGCATTTATTTTGGATACAATAGTTTTCAAGTTACAAGCGAATCGATCAGACAGCTGGAACAGCTGGCTACTATAATGGAGCGTAATCCGAAGGTGAGTCTTGAGTTGCGTTCGCATACCGATTCGCGAGGTGATTCAGCATACAATCTTCGGCTTTCTGAACAACGCGCAAAATCGGCCATACAATACCTGCTCGGAACGGGGCTTGATATTGAGCGCTTCCGGTACAAGGGTCTCGGTGAATCAGAATTGCTTAATGAATGTATAGATGGCGTTTCATGCACCGAACCGGAGCATGCAATTAACCGCCGCACCGAGATTCGTTTCAAGTTGCTCGTATCCGATGAGGCTTGTGGCTTTTAGTTTACACCTTGATGTGGATCACGGTGTGAATTGATAATGCTCAGTTATGAATATTCGCATTACTTTGTGATTTGCAATTGTTACATCACCCAATTGCCGGCCACTTAGTTATGAATCAAATCACATCACGCGTTTTCGACGCATCCATTTCTCCCAATCTAGAAAAAAAACGAATGAATGTGGTGCATTCATTACAAATTCTGGATACTCCACCAGAGGAGTTGTATGACGAAATCACCAGAATAGTTGCTGAATTAACTAATGTAAACACAGTCATGATTGCGCTTGTCGATGATGAGCGTGTTTGGTTTAAGTCACGGATTGGCGGATTGCGCGATGAAGTTAAAAGATGCGATTCCTTTTGCCAGTATACAATTGCTGGGAAGGATATACTTGAGATTGAAGATATCATTGAACACGAGGAATTAAGAAATAATCCCTATGTAGTTGGTGAGCCGGGTTGGAGATATTACGCAGGTGTGCCGCTCGAAATGGAGCCCGGAGTAAATATTGGTACTCTGTGCTTGCTTGATACCAAGCCATTTAAGTTGTCGTTGACACAAATCAACACCATGAAATTCATGGCGCGCACTGTTGTTCATCTTCTTGTGATGCGAAAGAATTATATGGATTTAACCGCTTCTCAAGGGTTGTTGAAGGTGTTGCAGGAAATTAATGAAGATTTCATTCAGTCGCCTGAAAGTAAGCGTGAACTCTTCAAGAAGATGCTTGATTATGTTTTGAATGTTACCGGAAGTGAATACGGATTTATTGGGGAGGTATTCACGAATGAGAATAAGCCGGCGCTTCGAACCTATGCAATTACGGATATCTCCTGGAATGATGAGACAAGAGCGCTTTACAAGCGATACGAAGAGAAGGGAATGGTATTTACCAATCACAATACTCTTTTCGGATACACACTAAAAACCGGCGAATCGGTTATTACGAATGAGCCCGGCAGTGATCCAAGAAAGGGCGGTATACCACATGGTCATCCACCGTTGAATTGTTATATGGGATTGGCCATTAAGGACAATAAAGACAATTTGATAGGAATGATGGGTTTGGCAAATAAGAAGGCAGGCTATTCCGATGCGGACCAGGATTTTCTTCAGCCTTTCTTGACAACCTGTGGCACTATGATTATTGCGCTGAGAACATTACAGGAGCGCGAAAAAGCTGAACAGGAGAACAAGCAGATATATGAAAAGCTTTTAAATGCACAGGCGATTGCCAAGCTGGGAAATTGGGAGTATGATATGAAAACCAACGAGGTTCATTGGTCTGATGAGTTGTATCATATCTATGAGATACCGATGGACGGCAAGGTGCTCAACTATAAATCGTATCATGAACGCTTGCATCCGGATGATGTGGAAAGGAATGATGCGCTTGCCGTAACATCTATTCGGGAAAAAAGAGATTTTTCATTCGAGGAACGATTGGTGTTTCCCGATGGTCGTAGCAAGATCGTTTTGGTGAATGGAAGCCCCGTTATCAACGAAAATGATGAGGTTGTTGGTATTCAGGGAACAACTCAGGATATTACTGCACGCAAACGACAGGAAGAGGAGGTGCAGCGATTCTTTAGTCTTGCTGTCGATTTGTTTTGTATCAGTTCTCGCGAAGGTTATTTCTTGCGTAATAGCCGTTCTTTCATGACAACCCTTGGGTTTTCTGATTCAGAATTACGAGCGAAACCCATGATTGATTTCGTTCATGCGGATGATCGTGTGCGAACGTTGGATGAGATAGATTTCATTTTGCGTGGCGGAACCTCTCGCAATTTTGAAAATCGATATTTGAAAAAGTCCGGTGAGTATGTTATGCTGAGCTGGACTGCTACCTTTGATGAAGAGTCGCAGTTGATTTATGCTGCTGCCAAGGATGTGACGGATAAAAAGGAATTGGAGAAAAGTCTGTTGGATAGTCAAATTGAAGCGGAAAAGTCGAAGGCAAAGGATACCTTCCTTGCCAATATGAGTCATGAAATTCGCACGCCACTAAACGCGATCATTGGCTTCAATGATATTCTGAGTCAAACGGCTCTTACGGAAGAACAACGTAAGAACGTCAGTTTGATCGGAAATGCGTCCAAAAAATTGAGCGTACTCATTAACGATATATTGGATATTTCGAAGCTGGAAAGCGGCAAACTCGACTTGGAGCATGCTCCTTTCCGAATCGAGGAAGTTGCCAAGCAAGTGGTTCAGATGTATTCGGCCATGTCGAAATCCAAGGGAGTGAAGTTACTGTTTAGCTTTGATCAGGAGATTCCGGAAGTGTTGATAGGTGACGAGACCAGATTGTCTCAGATTCTGCTAAACCTTATTTCAAATGCTATCAAATTCACCGAAAAGGGTAGCATAGAGTTACGTGTTCTCGAGTTGAAGCGAACTGAGAAAGTAGCGTCGGTTTACTTTGAAATAAAGGATACCGGTATTGGTATTAATAAAGACAAACTAGACCTCATTTTCGAGCGCTTCACTCAGGCAGAAAGCTACACTACGCGCGTTTATGGGGGAACCGGTTTAGGTCTAAACATAGTTCGCTCATTAGTAGAGCTGCACAATGGGCATTTGAAGGTGGAAAGTGAAGAAGGGATGGGCTCCACATTTAGCTTCACTATTGACTATCCTATTGCCAGTGAACAAGAGGCTAAGCTGCTCGAAGGTCCTGCAAAGAATCACAGCATTGATCGAATTTCGGAAATGTCTATTTTACTAGTTGAAGATAACGAGCACAACCAAATATTAGCGGAAACCTATCTTATGAAGCATAGGGCAATTGTCGATATCGCGGCTAATGGAAGGATTGCTCTGGAAATGCTGAGAAAAAAGCAATACGATGCGATTTTAATGGATATTCAGATGCCGATCATGGATGGTATTTCCACAACCGAAGTGCTGAGGAATGAAATGAAAGTAGAAACCCCCATTATTGCCTGTTCGGCCCATGCTATGGCAAGTGAGCGCCTGAAATGCAAGGAAGCAGGAATGAACGAGTATATTTCTAAGCCTTACACGGAGGAAACGTTGATTAGTGTGCTGGCGAAGTTTAAAAAGCCCACATCCAAGAAAAACAAATTGATCGAGGATGATTTCGGTGCAATTATTAAGGCTCTTGAGCAAAATATCAGTAAGACCTATGCCGATAAAATTGTCGGTATTTTCAGGAATCGCCTACCCGATGAGATTTCATTACTTGAGCAAGCTATTGAGGAGCGCGATTTTAAACTGATGGAGGAAAGAGCGCATTATCAGTCAGGTTCAATGTCGAGTTTGCATTTTAAGCAGGGTTATCAGTTGGCTTATGCTGCAGAAAAGGCAGCAGCGGAGCTCAATGTCGAGAAGGCCAATGAATCGGTCGGAAAGTTGGTGGCCTATCTTCATGAATTGCTTTCTTTTTTGAACACAACTATGAAATAAACACACTGCTGATTGATGCCGGACAATCGGTTTTGATGTACTTTCGGGTCACATTTTTAGCTCATGCGAAATCTCCTACTTTTCTGCGCGTTGTTTCTTATTGCGGTCTTTTCTTCGTGCCGAAAAACACCTGACTATGTGGCGTCGCCTTATGACTGCGCTTGTGGCAGTCTTTCATGGCAAGGTGAGGAGTACCCGTTGCTCGGAACAAGCTATATTCTCACTGACTCCACCAATGCTAAGTCACGCAGATATTATATCACTGCCGATGTTTCCCTGGAGGGTGAGGTTAGCACACATGGTTTAAGTGCCTGGATTGAATTGCCGGATATAGGAAACGGAGGAAACTTCTCCATAGATGCGCAAACCGGAGAGAGTGAGTTTATGGCGTGGGTGGATGAATTTAACCCCAATGACCCTACCGATACTTTGAGACAGTATGTGCCTGTTAATGCAGTTGTTCAGATTGGTGCGGCGCCTCTCGCCGGTGGTATT
>Ga0315902_10010521_pt1 | contig 12226 bp, 8 predicted proteins | sample LakEriMetagenome_9_FD_203523 | JGI IMG/M metagenome (GOLD analysis project Ga0315902, IMG submission 203523) | Freshwater fungal communities from buoy surface, Lake Erie, Ohio, United States - Buoy 12 MA117 | ecosystem: Environmental > Aquatic > Freshwater > Lake > Lake biofilm | place: USA... | reverse complement strand
CGAGGACATGCGCCACCGGCGGCCCGCCCTCGGCAAGCTCGAGCGGCTCACCGGGTATCGTCCGACGCGCGACCTCGACACGATCATCCGGGACGTCGCGGCCCATCTCCGGGCGGCGGGCTGAGACGGATCGCCGGTCAGTCCGATCCGGTCGGATCCAGAGCGTGGAGGCCCTGAGGCGCTCAGGCGCTCAGGACGGCATCCCAATCCTTCCACACGGGCTCGTAGCCGAGTCGACGCAGCAGCGCGGCGATCTCACCCGGGGAGCGGTCGTCGGCGATGTCGAACTGCCCGGTGGCGGCGGTGGAGCGTCCGGGGGCACGGCGGCTGGACAGACCCTCGGGATCGAGGGCGACCACGCGGCCCTTCACAGTCTGGTGGATGTTCTGGTGTCCGGCCCCGGTGTAGCCGCCGGGCTCCGTGTGGCTGCCGGCGCTGGCATGGGTGATGCCGAGCGGAAAGAGGCCGTCGCGGAGGTGGGCGGGTTCCCGGGTAGAGAGCACGAGGCCGACATCGGGGAGGAACAGTCGGAGCGCGGCGATGAGCTGGACGAGGTCGCGGTCACCGAGATGGGTCCGGGGCTGGAATGAGCCGGCACAGGGACGCATCCGCGGCAGGGAGATCGTCAGCATCGCCTTCCAGCAGTGGCGCAGGAGCCAGGCTGCGTGGGCCGCGGTCGCAAGCGCCTCGTAGCGCCAGTCGGCCAGCCCATGCAGGGCTCCGATGCCGATGCGACGGAACCCGGCGGCATAGGCCCGTTCCGGACACGCCAGCCGCCAGTCGAAGTCCCGCTTCGGTCCCGCGGTATGGAGCTCGGCGTAGGCGGTCCGGTCGTAGGTCTCCTGGTAGACCACCAGGCCCTCGGCCCCGGCCTTCACGAGGGGTTCGTACTCCGGGGTCTCCATGGGCCCGACCTCGAGCGAGAGCGAGGGGATGAATCCGTGAAGGGCGGCGGTGCACTGCTCGAGATATCCGTTGGAGACGAACTTCGGATGTTCCCCGGCGACGAGCAGGATGTTCCGGAATCCCTGCTGGGCGAGGGCCTGGGCCTCGCGGACGACCTCGTCGACACCCAGCGTGACCCGGAGGATGGGGTTGTCGCGCGAGAAGCCGCAGTAGGCGCAGTTGTTGATGCACTCGTTGCTCAGGTAGAGCGGGGCGAACATCCGGATCACCCGTCCGAACCGCTGTCGGGTCAGCTGCTGGGAGCGGCGGCACAGGGTCTCGAGGCGCTCCGCCGCGGCGGGCGACAGCAGGGCGGCGAAGTCCGAAAGGGTCTCGGGTCCGCGGGCGAGGATGCGGTCGACCCGTCCCGGGGTGGCCTCGCGGGCCTCCTGGAGCAGTCCGGGAAAGGGCAGGGCATCGAACTCGGCGACGAAACTCATCAGGCGCTCAGGGTACCCGGGGTCCGGGGTGGGGCAAGCGGCGTGAGCCTTCGCATCACTCGAGGAACCGGTCCCGCACTCGCGGACTGGGCACGGGGCAGGTGGTGCGCTGGCCGAAACACCGGTAGCGGTTCCGGGCCACGAACCGGTAGATCGCGTCCCGCACCGGACGCGGCAGCACCCTGCCGACGGCGAGGAGCCGCCACGGGAAGGGAAGCCCGGCCGCGATCGTGAGCACCGCATCGGAGCGCACCTGCATCCTCCCTCCCTGGAGGACGATGACCGAATCGGGAGTTCCCCCCGCTGGCCGGTCGAGTCCCGCGGCCACGCAGGCCCGTCGCGCCGCCTCCCCCTGCAGTGGGGCGAACCGGAACCGGCCTTTCGGGTCCCTCGCGATCACGAACTGGACGAAGCCATTGCAGAGGGGGCACACGCCATCGAAGAGCACCAGCGCGGTGTCGTCGTGGATGGGGTTGACCGGGTGTGGGGCCACGGGGCGTGGGGTGTTGGCGCCGGGGCCTGTGTCGTCAGGCCCGTGCGCCAGAGCCTCTCATCAGATTGAGGTAGAGCAGTCCACCGAGCATGCCGCCGAGGTGGGCGGCGTGGGCGACGTGGTCGAAGGGGAACAGGGAGCCCGCCAGGGCGACGATCACGCCCCAGAGCAGCATGGTCTTGGCGCGGAGGGTGACCGGGATCACGAAGAAGAGGAGCAGGGTCAGCTGCCGTTCCGGGAACAGGGCGGCATAGGCGGCGACGAGCCCGAACACCCCGGCGGAGGCGCCCACGACCGCAGAGCCGAACAGGCGCGGGGCGAGGAGGGCACAGACCACCTGGACCAGTCCGCCCACGATGCCGCTGAACAGGTAGAGCTTCAGGAACCGGAACCGTCCCAGCCGATCCTCGATCTCCTGTCCGAACACATACAGACCCCAGCAGTTGAGGAAGAGGTGGACGATGCCGCCGTGGAGGAACTGGTACGTCAGGAACTGCCAGAGGTATCCCGACCGGATCCCGGGCACGCTCAGCGCGCACCAGGTGGTGACGGGCCAGCGGGTGTACTTGCGGACCAGGATCTCGGCGAGGAAGACGGCGACATTGATCCCGACCAGCCACGCCGCGAGCGAGCGGACGTTGGATCGTGGCGCCTCCTCCCAGGCGTCCGAGCTGTCGGTATCGATGTCGGTGTTGGCCATGGTCTGACCCCGGGAGTCTCGCACGGGCCGTGGTTCAGTCGAGGGCCGCCAGCGCCCGCTGCACCCGGTCCATCAGCGGGGCGAGGGTCTGTCGGCTGAAGTCGAACCGGCATCCGGCCCGGGCGAACAGGTCGGGCAGGGGACGGGATCCTCCGAGCGCCAGCGCGGCCTTGTAGTCGGCGAGGGCGCGGGGGTGGTCCTGGGCGGCGTTCGACCAGACCTGGAGGGCTCCCAGCTGCGCGATGCCGTACTCCACGTAGTAGAAGGGGTAGAGGAAGATGTGGAGCTGCTTGTGCCAGAGGTTCGAGCGCGAGGACTCGAGCCCGGTCCAGTCGATGTCGCCCCCGAAGCGGTCCATCAGCCGGTTCCATGCCGCGGAGCGTTCCGCCACGGAATGGCCCGGGTGCGTGTAGAGCCAGTGCTGGAAGGCGTCGACCGTGGCGATCCAGGGGAAGACGCCGACGATGCCCTCGAGGTGGACCCGGCGGGCGCGTCGGGCATCGGCCTCCGAGTAGAAGACGTCGAGGTGCGGCGCACCGAGGAGTTCCATGGCCATCGAGGCAACCTCGCAGAACTCGATCGGGGCGCCCCGGTAGGCGAACAGGGGTTCGTCGCGGGTGGCGAGGGCATGGAACGCGTGGCCTGCCTCGTGGAGGAGCGTCTCGACGTCCCGCTGGAGGCCCACGGCGTTCATGAAGATGAAGGGCAGGCGGGACTCGCTGAGGGTGCTCTGGTAGCCGCCGGGCGCCTTGCCCTTCCGGTTGGCGAGGTCGAGGAGGCGCAGGTCCCGCATCGTCTGGAAGCCCCGGGCGAGCTCGGGATCCAGCCGGTCGAAGATCACCTGCGAGCCGCGCTCCATCTCGCCGGTCTCGGCGAACGGCTTCAGTGCGGGACGGTTCAGCGGGTCGACCGCGACGTCCCATGGGCGCAGGGCCGGGACCTGGAGCTGTTCCCGACGCCGGGCCTGGAGGCGGCGGAGCACGGGCATCACCTCGGCCTCGATGCCGTCGTGGAACCGTTCGCAGTCGGCGGGGGTGTAGTCGAACCGGCCACGCATCCGGAAGGCGTAGTCGCGGTAGTTGGCATGGCCGGCGTTCGCGGCGATGCGGCCGCGGAGGGCCATCAGGTCGTCGAGGATCTTCTCGAACCGCTCGGCCTCCTGGAGGCGTCGGGCCGCGACCCGGCGCCAGGCCTCCTCGCGCAGGGGGCGATCGGGTTCCTCCTGGTACCGTCCCATCTGGGTCAGGGTCCTCTGCTCGCCGCGGAACTCGACCGTGAGGGATCCGGAGAGCTTGTTGTATTCGTTGCCGACCTTAGCCTCCTCCGTCTCCAGGGGGACATTCTCGTCGCGGTACAGCTCCACCAGCAGGTCCGTGTCGCGGTCGAGGACCCGGTACCGTCCCGCGGGCAGTGCGGGGCGGAGGGCCTGGGCGAGGTAGGCCCTGGCGAGGGCGAAGCGGCGGGGCTTGATGCGGGGCTCGATCTCCTCGACGAACCACAGGTAGGCCTTCTCGGCCTCCGGGCTGTCGGTGTGGCAGGTCATGGCAATGTACCGCTTGGCCCCCTCCTCCTCGAGTGCCGCCTGCAGCTCCCCGCAGTCCACGAGCCAGGCTTCCAGGTCCGGCACCGAGGCGAGGTTCCTCGCCCGGTCCTCGAGGCGGTCGAACAGGGGGGCGATCTGGTCCCACTGGGCGAGGTCGATGACTTCCGGGACGAATCGGCGCGGCGTGGACCGGGGCAGATCACCAAAGGGCAGCAGGCTCATGTCGGGAACACCGTGCGGCAGGAGCGCCCCGGTCCGCAAGGCGCCCGGATCCCGGGGGTAGTTTCCCAGGGCCGGGTCCCGGCAAAACGCTGGATTCCTCCCGGGGGCTGCATGATCGTGGGCGGGTCCGATGCTGACGCCCCGAAACCTCCTCGCCTGCAGGCTGCTCCGTCTCCTGCTGTACCTCGTTGGAGCCTTCGCCCCCGTCGCATGGTCTGATGTGATCTATCCCCCGACCGCCGGGGTGATCAACGTGCGCGAGTCCCCCTACCATGCGAGGGGCGATGGCATCACCGACGACACGGAGGCCCTCCAGCAGGCGCTGTGGGAGAATGGTCACACGAACCGGATCATCTACCTGCCCGAGGGGGTCTATCGGATCTCAGGCACGCTCCGCTGGTCGGCGGTTTCGGACAATCCCCTGCAGGGCCGGACGATCCTCCAGGGGCAGGGGCGTGGGAAGACGGTCATCCGGCTCCTCGACCACTCGCCGCATTTCGGGAACTCCGGCAAGCCTCAGCCGATGGTCGCGACCGGAGTGGGGAGCCGCTTCCTGAGGAATGCCGTCCGGGATCTCACCCTCGACACCGGCATCGGCAACCCGGGTGCCAGTGGCCTGCAGCTGCTGGCGCACCATCAGGGAGGGGTCCGGAATGTCGACATCCTGGCCGGCGGTGATGGGGCTGGGGGGATTGGACTCGATCTCGGGGTCGGCGAGGACATCGGTCCGCTCCTGGTGAAGAACGTCCGTGTCCATGGGTTCGAAACCGGGATCCGTACCGGCACCCCGGCCCATTCCGTGACCTTCGAGGACATCCACCTCACGGGCCAGCGGTCGGAGGGCATCCGCAATGGAGCCCAGGTGGTGACCCTCCGCCGGCTCCGCAGCACCAACTCGGTCTCCGCCCTCCAGAACACCGACGAGTCGGGCTTCGTGACCCTGGTCGATGCGGTCCTCCAGGGGCTCCCGGCGAAGCGCAGCAGCCCGGCCCTCGTCAACCGGGGATTCCTCGTCCTGCGCGACGTTGCCGCCCCCGGCTACTCGAATGTCCTCCAGAACTGGTCGAGCAAGCTGCCCACGGCAAGGGGGCCTGTCGTCGATGAATACCTGTCCCACGGCATGGTGAATCTCTTCCCGTCCCCCCCTGTCACGATGCGGCTTCCGGTGGAGGATGCCCCGGAGACGCCCTGGGATCCGCTGTCGGACTGGGCCAGTCCTGCCCAGTTCGGCGGGAAGGGGGGTGATTCCGAGGATGATTCCGGGGCGATCCAGAAGGCCATTGATTCCGGGGCGACCACGGTGTTCCTGCCGAGTGGAACCTGGAATGTCCGGCACCCGGTCGAGATCCGGGGAAAGGTGCGCCGGATCGTGGGGACCGAGGCTGTCCTCAACATCATCGCGGCGCCGGGGCAGTCGGCCTTCCGGATCGGACAGGAGTCCGCCCCCACCCTCTGGTTCGAGCAGATGGAGATCACCGGCTCGCGCGCCGTGTTCCTGAGGTCGGTCGCGGATCGGACCGTCGTGATCCGGGACTGCTCCGGCGTGAGTGTCGACTGGAAGGGCAGGGGGACGCTGTTCCTCGAGGATGTCTCGAGCGACCATTCCTGGACCTTCGAGCAGGGCCAGAACGTCTGGGCGCGGCAGTGGTTCGCGCGCTTCAATGGCGACAAGATCATCAACCGGGGTGGGACGGTCTGGATCCTCGGTCTTGCGACGGACCGTCCGGGAACCCTGGTGGACACCCTGGACGGGGGGAGGACCGAGATCCTCGGTGGCCTCTGCGCCTCGACCGGCACCTGGAAATCGATGCCGATGTTCCGGATCCAGGACGCCTCCGCGTGCTTCGTCATTGCGGAGATCTCCCCCCAGACCACACCCTTCCAGACGATCGTGGAGGAGCGGCGCGCCGAGAAGTCGCGGCGCCTCCCGAACACGGGCGCTGCCGGGGGCGATGCCCTTCCAGCGCGGACGGGCGGGATTGCCCTGACCCTCTACTCCGGGTATTCGGGGGCGGGTTCGGTCGCGCCCAAGGGATCGGTTCCGACCGTGGCCGATCCCTCCAAGACCTCCCCCTGATCAACACTCCTCCACGCCATGGCTGACGGCTCCAAAAACGATCTCTTTGTCGGTGTCGACCTCGGAGGCACCAAGATCCTCGCCGGTGTCTTCGGACCCCAGCTCCGGCTGCTCCAGACCGCCAAGCTGAGCACCAAGTCCAGCCGCGGCTTCGAGTCCGTCGTCGATCGCATCGCCCGATGTGTCCGGGACGCGGTCGATGAGGCCGACATGAACCTCAAGCAGGTCCAGGCCATCGGCATCGGTGCCCCCGGGGCGATTGATTCCGAGACCGGCGAGGTGATCTTCGCCCCGAACCTCCAGTGGAAGGACGCCCCGCTCCGCAAGGAGCTGGAAAAGCAGCTCGAGATCCCGGTCTTCGTGGAAAACGACTGCACCGCCTGCACGCTCGGGGTCCACGAGGTCGAGCTCAAGGGCAGGACCCGCAACCTGCTCGGTGTCTTCCTCGGCACCGGCATCGGTGGCGGGCTGATCCTGGATGGTCGCGTCCACCGTGGGTTCAACGGCACCGCTGGCGAGCTGGGGCACATGGTCCTCCAGGTCGGCGGACCCAAGTGTGGCTGTGGCAACAATGGCTGCTTCGAGGCCCTCGCCAGCCGCACCGCCCTCTTCCGGGAGATCCAGCAGCGGGTGAAGGCGGGCGAGAAGACCCTGCTGACCGAGATGCTGGGGGACGGTCTCGATGACCTGAAGAGCGGCGACCTCCGCAAGGCCCTCCGCAAGGGCGACAAGCTGGTCGAGAAGGTGGTCGAGAGCGCCGCCGAGTACACCGGCATCGCCATCGCCAACCTCATCAACATCCTCAACCCCGAGGTCGTCGTCCTGGGCGGCGGCGTCATCGACGCCCTCGAGGACGAGATGATGTCGATCATCACCGAGACGGCGTTCGACTACGCCATGCCGGGCACGGTGAAGGGCATCGAGATCATCGCCTCCAAGCTGGGCGACAACGCCGGCATCACCGGCGGTGCCGTGCTGGCGAGGGCGAGGGGTAGGTAGTTGGAGAAGTTGAGAGCTGAGCGTTGAGAGTTGAGGGGTCAAAGGCGTGGGCCAAATCCGGCCCCAGTTCCTTGCGGGGAAAATGGGGACGCATCGGAGTGCGATCCCTGCCCCGAGGGGCGCTCCCGCGCCCGGTTCGCAGTGCACTGCTCACCCACCAGCACAGCTCTGTCCGCCGGCCGCCTCTAACCCTCAACTTTCAACGCTCAGCAAGGACCCTCAGCTCTCAACTCGCCCCCTCCTCCCCTTCCCGATCGCCTTCAGGAACGCCACACCGCTCGGAGCCGTCATCACCAGCTGGTGCCATTCCCGAAGCCGATCGGTGTCGCTGACCGACTCCAGGTGCCGGTTCCATGCTGGCTTCCAATCCGGAAAGCGCGCTGAGACCAAGGCCTTCAGCGCCTCAATCCACCCGTCCCGCAATCCGTCGTTTCGACCCTCCTGCCGGCCCTCTTGCCGACCTTCCTGCCGGCCTTTCTGAAGGCCTTCTTGGAGTCCTTTGCGCATCGCGTGGCGCTCAAAGCTGGTCAGGTAGGTCATGGGTGTCTCTCCTTCGATCTGCTCGATGTCTTTTATCAAACGCTCTTCCTCTTCCTCTGGCAACGGGATCGTCCAGTCGACCATCCGCGTCAAGGCGATCGCCTTCCTTTCGCTGTAGCCCTTGGCCTCCAAAAACCGCATCAGACGCAGCAACAGCCTCAGCTTCCCCTCCCGCAAAACCTCAGGCTTCTTCCGATGCCGGCGCGCAATCCGCTCGGCCAGGATCATGAAGTTCACCGGGTTCGGATCCGACTCCAACTCCTCGTCCGTGAAGTCCGACAGCTTGCAGGTCGGAAACTGGAAATCCGCTCCCATCGACTCAAGCCCCGTCATCAACCCGGTCGGACGCCACGTCGGATCCGAATCCGTCAGGACCGCGATGCTGATCACCGGACGTCGAAACCTTCGGAACAACGCCACGTGGTAGAAGAGCATCCGGTGCGAGAACTCCCCATGCGTTCGGCCCTGTACCTCCACGTGGAGCACGAATCGTTTGCCCCCTCCGATCTTGAGGCGGACATCAGCGAGAAAGTCGACGAATTGGCGTGGGCGCGGCGACTTGCCCAGCACCTCCCGAAGTTCCTTGTCGAGGAACCGGGTGGTCCTGGACCAGTCCACCATCGCAGCCAGCGGGGGACAGAACCGCTCGAGAGACTCCCGGAAGAATTCCATGAAGGCCTCCTTCCAGAGGGCGTCGAAGTCCACGCGCGGTCGTCTCATCCCGCCAACATCGCAGGTCCGCAGGGCGTTCCACCATCGCCAGATTTAGGGAGGCGAAGAAGATGGTCCCCGGTGGGTGCTTTAGTGCCCTGCAGCACTGGGTGCGACAGCACCCCCCCGGAGGGCTGTGGTCCCTCACGGCCCCATCCCGATCCCGGGGCGGTTGCGTCATTCCCCATCGCGCTCAAGGGTCCGTGGACGCGCAACTGATCCCAGCTGCCCAACCGTTCCACTCAACCCTCGCGGTCTAGATGGGGACGCAACGGAGTGCGACCCCACCTCGAGGGGCGCTCCCGTGCCCGGTTCGCAGAGCACTGCTCCCCCACCCTGATGCTCCCCCACCGCTACCGACCTGACAGCATGAACCCTCAACCTCAACACTCAGCTCTCAACTATCCCCAGGCCCTCACCACGACTCCAGCTCGCGTCGCAGGGATTCCACAGGGAGGCCGATCACGTTCGTGCGAGAACCCTCGACCGATTCCACGATCCGATGGCCCTCCTCCTGGAGCGCGTAGGCCCCGGCCTTGTCGAGCACCTGGACCCGCTCGAGATATCCGGTGATGTCGGACTCCTCCAACACCCGGAACCGGACATGGGTCGCATCCGAGAACCGTCGCATGCGACGCGTCGAGGCCTGCAGCAGGCAGACGCCGGTGATCACCTGGTGGATCCGACCCGACAGGCGGCGCAGCATGCGGCGGGCATCATCGAGGTCCATCGGCTTGCCCAGCGCCTCGTCGTCGAGGAACACCAGGGTGTCGGCCCCGATGACGAGGTGATCCGGGAACTGGCGTGCGACCGGGAACGCCTTGAGCTCGGCGTTCACCTCGCAGAGGCGGCGGATCCCCATCTGCGTGTCGTGGAGTTCGGTCGCGTCCGACGGGTTCACCCGGAACTCGGGCACGAGCTCCCGGAGCAGGGACATCCGGCGCGGGGACTGGGATGCCAGGACGATCGGCGGGAGGGGTTGGGACCGCGCCAGGGGATGGGGATCCGGGTTCATGGCAGCGAGGGTCGTGAGGCGCTGACGGCGGTGGCCCTGGAGAAGATCCGTCGGGCGTGGTGTTCGAGGAGCGGCTCCCGGATGGAGGCGTCCTCCCCTGCGAATCCCTTCTCCACGGCCTCCTTGATCAGTTGGAGCGTCGTCTTCCAGTCCTCCTTCTGCGCGAGCACGAGCAGCATCCGTGCGATGACCAGCCTCGGGGCCCGGGGATCCGACGAGAAATCATACGGGCCGTTCTCGCCGGAATCGTTGGCAAAGGCCTTCAGGGCCATCGCCAGGAACTGGACATCGTCGCCGCGGTCCCAGAGGACCTCCGCGAGCCGGGCCCGGTGGACTCGTCTCTGGGCGAGGTCGTCGTCGATCAGCCTCCGGAGGGTCTTCTCAAGCTCCTCCGAGGCGGGGAGGTAGTGGGCGGAGCGACGGGCCCGATGCTGCGTCATCAGGGCCGAGGCCTGGGAGCGCATCAGCGGGAGGTCGCCCCGGTCGCGGGCCTCGGCCCAGCCGGGAAGCATCCCCTCGGCCAGCGCGGAGTTGTCCGGGGCGGCAAGGCTGCGCTCGAGCGCGGAGAGCAGGCGGACGGGTTCGGGTTGACCGGGCTCCGACTCGAGCCAGAGCCGCATCTGGGACCGGAACACCTCGGGTTCGGGGATCGATGACGCCCGGAACAACGCGGCGGCGGACCGCAGCTCATCGGGGTTCATGCGCCGTCCGGCAAGATGCCGTGCTGCCAGACCGCGCGGCCTCGGGTTCCTCCCCTCCGACAGCGCGAAGATCTTGTCGGGCTCACCGCGGGTGAAGAAGGCCCTCTGCGCCGCGTACTCCAGGACCGGATGGAGGTCGCTGTGGACCGGGGTCGCGGGATCCGGCACGAAGATCCCATCGCCCATCGGAATCAGCTCCAGGTTCAACAGCGAGGTCAGGTCCCGGATACCCACCCGGGCCAGATCCTCCCGGACCTCCGGATGCCCGGCCGCCTGGCCCATCGGACCCAGGTCCACCGACAGGGGTTCCAGCGTTCCCAGCAGGACCAGATCCCGCCCCCCCACCATCCAGATCCCCACCTCGGGGAACACCGAGGCGAAGGTGTTGATCACCAGATCGACCGTGCGGTCGTCCATTTCGTACATCTGGAGCCATTGGGCCGCGATGCCACCGGGTTTCAGCCGATCCCGGATGTCCCCGTAGAATTCCCGGCTGAAGACCCCGGCCACCCCGGCCATCCAGGGGTTCGAGGGCTCGGAGATCACGACGTCATACCGGTGGGGCGTCGACTTCAGGAAGGCCTTGGCATCCTCGATGACCAGATGGGTCCGGGGATCGTCCAGCGCCCCGTGGTTGAACGGCGTGAAGAACCGTCGGGTGGCCTCCACGACCTCCGGAGAGATCTCCACCACGTCGACCCGCTTCACTCCCGGGTGGCGGAGCGCCGAACCGACGGTCATGCCGCTGCCGAGTCCGACGACGAGCACGTCGCTGGAACCGGGCTTGTTCAGCAGTGGGACGTGGGCGAGGAGGGCCTGGGGAGGGGCGTCGCCGATCGACGTCGCATCGGTCTTCCCGTTCACTCGGAGCATCAGGTTCTCCTGTCCGCCGAGTTGCGTGCTGGACAGGACCGTCACGGAGGAACCGGCCCCGTCCCTGTGGTAGCGCAGGGTCGTGCCATCGACCTGTCGTCGATACTCCTCCCAGGTGGTCGGGGGCGTCTTGGATCGCCATATGCCCAGCGCGAAGGCCCGATCCCATCGGGGCGACAGGATCGACGTCCCCCAGAACAGGGCGATGAGACCGACGGCGGTGGCGATCCAGAGTCGACGATCCCGTCGTCCCGTCTCGGAGAGGAGGACGAGTCCCACGGCGGCGTTGAGTCCGATCCCGAGGGCCAGGGTCCAGGCGAGGCCGAGGCCTGGCAGGAAGACGAGTCCGGTCAGTACGGCTCCGAGCACCGTCCCGAGCGTGTTCACGGCGAACACCCGGCCGACGGAGCCACCGGCCCTTCCCAGCTCCGCCGTGGCGATCCGGCTGGCGAGGGGTAGGGTCGTCCCGAGGCAGACGGTGGGGATGAACATCACGGCCACGCAGAGTGCGGCCTGGAGCAGTTCGTAGAGGGGATACGAAGCCGTGGTCCGGGCCAGCAGTCCCGCCAGGCGGCTCAACCACCAGGGGATCAGATCATAGAACCAGACCGACACCGCCAGGGTCCCGGCCAGGGCCAATTCGGCGACGGCGAATCCCAGGAGTGTCTTCCCTGGGGTCTTCCAGCGGTGGACCAGCCAACCGCCCACGGCGATGCCTCCGATGAACGTGGCCAGCATCAGGGAGTAGGCATGGGTGCTGGATCCGATGGCCAGTCCCAGCAGGCGGGTCCAGACCACTTCATAAAGCATCGCCACGAAGCCCGAGACCCCGATCGCCCAGACCGCGGTCCGAAGCTGTCGGGGCGTGAAGGGTTCGGGAACCTCCCTGGAGGTCGGGCCGGAGGTGGACGCTCCTGCTGCGGGAACGGGCCCCTGTTCGTGGGCGCGGCTGGTGGCGAGGGCGACG
>Ga0315902_10010520_pt1 | contig 12227 bp, 6 predicted proteins | sample LakEriMetagenome_9_FD_203523 | JGI IMG/M metagenome (GOLD analysis project Ga0315902, IMG submission 203523) | Freshwater fungal communities from buoy surface, Lake Erie, Ohio, United States - Buoy 12 MA117 | ecosystem: Environmental > Aquatic > Freshwater > Lake > Lake biofilm | place: USA... | reverse complement strand
ACGACGTCCTCGGATCGTCCAACCCATACAGCCGCCGGGTCGCCGCACTCTCGCGTCCCACATCCATCGCCTCCGGCGCCTCGCTCTGCATCCGGAACGCCAGCTCGAACGACTCGATCCGGGCCTCGAGCGCCGCATCCGGACCGGCCTGCGCCAGGTGATCACGGTTCATCGCGCCGATCAGATCGAGCTGCGCCCGCTGCAACGCCGGGTTGCCGGTGGGATCCTGGAGGTAGTTGATCGTCGCCCGCTCCACCGGCACCCCGCCTCCGATCGGTGTCCCCTGGTGCACCGCAGGCAGGAAGGCGCTCGACCAGTTCCCGACACCCCCATGGCCCGTGGTCGGGTTGATGGTGATGAAGCTCGGCAGGTTCCGGCTCTCCGAGCCCAGCCCATAGGAGATCCAGGATCCCATGCTGGGGCGGACCGCGTTGTCGGATCCCGTGTGGAGCTTCAGCAATGCCCCTCCGTGCGCCTCGTTGGTCCCGTGGACACACTTGAGGAAGCAGAGGTCGTCGGCACATGAGCCGACGAGCGGGAACAGGTCGCTCACCATCGCGCCGGACTGGCCGTACGGACGGAACTCCCATGGCGACCGACGGAGGTTGGAGGTCTTCGCGAACTGGATCCGGGGTTTCTCGAAGGGCAGGGGCTTCCCGGAATCGCGGATCAGCAACGGTTTGTAGTCGAAGGTATCCACATGGGAGGGCCCTCCGTGCATGAACAGGAAGATGACCCGCTTCGCGCGCCCCGGGAACGGAGGCGGTTGCGGCGCCAAGGGACTCTGCAATGGGTTGGCCCGGACCCGGCCCGGCGACGCCAGCATCCCCAGCAAGGCCAGGTGTCCGAAGCCCACCCCGGAACGCAGGAGCATCTGACGGCGGGACAGGATGGGGACGACGTCGGCCATGGCAGTCACTCCCGATACAGGAATTCGTTGGAGGCGAACAGGGTCTGACACCACGCCGCCCAGGACTCCATCTCCGCCGCCGGGGAGTCGCCCCGCCTCGCGCCCGTCAGGAACGCCAGGGCACGTCGGATCTCGGGATCCGAGGGAAGACGCGCCAGCGCACCCTCATAGGCCGCTCGGATCCTCGCCTCGGAATCCGCCGGGTGATCCTCGACAAGGTGACGGGCCATCGCCCGCGCCGCGTGCTTCACCAGGGGGCTGTTGAGGAAGAACAGCGCCTGGTGGGACACCACCGTGGGGATCCGTTTCGAGACACCCACGCTCGGGTTCGCGAAGTCAAAGAGAGTGAACACCTCGTAGACGCGGTCCCGGACGACGGGGAGATACACGGAGCGACGCTCGGACGCCGCCGACACCTCATCCGCCGGGGCATACTCATCGTTCTTCCAGTCCACGAGGCTCCCACCCGCCCGCAGGTCCAGTCGGCCCGCCACCGCAAGCAGGGCATCCCGGATCATCTCGGCCTCCAGTCGCTGCCTCGGGAAATGCGATAGGAGCCGGTTCTCCGGGTCGCTGGCCTCCACACCCGTCCCGCGGTTCCCACCGCTCCGATCCCCCGCCTGCTGCCAGGTTGCACTTCCGAGGAGGAGTCGATGGAGACGTTTCAGGTCCCAGCCGGAACGGATGAACTCGCCCGCCAACCAGTCGAGGAGCTCCGGATGCGTCGGGGGTTCTCCACGGAGACCGAAGTTGTCTGGCGTCCGGACCAATCCTTCGCCGAAGTGGGCCTGCCAGACCCGATTCACGATCACCCGGGCGGTGAGAGGATTCTCGGGGCGCGTCAGCCACTGGGCCAGTTCCAGACGTCCACTCCGATCGGCGCCGATCGTCGGCATCACCCCGGTGTGGGCCACGCGGACGAACCCCCTTGGGACCGGATCCTTTCCCGGGTTCAGGTGACTGCCACGGACGTAGACCGGGAGATCGACCGCCTTGTCGTCCTCCACCGCCAGGGCGAAGGCTGCCGGGGCAGGCGCCCGGGACTTCACCTCGTCCCGTTCCCGTTCCAACACCAGGAGCCGCTCCCGGACGTGGGCGGGGTAGAACGGTCTGGGGTTCTTCGGCAATTCGAAGACGCCCCCGGTACCGAAGAGGGCAGCGTGGGCCGGGGTGGGGTTCGTCCTTGCGAGGAATCCGGGGATCGAGTCGGGCTGCCCGGCCAACTCCCGGAGCTCGCGTCCGATGACGTTGGTCTCCGATCGATCCACCAGGAACGCCCGCAGTCGGGCCACCTGGTTGGTCTCCGGGATCTCCGGGGTATCCGATCCCGCCGCCAGCCTCAGGAAGAAACCCAGGTTGTTCCACCAGGAGTTCGTGAGGGCGACGTTCTCGGCCTGGACCCACTGCACCACCGCGTTGCTGGCGATCGTGAGGGCCTGGGCATGGGATTCGAGGGCGGCGAGGTCGGAGGCGCTGGCGATGCGGCGTTCGTGGAACTTCGAGACGAAGTTCAGGTTCTCCATGGTCCGGGTGCTCCGGAAGATCCCCGCCAGGGCGTAGTAGTCGCGGGTCGGTATGGGATCGTACTTGTGGTCATGGCATCGAGCACACCCCACGGTGAGTCCGAGGAAGGCCCGACTGACGATGTCGATCTGCTCGTCCACCAGGTCCATGACCAGCTTCGGCTTGTCCTGTTCCGCCAACATCTTGGGCCCCAGCACCAGGAATCCGGTCGCCGTCCACCGATCGAACCTCTCCGGCTCGGAGACACCCGGCGTCGGGAGGAGATCTCCCGCGAGCTGGCAGGTTGTGAAGGCATCGAAGGGGAGATTCCCGTTGAACGATCGGATTACCCAGTCGCGATAGCGCCAGGCGTTGGCCATGACCTTGTTCTCGTCCTGACCATTGGTGTCGGCATAGCGCGCCAGATCCAACCACCACCGCGCCCAGCGCTCGCCATACCGGGGTGATGCCAGGAGCCGTTCGACCAGCCGTTCTACCGCATCGGATCCGGTGTCGGCCACGAAGCGTTCCACCTCCTCCCGGGACGGCGGCAATCCAATGAGATCGTAGTACACCCGGCGGACCAGGGTCCGGGCATCGGCCCGCGGTGCCCGGCGGAGACCCAACGGCTGAAGCTTCGCGTCGATGAAGCGGTCGATGGGATGGTAGGCATCCCCCCAGGCTGAGGTACTCGGGAGGGGAACCTCCTGGAGCGGACGGAAGGCCCAATGGCTGGAACCCGGGACGGTGCCTTTTTCCGGGACCATCGGGGCACCGTCCCGCGGATCCTCAGCACCCTCCAGGATCCAGCGACGGAAGTCCGCGATGACAGACTCGGGCAAGCGGCCCTTGGGGGGCATCTGCAGGGCTGGATCCGAATGGCTCAACGCCTTGATCAGGAGGCTCCTGTCCGGATCGCCCGGGACCACGGCAGGCCCAGTGTCGCCGCCACGAAGGAGGCCAGCCCTTGAATCCACCCGGAGCCCCCCCTTCAGCACCCGGCTCTGGCCGCCATGACATTCCTCACACCGCTCGATCAGGACAGGCCGGATGCGGCGCTCGAAGAAGTCGATCTGTTCACCGGACGTCGCTCCAGCGGGACGAGGGCACAACGCACCCACCAGCGTCCCAAGGAGGACGCAGAGCCACGGAAGGCGAGTGGTGGGTTGGGGCATGAGTGGACGACGCCCAAGAATGCCGATCGACGGCGCAGATCTCCACCCCGCGTTTACGTCTCCATGCACAGGCGCGGGCACGGGGTCTCTGCGGGAGCACAGTCTCCGTCTTCACTCGCCTTTGTCTTCCTCCGCGTCTCCGCGTGCCCCCTGCCTCGAAGAGCACCCCTCACCCGGTCGTCCGGAGACCGCTCGCGATCGCGTTCACCGTGAGCAGGAGTTCCGGCAGACACGCCGACGCCCCCTCCGTGTCACCCGACTCCAGCAGGGACCTCCACCGGCGCAACAGGGTGATCTGCTGCCGATGGAGGACCTTCAATGGAGCCGCCCGCAGGGCAAGGGTCCGACCCAGACGCGGGCGATGCCGCGCGAAATCCGTTCCCAACAGACGGTTCAGGCCCTGCTGCGTGCGCTGCCACTCGGCCTCGATCCGGCTCCACACCCGTCCCCTCAGCTCCGCATCCCCGACCAGTCCGGCGTACTCGCGCATCACCTCGAGATCGCTGCTGGCCAGGGAGGTCTCGATGTTGGTGACCAGGTATCGGAGGAAGGGCACCTTCGGGAGCTGTTCCCTCAGCAGGCTCCACTCGGCGTCCGACAACACCGACAACGCGCTGCCCGAGCCATACCAGCCCGTCAGGTAGAACCGGGACTGGGTCCAGGAGAACACCCAGGGGATGGCCCGGAGATCGGTCAGGCTGGCCTTGCCGGTCCGACGCGAGGGTCGGGATCCGATCCGCGTGTTCTCCAGGACATCGAGCGGGGTGGCCTGCCGGTGGAAGGTGAGGAACCCGTCGGTCTCCAACAACGATCGGTATTCGTGACTGGAGGCCGCAGCCAGCTTGTCCATCAGGGGGATGAGCGTCTCGGGAAAGGCCGGGCGCCTCCGGTGGCGCCAACTCGTCGCCGTCACCCCGGCGAGCAGCAGTTCGAGGTTGTAGCGGGCCGTTCCCGGATTCCCGTATTTCTGGGCGATCGATTCCCCCTGTTCCGTGAGACGGATGGCGCCGCCGAGGGATCCCGGAGGCAGTGCCTCGAGGAACCGGTGGGTGGGTCCCGCTCCACGACTGATCGTGCCACCCCGACCATGGAAGAACTGGACCTCCACCCCGGCCTGTTCCCCGACCCGGGCCAGCCGGGCCTGCGCCCGCTGCAGTGCCCATTGGCTGGCCACGATCCCAGCATCCTTGTTCGAGTCGGAATAGCCCACCATCACCTGCTGGCGAGGTCGATCCGGCCGACCCGCCCGTCTGGCATGGAATCCGAGGCTGGTCCGGGTCACCGGGAACTCGAGGAAAGCACGGAGGATCTCCGGGCCCCGCTCCAGATCCTCCACCGTCTCCAGCAAGGGCACGACCGGAAGGAGACACACCATTCCCTCGGGATAGAGCCGGAGCAGTCCGGCCTCACGAGCGAGAACATACACCGCCAGAAGGTCCGAGAGCCGTCGGGTCATGCTGACGATCAAGGCCCCCAACCCATCAGCCCCATGGACCCGGAGATGCTCAGCCAGGACCCGATAGGTTCCCACGACGGCATCGGCCTCCGGCCCAGCCGAGACGGAGGGATGGAGGAAGGGACGAGGCGACCGGATCTCCCGCTCGAGGAGCCGCAACCGCTCCGCCTCGGTCCAATCCTCCCACTGCGAGGCATCGATGCCCGCCGCACAGAGTAGTTGGCGCAGGGCCCGGTCATGGAACGCCGAGTTCTGTCGGAGATCCAGGATCGCGAGATGGAACCCGACCGTGCCGAGAACGCGACGCACCGGGGTGACGTCGTGCTCCGCCAGACGGCCGGCCCCCGCCTCCACCAGGGAGGATTCCAGGGTCTTGAGGTCGGACTCCAACTCGGCCGGGGCCTGGTAGAATCCGGTCCCGGTCCGGACGCGGTGCGAGGAGTCGGGGCCCACCTCCACCGGAAGTCGTGCCGCCATCAGTTCGACCACCTGTCGCCACGGTTCCCCGGGATGCCTCTGCAGGATGGAGGGGGCCGCGTCGCCCAACGCGGACACGCTCCGATCCCGGAGATCCTGGAGGCTCTTCGGAGCGGGCTGGATCCATTCGGAGAGCGGCAGGTGCTCGGCCAATCCGGTCAGCTGTCGATGCAGGATCACGAAGGCATTGGCACGCAGGCTCTCCAACGTCTCAGCGGTCACCTCCGCCGTCACCCCGGGGTGGCCGTCCCGGTCACCACCTACCCAGGTTCCGAAGCGCAGCGCTGGGAGTCCCGGACTTTGATCGAGGGCGGAGGGAGGCAACCCAGCCCGGTTCCAGGCGGTCCTGAGCCGGCTGTCGAGGTCCCGGACCACTTCCGGCAGGACATCCCGGAGGTAGTTGAGCAGGTTGCGCCGCTCGTCTGCGACGGTGGGTTTCTGGAGAAGGATCTCACCCGTCCGCCAAAGCCTCTCCAGAAGGGCGCTCAGCTCGACCTGATGTCCCCGTCGATTCCCCGTCCTCCCCACGCCCTGCAGCAGCTGCATGAGAAGCCGGTGCTGCTCGAGCACCGAGGCCCGCTTGGCCTCGGTCGGATGGGCCGTGAAGACAGGTTCGACCTCCACGGATCGGAACACCTCCAGGATCGAGTCGGCCGAGGCGCCGGCCTTCACCAGTCCGGACAACTGGTCGAACCACAATCCCTTCTCGGTCTCCGGGGAGTCGGCCTCTTCCCGAAGCTCGCGAAGACTCTCCGACACGCGTTCCTCAACGGAGTTAAGGAGCTGGAACGCCATCGCCATAGCCAACCCCAGTCTCGTCGGGGTGGGCCCCTCGTGGGCCTCCAACCCCTCGCCCCCTGAAGACCATGGGATCCAACGGGCGAGCTGATCCTCACCCAGCCCCTCGAGCACCTCCGCCATGGAGCGTGCCAACCATTGGATGTCCTGGTGGATCTGCTGGAAGCCCCAGTCGACAGGATCGATGGGAAGCCGGGTCTCGGGAGGGGTCATGGTGAGGGGCAGGGTCTCCCACAACGAAGATCCCGCGGTGGGACGGCAGTGCCATCAGTCCGGCAACCCGTCAAACAAGGTGTTCGAAAATGAGTCAAAGCATCCCGCGGCGCTTCCCCGGACGACCGCCTCCCATGGGTATCGGAATCCCTGCGCACCGGGGCGGGTGATGGCGGTTCAGGGAAGGTTTTCAACACGGTAGAACCGCTGGTCCGTCCCGGGTTGGGCGTCCGTCCACTCGGTCAGCTCCCCCGCGGAACGGATGCCCGTCGCCCGCAGCTCCCAGGTGGCTCCATCCAGTCGGACACGACTCCAGATCCGATAGGTCTGCCCAATGCCGCTCTCCCACGTGATCAACGTCCGGTCCACCCAGCGCTTCACGGACACGATCCGATAGTTCACCGAGGCCTTGTCCGTCGGGTTCGACCCCATGCGTTCCTCCCGGACGTTGGTGTACCCGTCGCCATCCGGATCGGATGCCGGGGCCGCCTCCTTGCGGGTGAACGGGCTGAAATACCGGCGTTGGAACAGGTCATCCAGGCCATCGAAGTTGAAGTCGGGGAACGGTGGAAGAATCTCGATGAACCCATTCGCCCAGGCCGTGTGTCCGTTAACGGTCAGGGACAGGCTTCGCACGCCGGGCAAAGCGTCGGGTGCGACGGAGACAGGCACCTGGACCCGCGTGAGCTTGCGCAGCGACCCCGGCTTGAACTCGGTCGGCCCGAAGGTGAGGCCAGCACCCGTGATCCGCAGCATGCCCTCGGTAGCCTGCAGGTTTGGCACATAGACCGCGACCGAGGCGTTCGTCTGCCCCGGCGAGAGCTGGATCGTGTCATCCCCGCTGCTGAATCCGGAGGGGTCCAGATACCGACGCGTCTCGGTGATCCGGAAAGGCTGGGCCCCGGCGGTCACAGCAAAGGCGCGGGAGGTGTCCTGTCCCGGCTTCACCGTCACCCCATCCACCGTCAGCGGCAGGAACTCCGGGGCGACCCCGGCGAACTCGTTGGCCGTCGTCACATCCAGATCCTCGCCACGGACCAGATAGGAATCCCGCCCCAAGGTTCCGGGATCGAGCGGGATGACCCGGACCCGATACACCCCCGGCGCCAACCCACCCACCTCATACGTACCGCCGCTCCGACTCACGGCTGAACCCACCAAGCGACCTTCCGAATCCTCCACCACCACGACTGCCCCCTTCACCCCGACCCCGCCGGATGTGACGGACCCGAGGAGTCGACCTGTTCCACCCGCGGCTTGCCCATAGACGGAGCGGATGCCGGTGAGCTCGTCGGAGGACAGACCGGAACTGGCGCCCACGGCGTCGGAGATGTGCCAGAACATCGTGGACCCGCCGACCGCGGCATGGTTGAGACCCAGCAGATGCCCGATCTCATGGAGGGCAACCGTCTCAACGTGGTTCACCGCCGTGCGGCTCGGGTTGAATTCGGTGAACCATTGGAGATCCCGGTTCAACACGATGTCTGCCTCGGCAATGATCTCATCCGCGGTGCTGCCCGACAGGACCGTCAACCCCGCGACTCCCGACGGGAAGAAGATGGACCCACCATCCAGCATGCGGTTCGACGGCAACCAAACCACCATGTTGATCCCGTCGACGCTGTTCACGTCCTGCACGCCGCTGACCATTGACGCCTCCTCAAACTGGTATCGGATGCCCGGAACAGCCTGCCAGATCGCGAAGGCATCCCGGATCGCATCGAGTTCCCGAAGCCGGTTTGCAGCCGACCACGCCTCGGTCGAGAGATGGTACCGGATCGCGAGGGTCTGGGGGTTCTGGTCTGGGAACAGACTGGTGTCGTAGAAGTTCAGGTTCCAGCGGAGTGGCTTCCCATTGGGCCCCCGCTGGAAGACAGCGGCCGGCACCAGGGTCTGCACCAACAGGATGCCGAGCATCAGAAACAGGATCCGGCTCATTGCGCACCTCCAGATGGCGTCTTCGCCCGGATCTCATCCCGCAGAACGGACAAACCGAGTGGGGATGTTCGCTCTTTCCCAAGGATCCCATTACCGACCCGGACTCCGTCCTTGTCGCGGGTCACCGAGAACTTGCCCTGAGCCAAGGGAGCCACCACCCACTCTCCAGTCGGCGTCTTCACAAGGAACAACACCACCTCCTCGCCCGGCCGGAACTCGGGCTCCCCCACCACACGCACCCAACGCTCCCCCAAGACACCGCTGCCCTGGATCACTTGGACACGTGGCTCCGAAACACCCTTCCAGGTCTCGTCGACAACCACCTCGACCCGGGTCCGGAGGCGTCCGTCTCCACCCTTGATTGTCTCCACGGACTCAACGCGGCCATGGACGACGCGGTCCGCCCGATCAGCGATCCCCTTCAGGCTGAACGCGGGAATCTGGGTGGCCTCCACCCGAAACAATCCCAAGAGCAGGAGGTTGAGACCGAAGACTAAAGTTCCCACACACAACCCTCGGAGGCCGAGCGCCGGAAGCCGTCGAGAGCGACGGAGTCGGATCTGGATCCAGGAGCTGGGTGGATTTGGATTCATGACTTGGCGACGCAGCCGGGCTGGGTACCGACCGCGAGACGCGGCTGTTCGCCGCAGCTGAGTTCCCGAATGCAGCTATCCTTGAGTTCGAGGATCCGATCCACCGAGTCCAATGTAGCGATGCGATGGGCCACGATCAACACGGTGCGCCCCCGGCAAAGCTCCTGGAGCCCCTTGAGGACCTCCTGTTCACTGGCGAGATCGAGGGCACTGGTCGGCTCGTCGAGCAGCAGGACCGGGGCGTCCTTGAGGAAGGCACGGGCGAGGTTGATCCGCTGCTTCTCCCCGACGCTCAGCCGTGCGGCCCCTTCCCCGACGCGGGTGTCCAGCCCCTGGGGGAGTCGATCGATGAACCCAATTGCGAACGCCTTCCGCGCCGCCTCGCGAATCATCTCGTGCGTCGCATCCGGACGCCCGTAGGCGATGTTCTCAGCTACGGTGCCCGGCAAGAGGACCGGTTCCTGAGGCACCACTGCAACCTGTCGACGCAGCCAGCCACGTGGCAGGCTCCTAAGCGCAACACCGCCAAGCCGCAGGGTTCCCTGGTCGGGATCCAGAAGCCGAATCACCAGCTGCAGCAGCGTCGACTTCCCGGCCCCGCTGGCACCCACAATCGCCACGGTCTGGCCGCTCTCGATGCGGAAACACACATTTCGAAGGACCTGGTTGTCCGGGGTGTACCCGAAGTCGACCCGATCCACCTCCAGGCTCCAGTCCTTCAATTGGGTCGACGGTATAGCCGCCTCTTCGCTTACAGAGGCTTCATCCCCCGCGGCCGCACCCATCCAGTCCAGGACGCGACGGACCCCGGCGCGGGCATCGCTCAGGGTGGCCCCAAGATGCGACAGTTGGGTCAACGGCTCGTAGAGCTGGGCGAGGTAGGCGACGAACACCATCATCTGCCCCACGCTCAAGGCGCCCGACTGCACCTGACCCACCCCTAGGTGCACAATGAGGGCGGTCCCCAGCGCAAGAATCGTCCCCACCGCGGTGAGGTAGAAGAGCTCGAGTCGATGCTGGTCGGATCGGGCCGCACGGGCGTCCTGAACCTGCCCACCGAAGCGGGCTCGCTCGATCGCCTCGCCCGTGAAGCTCTGGATGACCGGGAGGTGGGCGAGGGTCTGCTGGACCGTCGAGGCGATGGCGGCATCTGCTGCTTGGGACCGGGCCGACCGCGCGGTCATCCGTGTCCCCAGGGCCCGCATGACCGCCAGCAGGAACGGGATCGTCCCCAGCGCGACCCAGGTGAGGGAGGGACTCATCCGCACCATGACCACCACCATGGCTGCGATACCGAGGGTGGAGGACAGGAACCCAAACACTCCTTGGGTGAACAACGTCTGGAACGCGTAGACATCCCAGGTGGACCGGTAGATGAGATCGCCTGTCTGGGAGCTCTGGACCCGACGGAGGGACAATCCCAGAAGGAGATCGAAGACCTGTTGGCGGACGCGGGCCAAACCGCGGAGGCCGACTCCGATGACGAGTGACTGCTGCAGGGCACCCAGGGTGGAATGTCCCACGGCGATGATCGCCAACATCAGGACGAGGGTGGTCGCATACCGATCGGACCCGATCCACGACAACCCGGGCCAGAGTCGGCCTGTTGCCAGGAAGTCGATGAGGAGTGCCAAGGGCCAGGGCTTCAACAGGCCGAGGACCGTGTTGAGGCACAGCAACCCAAGCCCCCCGAGGATGCGGGGACTGTCCGGGGTGAAGAACACTCGGGCACGCCAGAGGATGTCCATGCGAAGCGCCCTTGGAAGCTGCCCGGAAATCAGCCCCTGTCGCGAGGCCTTTCAGCAACGCCGAAACGCACGTCGGGCCGACCTTTCCGGTCAGGGACTCGTGACCCGATAGAACCCCCCGGAGCCACCGATCTCGACCGGTATGACCTCCGGAGCACTCGAGAGGGTCCCACTGCGGACGAGACTCCAGACGGCAGGCGAGAGGGTCGGACTCCACTCCACCCGGATGGTCCGACCCACCTCACCCTTCACCGTCAGGCGGAGTGCCCCAGGTGGCCCCGAGATGAACACGGTGGGTGACGTTGGCGCCACCGGCTGTGGATCGCTGAGGTCGGGGATGCCATTGGCGTTGGCGTCATTGGGGTCGACCACGAAGACATCCCAGACATCGAACTCATCCTGGAACGGTGTCGTTGGCAGACCGTCCAGCAGGAACAGGGAGCCGGCGTACCAGGGTCGGCTTGCGATGCGATCGAGGAACAATTCCACCCCGTCCACCTCCTTGGAACCGAGGACCTCATACTCCTTCTGTTGGTCATCGAGCCAATGGGTGTTGAGCCGCTCCAGGGTCCGGGCGTCCCGGACGATCAGGGGCATGGGACCGGTCCATCGCCCCTTCGCCCCCAGCCGTTCCAGCTGTACCCGGGCCTCGACTCGGGTGGTTCCGACCGCTGCGGGCGTGTAGGTCAGGGAACCGCGGTAATGCAGCACCTCGAAGGGGTGCAGGAACTCCAGTTCGGTGCCGACCTCGAAGGGGGAGGGCATCCGGAACGTGACCGTCCCTTGGGCGGAACCGGCCATGCGATTCCACTGCGCCACCACGGGTTCAATCCCCAGGCCCAGGTCCACGGATCCCTGGGTCGTGGCAGACACCGCCTGATCCACCTCGAGGAAATCCGTACAGAAATTCAGGTTCAGATCCCCGGACTTTGGAATGTCCACCTCGATGACCCCGTCCCACTCGAGACCGAGTTCAATATTCCGAAGCCGGATGTTGCTCGTGTAGCCGAGGGTGCCGTTGTAGGGGAACCATTCGCCGTTGACCGATCGGAACCTCCCGAGGTCGTCGAGATCGGTGGTGAATTCTCCGATGCAGTCGAGCGCGCCGGGGCCGCTGGGATCGGGAACCGACTGGGCAGGGCGGACGGCAAACGACTGACAGACGAGGTTCATCGTCACCTCGTTGGCCCCGAGGCTCGCCGCCAGGCAGATACCCCCCATACCCAGCAAAACGCCAAATCGACCCATGGAAGGAAAAGACCTCGGTAGGCCCGTCCGGTCAACGCCGGGATCTGGGAGGTTTGGGGTCAGGTCACAGGTTTGGGGTCAGGTCACAGGTTTGGGGTCAGGTCACAGGTTTGGGGTCAGGTCACAGGTTTGGGGTCAGGTCACAGGTTTGGGGTCAGGTCACAGGTT
>Ga0315902_10010519_pt1 | contig 12227 bp, 15 predicted proteins | sample LakEriMetagenome_9_FD_203523 | JGI IMG/M metagenome (GOLD analysis project Ga0315902, IMG submission 203523) | Freshwater fungal communities from buoy surface, Lake Erie, Ohio, United States - Buoy 12 MA117 | ecosystem: Environmental > Aquatic > Freshwater > Lake > Lake biofilm | place: USA... | reverse complement strand
TCCCAGATGTCGATGCTGCTGGGGCCGCCCCCCATCCAGAGCATGATCGCGGCCTTGTGCCGCTTCTTCATGTCGGTCGCATTGGCAAGGATCGAGCTGGTGAACGCGGTGGCCGGCGCTGCCAGCGCCGCGGCTCCCGCCAGGTGATTGAGAAAGTGCCGCCGGCTCATCCCGTCCGGCAGATCGATGAATCGCGACATGGTTCGACTCCCCGTGCGAGTTCGCAGCGCTGCTGCCCCGACCTCTTCACTCCTCAAGTATCGTCTTTCGCCAGCCCAGCCGCCAGTTCGCGGCCACGCCGCTCGGGGCTGCCCCTGCCATCTCGCCGGACGTTCGCTCCGGAATCAGGAAGCCCAATCGCGTCAGCGATGGGGACATGCCGGCTGCGGCAGAATCTCTACGACGCACAAGGATCGCATGCGACCCGTATCACGCGGTCAGTGTTTGATGATGAACTCGTTCGAGTTCAGGACGGCCCACCAGACGTCTTGCAGGGCACCGATCACGTCGCCCTTGCGGGCCGCCACCATGCGATTGGCCACCGAGAGTTCCGCGCCGGAAGGCTTGCGGGCGAGCGCAGCCATATAGAGGGTCTCGATCTTCGCGGCGTTGTTCATCGAACCTGAAGCGACCTTGTCGAGAAACCCCCCCTTGCCCGTGCTGGTGGCACTCTTGATCATGTCGCCGTTGAACATCATCAGCACCTGCGGGATCGAACCGTTGAACGTGGTCGCGTCGTCTCCTTCGTCGGTACCGAAGGCGATGACGAACTGCGAGAGCCAGGCGTCCTTCTTCTTGGCCGCCTCCTCGCCCCGGGCGGCCTGATCGGCCTCGGTCGCCGTGAGCAACGACTCATAGAGTTCCTCGGCCTGCATCTGCCGCAGGTAGAAGTGGGTGAACTTCGGCTTCTCGCCGAGCGCCGGATCGTCGCGATCGTTCCCGGCGGTCGTCCTGCTCGACAACGCATAGGGCTTCGAGAGCACGATCCAGCGGACCAGTTCCCGAAGGTCGTAGCTCTGCTCGCGAACCATGTCCGCAAGCGACTCGAGCAGCTCGGGGTGCGACGGCGGGTTGTGCTCCCCCAGATCGTCAACTGGCCTGGTGAAGCCGTGGCCGAGAAAATGAGCCCACATTCGATTGACGATAGCCTTCGCAAAGAAGGGGCTCGACTTGATCAACTTCGCGAGTTCGCGGCGCCGGTGCACGCCGTACGGCGTGCCGTCCTCCATCGTCCCCGGGAGAAACCCGCTCTTGGTGATTTCGGTGCCATCGACGAACACCGGGTATGCCACCTTCATCAGGCCATTGCGGAGTTCGTAGTAGAGCTCGGCCTCCTCGGGATTGCCCCCTTCCCCGGCGAAGTCCTCGTCCACCAGTTCCACCCACTGCACGTCGTCCGTGCCGCCTCGCTTGCGGAGCGCCCGGGTCTGGCGAAAGAACGCGTTCATCTCCCAGAACTGATTTTGCTTCCCCTTGTTGAAAGGATGGTTGTGACACTGCGTGCACTGCACCTGCAGCCCGAGGAAGATCTGTGCCGTCTTCGCCGTCGCCTGGACGCCGTTCTCGACACCCATCTCCTCCATCTTGCCGCTGAGGAAATTGGTGGCCCCATTGAAGCCGTCCACGTCCTTCCGGTTGGCATTCGCCCCCGAAGCGGTCACCAACTCCTCCATGAAGCGGTCGTACGGGATGTTCTTCGAGAACGCCCGCCGCAGGTACTGCCGCATGCCGGGTCGATTCACCCGCTCGTTCGCCAGATCGCGGCCGATGAGCACTGTCGTCCAGGCGTCGGTCCAGTGACGGGCGTACTCGTCGACATAGTCGTCGCCGAGCAGCCTGCCCACCAGATCGGCCTTCTTCGTCGACGCCTTGTCGACGAGAAAGGCCCGCAGCTCATCGACGCTGGGGATCCTGCCGATGAGATCGAGATGGACGCGGCGGCACCACTCGCCGTCCGTCGCGTCGGCCGACGGCTGGAGACCGGCGTCAGACCACGCCGCGGCGATCTGTTCGTTGATCTCCTTGACCTGCCGGATGCCGTAATGCTCGGCGACCGGCCCTTCGCCGCCGACAGCCACAATGGCTGACGAGGCAGCCACGGCGACGACAGCGGCGAAGAAGCCTCGAAACGCAGGGTGCATGGCGACCTCCGCGGCGGCGAGCGGATGCTCGATTCCCGGACGTCGATTCTATCCGCCACCACAGGACGAGCCTATCGTCGGGCGGTTCCCGCTCTTCGCCGGCCTTGACAAACCGGCCCAAACGAACGGGGCCAACGGCACCGAATCGGGCTCAGGTGGTGACCGGCTTGGCGGCCTCGACCCGCGGCTTCTGCGGCTTGGCGGTCGCCTCCTGGCTGACGAACTCCAGGATCGCTCGCGGGCCGGCATCGCCCAGCCGCGGCGTCGCCAGTTTCAAGATCCTCGTGTAGCCGCCCGGCCGGTCCACGAACCGCGGAGCGATCTGCTCGAATACCACCCGGGCTGCCTTCTTGTCGCCAAGCAGTTGCACGACCCGCCGCCGGGACTTGACGGCTGGCGCCATCGCATGAGCCCATTGCTTCCACTGGTCGCTCGTCCGCCACTGCTTCCACGCGGCAGAGTCTCGATCGGCCGACGTCCCAAACTGCCGAGCCTTGTCGGCGGCCGCCAGCCCGTGCTTGGCGATCGTCACGCACCGCTCAACGAGCGGCCGGACTTCCTTCGCCTTGGCGACGGTCGTGACAATGCGGCCCGGTACCTTCGCAGCCCCAGGCTCGTCTGCGTCGACCTTCTTGCAGGTGAGCATCAAGGCAGATGCGAGGTTCCGCAGGAGGGCCCGCTGGTGCGACGGACTACGGCCGAGCACACGGCCTTTGCGACGGTGACGCATGGTGATTTCCTTCGTGAACGAGTGTCGTAGGTGCCGCTCAGGACGTCAGGACGCCGCTCCGGCGGGCACGTCCATGCCGAGTTGGAGGCCGAGTTCGCGGAGCTTATCCTCGATCTCCTGCAGGGTGGTGTCGCCCAGGTTCCGCATCTCGAGCATCTCGTCGCGGCTCCGCAACACGAGTTCGCGAAGCGTCGAAATGCCGGCCTCCTCGAGACAGTTGCTCGCCCGCAGAGAGAGCCGAAGATCGCTCACCAGCATGCCGAGACGGCTCTCCAGCGGGGCCTCCACGGCGAACAGGTTGGCGACACCCGGCAGCGGCACTGCCGCCCCCGGCTTGGTGTAGCCGACGAACGGATTGAGGTGCTTGCGAAGAATCTTGGCCGCCTCGACCAGCGCCATCTCGGGCGTCACGGTTCCGTCGGTCCAAATCTCCATCGTCAGCTTGTCGTAGTTTGTCTTCTGGCCAACACGGGTCTCTTCGACCTCGTACTTGACCCTCGTGACAGGACTGAAAACGGCGTCGACGGGAATAATGCCGATCTCCTGCGAGGCCTGGCTGTGCTCACTCGACGGCACGTAGCCACGTCCGTTTTCCACGACCATCTCGAGTTCGAACGGAACGTCATCGGTAAGCGTGGCAAGCACAAGATCCTTGTTGACCACCTCGACGGCGTCGTCGGTCTGGATGTCGGCGCCGGTGATCGGCCCCTTGGTGCTCTTCTCAACGCGCAGCACACGGGTCGAATCGCTGTGATTTTTCACCACCAGGCTCTTCACCGCCAGCACGATGTCGGTCACGTCCTCGAGCACGCCCTTGATGGTCGTGAACTCGTGAAGGGCACCGGCCAGTTTGATCTGCGTGACGGCGCTACCTTCGAGGCTGGAAAGGAGCACCCGACGGAGGCTGTTGCCCACCGTCGTGCCGAAGCCGCGCTCGAAGGGCTCCGCAGTGAACTTGCCGTACGTCGACGACAGCGTCTTGGGATCGGCCGTGACAGCGCCCGGCAGTTCCAGACCACGCCAGCGGATATGCATGCGAAACTCCTTAGATCACTTGGAACAAAGTTCGATGATGAGGTTGGCCTGGACCGGGATCGAGACGTCCTCGGTCGCCGGCAGGCGGTCAACGCGACCTTCCGGAATCGCCCCGTCGCCACGCGACAGAAACTCCGGCACGTCCCTGCGGAACTCGGCGAGCGCCGCATGGACGAGCTGCAGGCTCTTCGCCCGATTCTTCACCCGCAACAGGTCGCCGGCCTTCACCAAGTAGCTCGGCACGTCGACCTTGCCGCCGTTGATCGTGATGTGACCGTGCATGACGAGCTGCCGCGCGGCAGCCCGCGACGGGGCAAAGCCCAGGCGATGCACCACGTTGTCGAGCCGCCGCTCGAGCAGCGACATCAGCACCTCGCCGGTATTGCCCTTGCCACGCTCAGCCCGGGCGAAGTAGGTGCGGAACTGACGCTCCAGCACCCCGTAAAAGTGCTTGACCTTCTGCTTCTCGCGAAGGTGGATCCCGTAGTCGGTCGGCTTGCCGCGGCGCTTCTGCACCATGCCCGGAGGCGTGGGGCGACGCTCGATGGCGCACTTCGGCGTATCGCAGCGGCTCCCCTTCAGGAAAAGCTTGAGTCCGTCACGACGGCAGAGGCGGCAGACAGGTCCGGTGATTCGTCCCATGGGTATCGACTATTCGAAGAGGTAAGGTCGAAGAGGTAAGGAAGCTGAAGGGAGATCGGCGTGGAGGCGACGGCGACGGGTCAGACGCGACGCTTCTTCGGGGGACGACAGCCGTTGTGGGGAAGCGGCGTGATGTCCTCGATGCTTTTGACGTTCATGCCCGCGGCCTGCAACGCGGTGATGGCGCTCTCGCGACCGCTGCCCGGCCCCTTCACGCGGACCTCGAGTTCCTTGACGCCGAACTTGGCGGCCTTCTCGGCAGCTTGCTGCGCGGCGCACTGGCCGGCGAAGGGCGTGCCCTTGCGACTCCCCTTGAAGCCGCACGTGCCACCGCTCGCCCAGCAGAGCGTGTCGCCCCTGGTGTCGGTGATGGTGACGGTCGTGTTGTTGAAGCTGGCCACGACGTAGGCGATCCCCGCCGTGACGCTCTTCTTCTTGGTCTTCGCGACTTTCGACATGCTGATGGATCCGTTGGTTCTGGTGATTCGTTGGAGGGCGTACGATGCAAGCCGGACGACGCGGACTACTTGAGGTCCTTCACACCCTTCTTGCCGGCGACCGTCTTCTTCGGCCCCTTCCGCGTACGGGCGTTCGTGCGGGTCCGCTGGCCACGGACCGGGAGACCGCGGCGATGCCGCAGGCCCCGATAGCTGCCAATGTCCTTGAGCCGAGAGATGTTCTGCGCCACCTGCCGCCGCAGCTGCCCCTCGACCGTGTAGTCCTTGTCCAGGAGGGCCGCGAGCCGGGCGAGTTCGTCCTCGTGAAGATCGCGGGCCTTGCCCAACGGGTCGACGCCCGCCTTGTGGCAGAGTTCGCGGGCGACACGCTGGCCGACCCCGTAGAGGTACTGCAGCGAGTAGATCGTCTTCTTCTCGGAGGGAATGTCGACGCCCATCAGACGCGGCATGGTGTGATTTCCGTTGTGTGTTCCTGGCGACTCGTGTCGCCTCTGGATTGTTTCGTACTCGTCGAGAATCCCGTATTACACCGGCCGCGATGCGCTTCGGGCTGGCGATTCACGCCATCCCGCGAGCACGCCCCGGCACTCCACCCGACCCGGATGTCCGGGACGAGGGATGATCCAGCCACGATCGCCCTTCACCCCTGCCGCTGCTTGTGCCGGGGGTCGGCGCAGACCACGAAGACGACGCCACGGCGCCTGACGATCTTGCACTTTTCACACATCCGACGGACGCTGGCGCGGACCTTCATGGACGAACTCGTGACGACGGCCAAGGATGGCCTGGAACCGGAAACGGGACTTCGGACCGAGCCACAGACTATAAGATCGCGACTGGGGGGTCACAAGGGGGTGGCGAGAATCCTGCGATCCACACGAATTCGGGACGCTCGCCGAGCCGACCGGCCTCAGCCCGCCGCCTGAATCGGCTCCAACTGCTCCCCCGCAGACGGAGGGGCCGTCAATACCATCGGCCCGCTTTCGGTGATCGCCACGGTGTGCTCGAAATGGGCGCTCGGCCGGCCGTCCACGGTCGACTGGGTCCAATGATCCGCCAGCGGCCGCACCTTCTTCGAGCCCATGTTGACCATCGGCTCGACGGCGATCACAAGGCCCGGTTCCAGTTCGAAATCGTGGTTCTTGCGGAACGCGGGGGTGCAGAAGTTGGGCACCTGGGGATCCTCGTGCATCCCCCGGCCGATGCCGTGGCCGACGAAGTTCTCCACAACCGAGAAGCCGTGATCGCGGACGTACTTGGCCATCTCGGTTGCCACGTCGCTCCACCGGTTGCGACTGGCCATCAACTCGATCGCCAACTGCAGCACGCCGGACGTGCAATCGAGCAGCCGCTGCACATCCGGCTCGATTTCTCCCACCGGGTGCGTGATCGCGGAGTCGCCGCACCAGCCTCCCAGGCTGCAACCGGTGTCGATGCTCACAACGTCGCCGGGCCGAAGTGGCCGCGGCCCTGGAATACCGTGCACGACCTCGTCGTTCACCGAGATGCAGCAGACGGCGGGGAATGGCACCTTCCCAGGCACTCCCTTGAACAGCGGCACTGCGCCGTGGTCCAGGAAAAACCTCTCGACCGCGGCATCGATCTCACCTGTCGTGACACCCGGCTTGACCATCGGTCGGGCAACCTGATGGGCGCCCCAGACCACCAGACCGGCCCGGCGCATCAGTGCGATTTCGCGAGGAGACCGAAGATTGACCACGACGAACTCACCTCCAGACCGACCAGCCGGATGAACGTGCGATACCCTAGAAGTATACCGTCGCGTGGGCGCGGGGCGACCGCCGTCACCTCGTCCGAGCGGCCCGCTCAAAACGCTTCACCGCCGCCTTGACGCGATCGAAGATCTCGTCGGCCGTCCCCAGGCCGTCGATCGACGCGAGTTTGTCCTGTCGCGAGTAATAGTCGAGGAGCGGAGCCGTCTGCACCTCGAAGCTCGCGATCCGCCTCGCGAAAACCTCCGGGTCGTCGTCCTCCCGCTTGCGGGCGATCATCCGGCGCACCAGTTCATCCCGCGGCACCGCCAGTTCGATCACGCCGTCCACACTCATGGCGCGGCGCTCGAGCAGGTCGTCGAGCGTCTCGGCCTGGGGCAGCGTCCGCGGAAAGCCGTCGAGCAGGCAGCCGGCGCGGCAATCCGGCGACTGCAGCCGGCGACTCACCATGCCGACGATGATCTGATCGGGCACGAGTTGGCCCTGCTCCATGTAGGACGCCGCCTCGACCCCCGCAGGCGTGCGGGCCTTGACCTCGGCGCGGAGCATCTCGCCGGTCGACAGATGGGGCACCTTCAGCAGGTCCACCAACCGCTGGCACTGGGTCCCCTTACCCGCCCCCGGTGGCCCGATCAGCACGATCCGCATGGCAGGGTCCAGGTCGTCCTCGGAAGGTGCGGCATCAGCTCTTCTCGAGCAGCCCGCTGTAGTTTCTCATCACGAGATGGCTGTCGATCTTCTGGACGAGGTCGAAGGCCACGCTCACGGCGATCAAGAGCCCCGTCCCGCCGTAGAAACTCGCGATCTGGGCTGGTATGCCGAGCGCTCCGCCGACGATCGTCGGGATCACGGCGACCAGCGACAGGAAGCCGGCACCGACGTACGTGATCCGTTCCATGACCCGTTCGAGATAGTCGGCCGTCCGCTTGCCGGGACGGTATCCCGGGATGAACGCCCCGAAGTTCTTCAGGTTGTCGGCCATCTCCTTCGGGTTGAAGGTGATCGCCGTCCAGAAGTAGCAGAAGAAGTAGATCAGAGCGATATAGCAGAGGTTGTAGAGAAACGACTGCCCGCGCATGAACGAGTCGTGCAGCGTGCGAAGGATGTCACTCGTCGGAAACGCGTTGCTCAGATACTGGAACAACAGCTGTGGAAACAGGAGCAGCGAACTGGCGAAGATGATCGGCATGACACCCGCCTGATTCACCCGCAGCGGAAGGTACTGCCGGGTACCGCCATACACGCGGCGACCCCGGACGTGCTTGGCGCTCTGCGTCGGAATTCGCCGCTGCCCCTGCGTCATGAACACCACGCCCGCGACCACGCCCACGAAGAGCGCGGCAAGCACGAGCAGTGTCTCGACGCCCATCTTGCCGCCGCCGCCACCGAGTTCCCACGTCGTGTCGCTCCCCAGCTCGACCAACGCGCTCGGCATACCGGCGAGGATGCCTGCCATGATCAGCAGGCTGATGCCGTTGCCGATGCCGAACTCGTCGATCTGCTCACCGAGCCACATCAGGAAGATCGTTCCCGCGGTCATCGTCATCACGGCCACGAACTGCCACGAGAGCGGCAGGCGACCGTCCACGAGGAAGGCCGGCGAGATCAGCGACTGCTCGCCGACCCGCTGCGACGCCAGGAATGCGACGTAGGCCCAGCTCTGCACGATGCAGATCAGCACCGTGGCGTACCGGGTGTACTCGTTGATTTTCTTGCGACCCGCCTCGCCCTCCTTTTGCAGCCGCTCGAGCGGCGGCCAGACGGTACCGAGAAGCTGGAAGATGATCGACGCCGAAATGTACGGCATGATGCCGAGTCCGAAGATCGTCGCCTGCGAGAGTTGGCTGGCGGAGAACACCGCCACCGTCCGCAGGAGTTCGCCGATACCACCCGCCTCCTTGGCGAACTGGTTCATCACGTTGGCGTCGATGATGGGCAGCGGAACCTGCCACCCGACCCGATAGATCGCCAAGAGCCCCAGCGTCAGCAGGATCTTCTGCCGCAGTTCGGGGATCGTGAAAATGACACGGAGCTTCTCGAGCACGGGATGGAATCCTCCGAGGGACGCGACTGCCGGAAGCCCTTACCCTACCCGGCGGCGGGCTTTTTCCGCGATGCCTTCTTGACCTTGCGGACCACGGGGGCAGGGCCGGGCAGTTCCGTCACGGTACCGCCGGCGGCGAGAATCTTCGCTTTGGCCTGCTCGCTGAAGTGGTGCGCCGACACCTTGAGCGCCCTCGTGAGCTCCCCATTGCCCAGGATCTTCACCTGCTGCCAAATCCCTTTGGCGAGGCCGGCCGCCCGCAACGTCGCCGGGTTGACCTCCGCGCCCGCCTCGAACGCCTCGGCCAGATCGCCCACGTTGACTGCCTTGACGATCAGCCCGTAGGCATTGTGGAAGCCGCGCTTGGGGATGCGCCGGATGAGCGGCATGCAACCGCCCTCGAAGATCGACGGCGAAGACCAGCCGGCGAGTTGCCCCTGGCCCTTGTTGCCACGCCCCGCCGTCCGACCGCGGCCCGAGCCGGGGCCACGACCCACGCGGAGACGCTTGGTGTTCTTGTGGATGCCCTTGTTGACGTCGTTGAGTTTCATGGCTGGATGCCTGATGCCTGGAATATTGGGAGGTGGCCGCGGCGGGCAGGAGTGATCAGGAGAGCGTGATACCGCGGAGCCGTTCGACTTCCGCCTTGGTCCGGAGTTGCTTCAGGGCCTCGAGCGCGGCCTTGACGAGGTTCACCGGATTGGTCGAACCATGGGCCTTCGTGAGGACGTCGCGAATCCCCGCCGACTCGCAGACCGCCCGAACGGCGGCACCGGCGATGATGCCCGTGCCCGGGCCGGCCGGCAGCAGGATCACCTTCGCCGTCTCGTAGTGGCCTTCCACGCGATGGGGAATGCTGCCGTGCTCGACGGGGACCTCGATCAGATTCTTCATGCCGTCCTTGATGGCCTTCTCGACGGCGGGCGGGACCTCATTGGCCTTCGCATAGCCACACCCAACCTTGCCACGACCGTTCCCCACGACCACGAGGCCGGCGAAGCTGAAACGGCGACCGCCCTTCACCACCGTGGCGCAACGACGGACCTTCACCACCTTCTCGACGAACTCGCCAGTGCGGGATTCTTTGCCAGTGGACACGAGGAACTGCCTCCGAGAGTGTGCGAGCGGTCTAGCCTACGAGGGGCGAAACGGATGCGGTGGGTGGGTGGGTCGATCAGAACTGCAGCCCGGCAGCCCGGGCGGCTTCGGCGAGGGCGGCCACTCGGCCGTGAAAACGGAACTCGCCACGGTCGAAGCAAACCTTGCTGACACCGGCGGCCTGGGCCCGCTCGGCAACCGCCTTGCCAATCGTCTCGGCAGCCTGCTTGTTGCCGCCAAAGCCAAGGCCGTCGCGCAGGGCCTTGTCCATCGAACTGGCCGATGCGAGCGTCTTGCCGGTCGAATCGTCGATGACCTGCGCGTAGATGTGCTTGTGCGTCCGGAACACGGTGAGACGCGGCCGATCCGTGGTGCCACGAATCGAGCGGCGAACGCGGAACCGGCGACGCTGCCGCTGGCGGAGAATACTGCGGGAATGATCCATGGATAGTGCCCTTACTTCGTGACCGCCTTGCCGGCCTTGCGACGAACCTGCTCGTTCTCGTAACGAATGCCCTTGCCCTTGTAGGGCTCCGGCTTGCGGAGCGACCGCACCTCGGCGGCAAACTGGCCGACGAGTTGCTTGTCGATCCCCTTGACCGTGATGTGCGTCTGGTCGGGACAGGTGACCGTGAGTCCAGCCGGAATCTCGACCTGCAACTCGTTCGCGAATCCGACGCGGAGTTGAAGCGTGGTCTTTTGGATCGCTGCCAGATACCCCACGCCCACGATCTCGAGTTTCTTTTCAAATCCCTTGGAAACGCCCTCAACCATGTTGGCGGCCAGGGCCCTCGTCAGCCCGTGCACGGAGCGTGCGATCCTCGCATCGCCGTCGCGAGTGACCTTGATGGCGTTGGCGGGGGCATCGACCTCCACCGACACCGCCGGATGCAGCGTGTGCACGAGTTTGCCAAGCGGACCCTCCACGGTGAGCGTGCGGCCCGAGACGGACGCCTTCACACCCTTGGGGATCGAAACGGGAGCTTTACCGATACGCGACATCGCCTGCCTGACCTTTCGGACTACCAGAGCTCACAGAGAACTTCGCCGCCGAGCTTCTTTTGCCTGGCCTCACGGTCACTCACCACGCCGCTGGACGTCGAGAGGATCGAGATGCCAAGCCCGCCAAGAACCGGACGCAGCCGCGCCGACCGGCTGTACACCCGCCGCCCGGGAGAGCTGACCCGCCGGATGTGACGAATCAGCCGTTCGCCGTTCGGGCCATACTTCAACTCGAGTTGGAGGTGCGGCACGGGGTCAGCCTCCACCTCGCGCCAATCCCAGATGAAGCCTTCTCGCTTCAAAACTTCCGCCAGCCCACGCTTTACCTTCGAGCTCGGCACATCGACGGTGGCGCGTTCGACGCGCACCGCGTTGCGGATGCGGGTCAGCATGTCGGCGATCGGGTCGGTCATCATGTCAACAGGGCCCTTTGTCTAAATCCAACCTGAAAACTGGCCTGAAATCTCGCTCATCTCTTTTTCGAACTCGGTCGCTCGCCCACCTCTGGGGAGCGTGGATCACCAACTCGCCTTCTTGACGCCCGGAATGCATCCCTGGTCGGCGAGTTTCCTGAAGCAGATCCGGCAGGTACCGAACTTCCGATACACGGCCCGGGGGCGGCCACAGAGCATGCACCGGCGGACGACCCGCGTGGAGTACTTGGGCTTCCGCTTGGCCGCAGCGATCTTGGATTTGCTTGCCATGGTTGTTTCGCGTGCTCTGAGGTCGTGTTCGTGGCTGTGGGGAGTGGATTGTTCGGGACGATCTGGTTCTGGTTTCGGAGGACGACATCCGCCATCAGGCGGCGGCATCGCCCTCCTTCTTGAGCGGCATGCCCATGGCCATCAGAAACTGCCGGCAGGCGTCGTCGCTTCGGGCCGTCGTCACGAACGTGATGTTCATGCCCTGGGGACGCGTGTACTTGTCGGGGTTGATCTCGGGGAACACCATCTGCTCGGACAGCCCGAGGCTGTAGTTGCCGTGGCCATCGAAAGCCGTGCTGGACAGCCCGCGGAAGTCGCGAACCCGCGGCAGGGCCACCGAGACCAGCCGATCGAGAAACTCGTACATCCGCCGGCCGCGGAGGGTCACCTTGCAGCCGATTGGCAGATTCTCGCGAAGCTTGAAGCCGGCGACGGCAGCCTTCGAGAGGGTCGTCACCGGCTTTTGTCCGGTGATCTGCGCCAACGCACCGACGGCCTCTTCGAGGAACTTCTTTTCGGTGACTGCGACGCCCACGCCCATGTTCAAGACGATCTTCTCGAGCTTCGGAATCGCGTGCGGGTTGGTGGTGCCAAGGGCCTTGGCCAGCTGGGGCCGCACGACGTTCGTGTAATGGTCGAG
>Ga0315902_10010517_pt1 | contig 12228 bp, 13 predicted proteins | sample LakEriMetagenome_9_FD_203523 | JGI IMG/M metagenome (GOLD analysis project Ga0315902, IMG submission 203523) | Freshwater fungal communities from buoy surface, Lake Erie, Ohio, United States - Buoy 12 MA117 | ecosystem: Environmental > Aquatic > Freshwater > Lake > Lake biofilm | place: USA... | reverse complement strand
ATCACCCGCGTCGCTGACTTCAAAGGTGCTGCCCGCTTTGATCACGGGAGCAGGGCCGAGCTTGCCACCGGGTGTCCAGGCGATCTGGCCGAGTGCTTTGGCCTTCGCGGGTGAGCCGCATACATTGGCGACATCATTGCCCACGCCTTCATTGAGCGGCAGGTGCACCTGCAGGCCCTTCATCGGCACATCTTGATCGAGGTGCTCGGGCTTTGCGGAGGCGAGCCATTCGTTGAAATCCTTGCCAGCGGCCTTGCGGCGTTCGTCGCGCTGCTTGGTAGCTTCGGCGATCTCAGCGGGCAGCTTTGTCCAGCGCGGCTTGTCTTCAGCGCTCGGGATGACGAGCACGGGGCCACGGCCGTCCTTCACATTGCCATCTTTGGCTCCCTGCGTGGTGTTGCGGAAGAATGCGGCCAACGAATAGTAGTCGCGCTGCGTGATGGGATCGAATTTGTGATCGTGACACTGGCTGCAATTCGCCGTGAGGCCCATGTACACCCAGCCCATCGTCTGCACGCGATCCACGGCGTAGTTCGCGAGATTTTCCTCGTCGATGGTGCCGCCTTCATTGGTGGTGATGTTGCAACGCTGAAAGCCGGTGGCGATGAGCTGTTCCTCCGTCGGATTCGGCAGGAGATCACCCGCGATTTGCTCAATGGTGAACTGATCGAAGGGCTGGTTCGCATTGAAAGCGCGCACCACCCAGTCGCGGTAGGGCCACATCTCGCGGTAGTTGTCGAAATGCAGGCCGTGCGTGTCGCCGTAGCGTGCAGCGTCCAGCCAGTAGCGGGCGCGGTGCTCGCCGTAGGCGGGTGATTTCAGGAGTTCGTCGATGAGCTGCGCCAATTCCTGATCTTTGATTCCTGATTCCTGATTCTTTCCAGCATAGCGAGCCAGCAACTCGGGCGAAGGCGGCAGCCCGGTGATGTCGAGGCTGATGCGCCGCACGAGCGTGCGTGCATCCGCCTCAGGAGCTGGGGCGAGGCCTTTTTTCTCCAACCCGGCCAGCACAAAGCGGTCGATGGGGTTTTTCACCCACGCTTCGTTCTTCACTGCGGGTAGCGTGGCCTTTTGAGGCGGGATGAAGCTCCAATGCGGCTGCCAGGGAGCGCCTTCCGTGATCCATTGCTTGATCATCGCGATTTGCGCAGGCTTCAGCTCCTTGTGGCTTTCCGGCGGCGGCATGATCTCGTCCTCATCGGTCGAAATCAGGCGTTGATATAGGCTGCTTTTGTCCGGCTGGCCTTTGATGACGGTGGGCTCTTCGCCCTTCTTCGCGGTGAAGAAGCCCGCCTCCGTGTCGAGCCGCAGACCGGCCTTCCGCGTGCCCGGATCAGGCCCGTGGCAGTGAAAGCACGCGTCCGCGAGGATGGGGCGGATGTCCTTGTTGAACTCGACGCCTGCGAAGGCGGCGGCGGGCACGAGAAGGGTGATGGAGAGGGTTTTGAGCATGATATGAAAGTGCTGGGGGCCGGTATGATTGTGCTTACGCGGGTTGGATACGATTTTTTGCGGCCGATGGCATGCCTTTCTTGGCAAAAAGTGTGTCTTATCTTGCACTGAACTCCGGCGCGTGTCGGGACTGAGTGATCTCTTCGATGCTTTGGCCGATGGCGAGGAGGCGCTCGTCGGCTTTGGCGGTGCCGATGAGGGAAAGGCCGACGGGGAGGCCGTCCACGAGGCCCATGGGCAGGGTGAGATGCGGGTATCCGGCCACGGCGGTGGGTGTGCTGGCGACGCGCACGTCGGCATCGCCTTTTTTCAGGTCGATGAGGCCTGCGGGATCGTTCGTGGGACAAATCAGGGCGTCGAGAGCATGCGCTTGCAGCGCGGCGTCGATGCCATCGGGGCCGGCGAGTTGCCGGGCGAGCTTTCTCGCCTGCTCACCGGCGGCGATGATGTCGGGCGTGCCGAGTTTTTCAGACTGCTCGAAGAACTCCTGTCCGAAGTGCGGCATCTCGGTGTCGCGATGCGCTTCGTTGAAGGCGATCAACTCGGCGAGCGAGCGCACGTTGCCACCGCGTTGCGCGAGATAGGCATTCAAGTCGGCGCGCAGCTCGATGAGCATGGCTTTGAAGGCCAGACTGCCGGCCTCGCGGGCATTGGGCAGCTCGACGGGATCAATCAGGATCGCGCCAGCGTCACGCAGTTGCTTCAGCGTGGCTTCAAAGCGTTCGAGCACCTTCGGATGGCTGCCGCTTTGCTTTCGCAGCACGCCGAGGCGGATGCCTTTGAGCGAAAGGGGCGATGGCGCGGTGAAATCATCCGCGAGCACCTGCATGAGCAGCGCGGCATCGCGGACGGTGAGCGTCATCGGCCCGGCGGTGTCCTGATGATGCGTGATGGGGATGATGCCGCTGCCATTGATGCGGCCGAGGGTCGGTTTGAAGCCCACGATGCCGCAGGCGCTCGCAGGGCTGACGATGGAGCCGTTGGTTTCCGTGCCGATGGCCGCGGGGGCGAGTCCGGCGGCCACCGCGGCGGCGGAGCCGGAGCTGGAGCCACTGGCGCTGTGCGTGAGCTTATGCGGATTGCGCGTGAGGCCGCCGCGAGCGCTCCAGCCGCTGGTGGAATTCGGTGAGCGGATGTTCGCCCACTCGCTGAGATTCGTTTTGCCGAGAATCACGGCTCCAGCATCGCGAAGTCGGGTCACCAGCGCGGCATCGCGTGCGGGTTTGTGATCGCGCAGGGCCAGCGAGCCTGCGGTGGTCTGCATGGCATCGGCGGTTTCGATGTTGTCTTTGATCAAAACGGGCAAACCGCGCAAAAGGCCGGGTTTGCAGGCTTGAGCGAGCGTTTGGGCCTCGGGATTGAGTTCGATGATGGCGTTGATTTGCGGGCCGGAGCGGTCGAATCGGGCGATTCGGGCTTCAAAGTGCTCCACGAGGCTTTCAGGCGTCGCGCGGTCGTTTTCGAGCATCGCGGCGAGATCGGTCAGCGTGGCGAAGGGAGGCGGTTCGACGTGATTTTGCGAGCAGGAGGCCGCGGCGAGCATGCAGGCGGAGTTTTGGAGCAGGCGGCGGCGTTTCATCGCGGCGGAGGATGTCGCTGCTGCGTCGATCTTCAAGCGGTGCGGCGAAAAGACGGATGACAGGCCCTCCGCGCCGCGTTTGGGTGAGCGCATGCTGATCATCCTCTTCCTCGTCCTCGCCGCCGCGGCGTTTTTTGCGGCGCAGTGGTCTGCGGGGCGTTACCAGACGATGATGGGAAAGGGATCGCGCGTGACGAGCCCGACGGCGCACACGGGCGCGGAGATCGCGCGGTTGTTTCTCGATTTCGAAGGTCGCGTGGATGTGGCGATCGTGGAGCACAACAGCGTGGTGAGCGATTACTACGACCGGAAGCGCAAACGGCTGTTTTTGCGCACGGAGGCCGCGCAGGGCACGACGCTGACGGCCTGGGCCACGGCGCTGCACGAGGCGGCGCACGCGGTGCAGGATACCGATCCTGATGGCGGGCATGTGAAGAACCGCCAGACGTGCATCGCGTTTTGTCGCTACCTGCCGATGGTGGCGGTGCTGGTGCTGGGCACGATGATGGTGGTGCGCATGATGCCGATGAAAATGGCGCTGATGGCGCTGGCGGGAGTGTTTACGATGCTGACGGCGTGGAATGCGGGCACGGTCAGCGTGGAGTTCGCGGCGAATCGTCAGTTGAGAGCCTTTTTGGACCGCCATCTCGCGCGGCATGAGCAGGCGCGGGAGAGGCTGGACGAGCTGCTCTTCAGCATGGCGCTGCGCGAAGGCAGCGATGTTCTGCGCTCGCCGCGTTACTTCTTTTTGAGTGCGCTGCCGGGCAGCGGCACGTCACGGCCGAGAAAGTGATCGCGTCGCGCGCAGATCATTTCACGACAGGCTTTCCCGCATCAGCCCAGCCGCCGAATCCATCATCGAGATGGATGAGATGCTCAAAGCCGAGCTCCTGGAAGGTTTTCAGCGCGCGGGTGCTGCGGCCACCGGCCTGACAATGCACGAGCGTGGGCTTCGATTTGTCGAGCTTCGCGAGCTGCGCGGCGAAATCGGACGCGTTGATGTCGATGTTGCGCGCGTCAGCGATGTGACCTTCGGCGAATTCATCCGCGGTGCGCACATCGACGATGACGACGCCGCCTTTGGCGATGAGGGCAGCGGCTTCCGCGGCCTGCACGTGCTTCACGGGCTCCGCGGTGAAGGCAGTGGTGGTGAAAAGAAGAGCGAGGGCGAGTTGGACGAGTGTTTTCATGGTGAGTGGAGGTGTGGGGATCAAGATGTGGCGCAGCGGACCTCGACGGGCATCTTCGCGAGGCGCAGAAGGAGGCGGCGCTGGGCGAGGAGCGGCCACCAGCGGTAGAGATAGATTTCCAAGGGCCGCCACATGGCCACCCAGCCGAGGATGGTGAGCCCCTCGCGGCTGACGCCGCGCCAGCCGGGCACCGCGCCGATGAGCGTGGCCCCGATCTGGCAGAGCACGAGGAAAGCGAGGCCGACGAGCAGCGCGGCGCGGCCTTCACGCATGAGGCGGTGAAAGCTGTGCATGACGATCTCCGCGCGGTAGGTGAAGTAGTGCGCGAGGCTGTCGGTGACGAGCTTTTGCGGCTCCGCGATGCCGAGCGGCGGCTGTGCGAGGTGCACGACGAGGCGCAGATCATGCTGGCGCGGATGCTCCTGCGCCCAACTGACGATGAACTCCTCCGCATCGCGGTCGAGATCACGCTCATGGAAAGGTGAAGGGTCCATCGAGTTGAAGAGCTGGTTCAACTCGCGCAGCTTCACCTCGATGAGGCCGTCGTTGGGCGTGGGATCGGGCATCGCATCAGGCCTTGGCGGCGGCGTAGCCTTTGGCGACCTCCGCCCAGTTCACGACGTTCCACCAGGCGGCGATGTAGTCCGGGCGCTTGTTTTGATACTTCAGGTAATACGCGTGCTCCCAGACATCGAGGCCGAGGATCGGTGTGCCGAGCATTTCGGGCTCGAGGATGCCTTTCATCAAAGGATTGTCCTGATTCGCGGTGGAGCTGACTTTGAGCTTCCCATCCTGGCCGACGATGAGCCAAGCCCAGCCGGAGCCGAAGCGCTTCGTGCCCGCCTCGCCAAAGAGTTTCTTGAAGTCGTCGATGCTGCCGAAGGTGGACTGCAAATCGGCGGCGAGCTTGCCCTCCGGGCCGGTGGGGCCGCTGCCGGCAGGTGCCATCCATTTCCAGAACCAGGTGTGGTTCACGTGACCGCCGCCGTTGTTGCGCACGAGCGTGCGCTGCGCCTCGGGGATCGCGGAGAGATCGGAAACGAGCTTCACGGCATCAGTTTCGGCGATGCTGGCGGCCTTGAGCGCATCACCGAGGTTTTTGATGTAAGCGGCGTGGTGTTTGCCGAAGTGGATGCCCATGGTGACGGCATCGATGTGCGGCTCCAGCGCCTCCGGAGCGTAGGGCAGGGGAGCCTGGGTGAGATCGATGCCAGCGGCGAAGGCGGCGGGCGTGGTGATCAGCGCGGAGGCTGCGACGGTGGCGGAGGAGGTGATGAAAGCGCGGCGATTCATGGGGGTGAGAGGGGCGGAGGGTTGGGGTTGAAGATGCGGTCGATAAAAACGTCGGCCACGGCACGACCTTCCGCCAAACCGCGTTTCCTTCACGCGCGCTTCACGCATTCCGGAGGTTCTTGCCTCACCTAGCCAGCCGAAGTCGGAAGAACTATGGCAACTCTACGGCGCATGGTGCATTGGGCGACGCCTTGTTCGGTATTGTGTTCTATTATTAGCGGCCTTAGTCCATCAGGCGGAGCGAACCGCCAATCATCTTGAAGAGAGGCTCATTCTTGGCAATACGCTCCGATGCTGTCTTCTCGTCTTCAGGGCCAAGAGTGTTGATCTGAAAGCTGATCATGTGATCCCCTGAAAACACTCGAATCACCTCAGCACTTCGAGTCGCTCTCTGTCCGAGCTGCTCGTATGGTTGTTCTCTGGTGAATAGAAGGGCAGGCATCCCATTGACTTTGGTCTTGAAGAAGGACGTCAACTCGATGCCGAGCGTGCGATACTCTGTGCGAAGCGCAGCTTCGGTGTAGGCATCGAACTTCTCTTGAGCACTTATCGGCTTGCCAAATCCATCAGTGGTTGGGCTCACAAGAACCGTCATCCACACGTTGCCGTGCCCGTAGCAAGTACGGAACGACATCAACTCAAGCTTGGGCGACTCGTCGGTCTTCCAGCTCATCGGAATCTGAAACGAGATCGTCCGACCAATGCGCGCGGTATGCGTAATCTTCTGGACGTAACCACGCTCGACTTCCTTCTCAGGGTGTTCCTGAAATGGCTTGTATTGCCAGAGGAGGTTGCCGCGCACCATTGGCACCTCGATCTCACCTTTGGCTCTTCGGTCAACCAACCTCAGGAAATCTCGTGCTCGGCAGCACTGGAAATCCCGATATGCTTCTTAGCCTCTGCCCACGTTGCGTCGTCCATGTCGCGCAGCATCCTTCGCCCCTTCTCTCCGGCCTTCTGCAGGATATCCTGCTCGATCGCGTCGCAGCCTGCTGCGAATGGTGAAGACTTCCAAGAAGCCTCAGTAGCAATAACCTCAATAGACAATGAAGGAAAGTCCTCCTTCACAGTGGCAATCTGCCGCTCAAGGCTTCTGCAATACGTGCGACTTTGAAGAAGTTCGGTAGGCAAGTCACCCTTCGGGGAACCGGGAAGCGCCAATTCCGTCTGAGCCCATGCAATCGTTCCAAATCCGGCGGCAACGGTGAGGAGGCGACAAATAAAAGGGCAACGTAACATAGGGTTCGAGGATGCTTGATTACGGTTCGGGGCGATCCTTTCGGTCAAGAAGCGTTCCCGCTCGCATCCGCAGGACAATAGAAGTCGCCTCATCGAGAAGCCCCTTGCTCGGCAGACTATTTATCGCCCGCTCCACCTTTTGAGCCGTCCATTCAGAAGGCCGCGCGAGGTGTGCCATCTGCGCCCGCTTCCAAGAACGAAGAAGATCAATGTTCTCGCTCACGGCAGCTCTCGCAACAGAATCGGCTGGAGTGACTCCATCATCGATTGCCTTAATGGAGCGGACAAGGCCACTGTAGTAATTGAGGGATCTTTCCTTTGTAAGGGCGAGGTCTTCCGGTGTTGGATCCTTTGGCGTGTATTGCTCCTCGATGCGCTTGAGCTGCGCCTTGTGACTCTCGAGTTGCCGAGCGGAACGCTCCTCATACTCCCTCTTACGCTGCTCTTCGCTCACTCGTGTCGTACACCCCGTCAGCATCACGCATGCCGCGAGAACAAAAGTGGTTATGCTAGCACGATACATCCGGGGTGTTTGATATTGGTGGAGTGTATTTGATTCTTACCGAACAGTGTGGATGGGCAACAAAAAGGTGCGTTTGCAGCGGCATAGGAGGTTAAATTCGATGTGCGAATACTCCAAACCCAAGCTGGAGGGGCGGCTCAGGAACCATCAAGCGATCTTCCCACGCTGAACTTCCCAATGACCTGCTTCGTAGGCGAGGTCCGTTGTGGCTGCGCTCGGGTCAGGCGACTGGTGTCTCATCGCTTCACACAGCTCAGCCGCACGCCGTCGGCGCACATGGCGGTGCTGTTGGAGTCCTCGCAGCGTTGCCAATCGGCGGCGCTGAGGCCTTGTTTCAGTGCCTCGGCGTGCTCCGCATCGTGGTAGCGGCGGCGGATTTCGGCCTCATCGAGGCCCTCGGCATGCCACGCGGCGACGCGGGCATGCACCTCGAGGATTCGGGCGCGGTAGGCGGTGAGGTGATCCTTCACATCCGTCACCGCGCCGAAATGCGTGAGGTAGAGCGTTTCAAAATCCGCCGCGAGCAAGCGATCCACGGACGCCGTGTAAGCCTGCGGATCAAACTGCGGCGGCGCGGCGGTGACGGACTGGTAGCGCGTGTGTTCCAGCCGCAGGCCTGCGGTGTCGCCGGTGAAGCACACGCGCCCGCAAACGAACGCGTGGTGGTGCCGCGCATGACCGGGCGTGTCCCAGGCGGTGATTTTCTCCGCGCCGAGCGTCACGGATTCGCCATCGGCCAGCGCGATTACGCGCTCCGCGGGCGCGGGCAGCATGTCTCCCCACAGCGTGTCCATTTCCTCCTGATAAATCATCCGCGCGCTCTCCACGAGGCGGGAGGGATCGATCAAATGACGCGCCGCCTGCGGGTGGCAGTAAATCGTGGCCCCTTGCTGTGCGAACCAGCCCGCCGCGCCCGCGTGATCGAGGTGGATGTGCGTGACAAAGACCTTCCGCAGCGATTCCGCGGGCACACCGTGGTTTTGCAGCGCCGCACGCAGCGCGGGAAGGGTGGAGCCGGGCCCGGTCTCGATCAGCGCGTGCTCGCCCCCGCTTTCCAGCAGGTAGGCGGCGATGAGGCCGGGCGTGGAGCGGAAATGCAGGTCGATGGGGGTGATGCGCATGGAAAAAACAGGCCGGGGAGGCCGTGGTGGACGTTTACCGGGCAAAGGGGCGGGCACGAACTTAAAGGTTGGTGAAATCCGCCGCAACTTCGCGGAGGTGCTCGCGTTCATTAGCCGCCCTCCTCCCGATCCACCTCACGCATGACCGCCGCCACCCTCCTTCTCCCCGCTCCGGACAACGCCTGGCGTGTCTGGCGGCCCCGTGCGGCGAGCAGTGCGGAAAGCGTGGACAGCCCCGGTGATGCCGCGCACCTCGCGCGTCCGCTGATGATCGGCCTGCCCGCTGCATCGTGCCGCTCGATCGGCCTCTGTGTGCCGAATGCGGAGCCAGACCTGCTGGAGCAGCTCATTCACACCGCGCTGGAGCGCCGCGGCGTGCGGCTGGACACGCGCAAAGACGGCCAAAACTTCCGCTATCACCTTCTGGGCCAGTCGGCCGGACAGGCCATCGTGAGCGTGGACGTGCTCGCGGAGCCGTTTCCAGAGGCGCTGATCGCGGAGCACGCGGGCGATTACACCGCCGCGCTGCGCCTCGTGGAGATGCCAGCGGGCCAGATCGTCATTTTGGAGGAGCAGGGGAATGTGGTGCTCGCCGTGGGCCATCACGGAAAGCTCTTCCACAGCCATATTTTCGCCCAATCGCCCGCGGCGGACGATGCGATCGCGCTGGAGACTACGCTCGCGCGTCTCGCCATCGAGGCCGAACTCGGCGAAGGCTGCATCAGCGGCGTCACACTCGTCGGCAGCGGCTTTGATGCCTCGCTGGCCTCGCGGCTCGGTCGCGCGCTAAGTTTGCCGGTCGGCACGATCGGCGAACTGCCGCCGAAACGGGAGTCCGAGGCCAAAAACTGGTCCAAAATGCTCCCGGTCGCCGTGCGTGAGGCCCAGGCCGCCCGCGCCAGCCGCGGCCGCCTCGTGCGCTGGGTCATCCTCGGCAGCGGGCTGGCTCTTTCGCTCGTGTTTCTCGCCTACGCCTATCTTATGAGCCAGGAACGCATCGTCGCGGACCTGGAGCAGCAGGTGGAGCTCATCCGCGAGCCCGCCTCCGCCGTGCGCGAGACCGCGCAGCGCTGGAAATCCTACTCGCCCGCCGTGGACCCGCAGCGGTATCCCATGTTCCTGCTCGCGGAGATCACGCGGCTCATGCCCGGCACCGGCATCGTCATCCGCGAGTTTGAGGTCAAAGGGACCTCCATCGAGATCCGCGGCGAGGCTCGCGATGCGCAGATCGCCTTCGCCTTCATCGAGGACTTCAAAAAGAACAAAGTGCTCTCCCGCTACACCTGGACCAGCCCCAGCCCCGAAGTGAAAGGCACCACCGCCACCTTCCGCGCCCAAGGCAAGCTCCAGTAGCCTCCATTCGTCCTCTCTCATGGCCCTCGCCCTTACACCTCGTGAAAAAAAGCTCCTCGCCGGCTGCGTGGCCTCGCTGCTGATCGTGGCCGGCATGCTGGGCACGAACGAGTTCCTCACCCGCCGCCGCGCCGTGCAGGAAAAGATCACCGCGCTCACCACGGAGCTCGAGGAGCACAAAAGCTGGTTCTCCGACCGTGAGTTCTGGGACAAGCGCGCGACGTGGCTCAATGCCAACATGCCCGTCACCGAAAGTCTCGGCCAGGCCTCCGCCATGCTGCTGGAGGACATCGAGAACGACGCGCTCGATCTGGAGCTGCAAGTCGTGAAAAAGCGCCTCATCGAGCCCGCCAACACGGAAAACTACAACGAGGTGGCCGTGGAGGTCACCATGCGCGGCGATCAGACCACGCTGCTAGGCTGGCTGGCCTCGCTGCAAAGTCCGGAGCGCTTCCAGGCCGTGAAGGCGATGGAGTTCGAGCTCGACACCCGCGCCAAGGAAAAGACGCCGCAAGCCTTCTGCAACCTCACCCTCGCCCGCTGGTTCAAGCCGCAGGGCGGTCTTTGATCGCCCGTTTTCACCCCATAACCGTCCATCACCATGAAACCGGTCCTCACCTTCCTGCTGCTGCTCGCCACGGTGCCCATGCTCGCCGCGCAGCAGCCTGCCGCGCCCGCGCCGTCTGCGGAGGCGCCGCCGCTGACGACTTCGGACATTTTTGGCGGCGATGATCCTTTGCTGCCCGATGAGCCGCTGCCTGGCACCGCCGCGGCCGGAGTCGGTGCGAAACCGGCCGCTGGCCCCGTCGATCCTGATTTGCCGCAGCCGTTTGATTCCAATGTGCTGACCTCGCTCGTCGAAAACTCGCCCTTCACGCGGTTGGTGAGCGTTTCAGACCAGCTCGTGCTCACCGGTGTGGCCTACGTCGATGGCAAGCCGGTCGTCACCCTCTTTGACAAGGAGAAAAAGGAATCCCTCGTCGTCACCGAGGAGCCAAACATGAAAGGCTGGACCCTGGTCGAGGCCTCGCACTCCAGCGACATCAAGCGCGCCTCCGCGAAGATCAACATCGGCGGTGAACCCGTCAGCATCCGCTACGATGCCTCCGCGCTCACGCCTGAGGCCATGCGCAAGGACAAGGATAAAGACCGCGGAGATCGTCCGCCGCCTCCTCCGGGTGGCGGTGACAAGTTTAGCAAGGGCGGCCGTGGTCCGAGCGAGGAGGATCGCAAAAAATACGAATCGCTCTCCGACAAGTCCAAGGAGAAGTTCCGCGACGGCATGCGCCAGATGTTCAGCGACGAAAAATTCCGCAACGCCAGCGAAGAAGATCGCCGTAACGCGATCCGCAGCATGTTCGACCGCATCCAGAAAGAGGATAAACGCTGAACCCTTCCGCACTCATGAAACGCGTCGCTTTTCTCGTCTTCACGGCCCTGCTTTCTCCGCTCCACGCGGCGGATAAACCGTCCAAAGAGGAGGTAAAGCGCGCCGTGCCCGTGGAGGAGCCGAAAACCGAAAAAACGGCCCCCAAGCCCGCCGAGGCCAAAAAAGCCCCGGAAGCGAAAAAAGCCCCCGAAGGCCCCAAAACGCCCGAAACGCCTGCGAAGCTGAAAATCCTCAGCCTGACCGTCAGCGGTGGTGTGGCGAATGTGACTGTCACGGACGAAAAATCGCGCCAGGTGCTGCCGCTGCCCTTCGTGAAGGATGAAAAGGGCAACCAACTCATCTCCGCGACGCTGGAGGCCGAAAGCGGCCAGCTCAAAGTCATCGCGCTCATCGAAGGCGTGCGTCACGAATTGAAACAAGAGGTAAAACAGCGCCCCATCGCCCCGGCGCGCAGCCGCGGGCCGAGCGAGGATGATCGCAATCGCTATCAAGCGCTCAGCGATGCCGCGAAGGAGAAATTCCGCGATGGCATGCGCAAAATGTTCAGCAACGAGAGCTTCCGCAACTCCAGCGAGGAGGATCGCCGCGATGCCGTTCGCAAGTTGTTCGATCAAATCCAGCAAGAGGACGGCAAGGCCGCCTCTGAAAAGCCCGCCAAGCCCTGAGCCCGATTTTCACTTTCATGTTCCGCTCCCCACTGCTCATCACCTTGCTCACCAGCGGTCTTTTGATCGCTCAAGACGCACCGAAAGCTCCCGCGCAGCCCGCTTCTCCCGCAGCGCCCGCGCCTGCCCCTGACGGCGCGCCTCCCGGCCCCGGCGGCCCGCCTCCGGGCGCACTTGGACCAATGGGACCCGGAGGTCCGGGTGGAGGACGCGGTATGGGCCGCCGTGGCGGCATGTTCGGCCCCGGCGAAGGTGCTGCGGGTGAAGGCGAGGCCTTCCAGATCACCGGCGAGGAAGTGATGATGCAGTTCGTGAACAATCCGGTGAGTGACATCCTCGCGATTTATGAGCGCCTGACCGGTTTCACGCTCATCAAGGACACGAACATCCTCGATGGCGCGACGATCAGCCTCGTTACGCCGA
>Ga0315902_10010516_pt1 | contig 12228 bp, 9 predicted proteins | sample LakEriMetagenome_9_FD_203523 | JGI IMG/M metagenome (GOLD analysis project Ga0315902, IMG submission 203523) | Freshwater fungal communities from buoy surface, Lake Erie, Ohio, United States - Buoy 12 MA117 | ecosystem: Environmental > Aquatic > Freshwater > Lake > Lake biofilm | place: USA... | reverse complement strand
TTCACGCTGGCCGACGGCAAGGAGTACGTGAAGACGGCGCTGGCCAAGGGCCTGGACGTGGACGACTTCGCCGGGCGCCTGAGCTTCTTCTGGGCCATCGGGATGAATTTCTATCTCGAGATCTCCAAGATGCGCGCCGCCCGCCTTCTGTGGACACGCATCATGAAGGGTTTCGGCGCTAAGAAGCCCAAGAGCCTGATGCTGCGCACGCACTGCCAGACCAGCGGCTGGAGCCTGACCGAGCAAGACCCGTACAACAACGTGGTGCGCACCACCATCGAGGCCATGGCCGCGGTGTTCGGCGGCACGCAAAGCCTGCACACCAACAGCTTCGACGAAGCCATTGCGCTGCCCACCGAGTTCAGCTCCCGCATCGCGCGCAACACCCAGCTCATCATCCAGGAAGAGACCCACATCACGAACGTGGTCGACCCCTGGGCCGGCAGCTACATGATGGAGACGCTGACCCAGCAGATGGCCGACCAGGCCTGGGCCATCATCGAGGAAGTCGAGGCCATGGGTGGCATGACCAAGGCTGTCGACAGCGGCTGGGCCAAGCTCAAGATCGAGGCCAGCGCCGCCGAGAAGCAGGCCCGCATCGACTCAGGTCAGGACGTCATCGTCGGCGTCAACAAGTACAAGCTCAAGACGCAGGACCCGGTGGACATCCTGCAGATCGACAACGTCAAGGTGCGCGAGGGGCAGATCGAGCGCCTGAAACACATCCGCGCCACGCGCGATGCGGCCCGGGTGAAGGCCGCGCTGGAGGTGCTGACCGAGTGCGCGCGCGCAGGGGCCTCTGGTCATGCGGCTGCAGACGGCGGTGCGTCAGGAGGCGGTGCAGCAAGTGGCGGTGCAGCAGGCGGCGGTGCAGCAGCAGGCGGCGCTGCCACCGGCAACCTGCTGGCCCTGGCCATCGAGGCCATCCGCGCCCGCGCCACGGTGGGCGAAGTCAGCGATGCCTTGGAAACCGTCTTCGGGCGCCACCGCGCCGACATCCAGAAGGTGACCGGTGTGTACGCAGCCGCCTATCAATCCTCTGACGCTTCCGGCTACGACAGCGCCGAAGGCTGGGCCAAACTCCAGCAGGAGATTGCTGCCTTTGGCGAGCAACAAGGACGCCGCCCGCGCGTCATGATCGCCAAGCTGGGCCAGGACGGCCACGACCGTGGCGCCAAGGTGGTGGCCACCGCCTTTGCCGACCTCGGGTTCGACGTCGACATCGGCCCGCTGTTCCAGACGCCCGAGGAATGCGCCCGCCAGGCCATCGAGAACGACGTGCACGCGGTGGGCGTGTCCACCCTGGCCGCCGGCCACAAGACCCTGGTGCCCGCCATCATCCAGGCGCTGAAGGAGCAGGGTGCCGACGACATCATCGTCTTCGTCGGTGGCGTGGTGCCTTCGCAGGACTACGACTTCCTCTACCAGGCCGGTGTGAAGGGCATCTACGGCCCGGGCACGCCTATCCCAGTCAGCGCCAAGGACGTGCTGGAGCAGATCAAGCGGGCGGTGAGGGACTGAGATGGTGGTGGCTGGGGGCGGTGAGCCAATGACTCTCGGATTCAAGCTGATGGCTTTCGAGTGCGCGCCGCTTAAGTCCAGTTGCAGGCTGTTGGTTCCCTGGCCTCTCCACCGCCACCGTTCGGGCTGAGCTTGTCGAAGCCCCCGCAGCCCCGCCTGTATGCGCCCTTTCCATGTTTACTTGTTGCAGTGTGCCGATGGCAGCTACTACGCCGGCCACACCGACGACCTGGCGCGTCGCGTCGCGGAGCATAAAGCAGGGGAACTGCCGGGCTACACCCACACCAGGCGACCGGTGAAGCTGGTGTGGCAACAGGAGGCCGCCACGCGCGAAGAGGCGCTGACGGCAGAACTGCAGATCAAGGGTTGGTCGCGCGCAAAGAAGCAAGCATTGATCGCGGGTGATTGGGACGAAGTGACCCGCCTCGCGAGGGCTTCGACAAGCTCAGCCCGAACGGGGGGTGGGGTATTGATTGGTTCAGGCCGAGCGGGAGGTGGGGGTCTCACAGGCTCAGCTCGAACGGAAAGTGAAGTGCAGATGGACGCGGTTCGAAATGCGAATGCCCCCGTTTGCGCTGAGCTTGTCGAAGCGCAAGCCGCGCCCGCCCCCCTCGTTCATGCCGAGCCTGCCAAGACGCCCGCCGCACCCTCTAACCCCATTCAGACGCAGCCCGTCAAGGCACTCATCCCGATTCCCCACTCCGTTCGGGCTGAGCCTGTCGAAGCCCCACCATCCGCCCGGGCTGAGCTTGTCGAAGCACCGCCACCCGTTCGGGCTGAGCCTGTCGAAGCCTTACACCAAGTCCTCACTGGCCCCCCTGGCCCCGCCCAACGCCGCGCCCTGGCCAAGACCATCACCTTGCTGGAGTCCACCCGACCTGACCACCGTGCCCGGGCCGACGAACTCCTCAACGCGCTCCTGCCGCACACCGGACGCTCGTTTCGCCTGGGTATCAGCGGGGTGCCAGGCGTGGGCAAGAGCACCTTCATCGAGGCCCTGGGCCTGTTCCTCATCGAGCGCGGCCACCGGGTGGCGGTGCTGGCGGTCGACCCGTCATCGAGCGTGAGCGGCGGCTCCATCCTGGGTGACAAGACGCGCATGGAGCGCCTGAGCGTGGACACGCGCGCTTTCATCCGCCCGAGCCCGGCAGCGGGCAACCTGGGCGGTGTGACCGAGAAGACGCGCGAGGCGCTGCTGGTGTGCGAGGCGGCGGGCTTTGATGTGGTCATCGTCGAGACCGTGGGCGTAGGTCAGAGCGAGACGGCCGTGGCCGGCATGACCGACATGTTCTGCCTGCTGCAACTGCCCAATGCGGGCGACGACCTCCAGGCCATCAAGAAGGGCGTGATGGAGCTGGCGGACTTGGTGGTCATCAACAAGGCCGATCTGGACGCGGCCGCCGCCACACGCGCCCAGGCCCAGATCACCAGCGCGCTGCGCTTGTTCGGCCTGCACGGCCGGGACGACCGCGCGCACCACGACGCCACCTTGTGGCAACCGCAGGTGCTGCAGCTGAGCGCTCTGCATGGCCAGGGCCTGGAGGCCTTCTGGGCTGCGGTGAGCCGCTTTCGTGAACTTCAGACGGCCAGCGGCCGCCTGTCCGCGCGCCGCCATACCCAAGACCAGGCCTGGATGTGGGAGCGCATCGAGGCCGGTCTGCGCCAACGTTTCCGCGAGCACCCTGCGGTGCGCGAGGCCCTGCCGCAGGCGCTGGAAGACGTGCGCTCGGGCCGGATAGCGCCTTCCGTAGCCGCACGGCGGCTGTTGGACTGCATGCGGTGAACTGAACCTGCCTGCACACACCCACAGCAACACGAGTGCGCCCAAGCAGACCCGAGAACACCGCCTACCTAGCGATACACCCGACACGATCTTGAGAGGAGACACCCCGATGCACGACATCATGGAACAACTGGAGCGCAAGCGCGCCGCGGCCCGCCTGGGTGGCGGACAAAAGCGCATCGACGCGCAGCACGCCAAGGGCAAGCTCACGGCACGCGAGCGGCTGGAACTGCTGCTGGACGAAGGCAGCTTCGAAGAGTGGGACATGTTCGTCGAGCACCGCTGTGTGGACTTCGGCATGGCCGACAACAAGGTGCCCGGTGACGGCGTGGTCACGGGCTACGGCACCATCAACGGGCGCCTGGTGTTCGTCTTCAGCCAGGACTTCACCGTCTTCGGCGGTGCACTGTCCGAGGCGCACGCCGAGAAGATCTGCAAGGTGATGGACCAGGCCATGAAAGTGGGTGCGCCCGTCATCGGCCTGAACGACTCGGGCGGTGCCCGCATTCAGGAGGGCGTGGCTTCGCTGGGCGGCTATGCCGAGGTCTTCCAGCGCAACGTCATGGCCAGTGGCGTGGTGCCGCAGATCAGCCTGATCATGGGCCCGTCGGCGGGCGGCGCGGTGTATTCCCCGGCCATGACCGACTTCATCTTCATGGTGCGCGACAGCGCCTACATGTTCGTCACCGGCCCCGAGGTGGTGAAGACCGTCACGCACGAGGAAGTCACTGCCGAGGAGCTGGGCGGCGCCTCCACCCACACCACCAAGAGCGGCGTGGCCGACCTGGCCTTTGACAACGACGTTGAAGCGCTGCTGATGTTGCGCCGCTTCTTCAACTACCTGCCGCTGAACAACCGCGAGAAGCCCCCGGTGCGCCCGAGCATCGACCCCGCCGACCGCAACGACCTGTCGCTGGACACCCTGGTGCCCGACAACGCGAACAAGCCCTACGACATCAAGGAACTGATCTTCAAGGTGGTGGACGACGGCGATTTTTTCGAGCTGCAGCCTGATTACGCCAAGAACATCGTCATCGGCTTCGGCCGCATGGACGGGCGCAGCGTGGGCATCGTGGCCAACAACCCCATGGTGCTGGCCGGCTGCCTGGACATCAAAAGCAGCATCAAGGCCGCGCGCTTCGTGCGCTTCTGCGATGCCTTCAACATCCCCGTGGTGACCTTCGTGGACGTGCCCGGCTTCATGCCCGGCACTTCTCAAGAGTACGGCGGCATCATCAAGCACGGCGCCAAGCTGCTGTACGCCTACGCCGAGTGCACGGTGCCCAAGGTCACCGTCATCACGCGCAAGGCCTACGGCGGCGCCTACGACGTGATGAGCTCCAAGCACCTGCGCGGCGATGTCAACCTGGCCTGGCCCAACGCCGAGATCGCGGTGATGGGCGCCAAGGGCGCGGTGGAGATCATCTTCCGTGAAGACAAGGGCGACCCCGTCAAGCTCGCTGCCCGCGAAGCCGAATACAAGGCCCGCTTCGCCAACCCCTTCGTGGCCGGCGCGCGCGGCTACATCGACGACGTGATCCAGCCCCACGAGACGCGCAAGCGCATCTGCCGCAGCCTGGCGATGCTCAAGGACAAGAAGCTGGAGAACCCGTGGAGGAAGCACGGGAACATTCCGCTGTGACGGGTGCCATGAACACTCTTCCGCGTTGTTTTGTGCAGCGGCGAGAGGTGTGGAACTCGCGAGATCGGGCGGCCCGGACGTTTTGCTCCGTGTCCCCCGCGCTTCGCGCTCCTCCTAATACCTACGCAAAACGCCCGGGCCGCCCGATCTCCGGCGCACCCGAGCGCACGCGTCTATCGATGCGTGGTCATGAGTGGCTGCCCGCGAGCGTTATCTACCCCTTCGCAGCGCAGGGCCTGGCCCGTCTGCCGCAGCGAAGTCAAGGAGGAGCCGGCCGCAGGCCGGCGGGGGACATGAGCGGAGGCAGATGGGCCAGGCCCGGAGCGGGCTCAGCACCATCACGTCTGACATGACGCTGTCCCCAACAGCATCCAGGAATTCGAAGAAGGACCACGAAATGTTCACCAAGATCCTGATCGCCAACCGCGGAGAAATCGCCTGCCGCGTGATCAAGACCGCGCGCAAGATGGGCATTGCCACCGTGGCGGTGTACTCCGAAGCCGACAAGGACGCGCGCCACGTGTCGCTGGCCGATGAGGCCGTGCTGCTGGGCCCCGCGCCCAGCCGTGACAGCTACCTCGTGGCCGACAAGATCATTGCCGCCTGCAAGGCCACCGGTGCGCAGGCCGTGCATCCCGGCTACGGCTTCCTGTCGGAAAACGAGGCCTTCGCCCGACGGGTGGAGGAAGAAGGCATCGTCTTCATCGGCCCCAAGCACTACAGCATCGCGGCCATGGGCGACAAGATTGCCTCCAAGAAGCTGGCCAACGAGGCCAACGTCAGCACCATCCCTGGGTGGAACGATGCCATCGAGTCGCCCGAGCGGGCGGTGGCGATCGCGCGCGGCATCGGCTATCCCGTCATGATCAAGGCCAGCGCCGGCGGCGGGGGCAAGGGCCTGCGCGTGGCCTTCAACGACAAGGAGGCCTTCGAGGGCTTCTCATCCTGCCGCAACGAGGCGCGCAACAGCTTCGGCGACGACCGCGTCTTCATCGAGAAGTTCGTCGAGCAGCCGCGCCACATCGAGATCCAGGTGCTGGGCGACGCCCACGGCAACATCGTCTACCTGCACGAGCGCGAGTGCTCCATCCAGCGCCGCCACCAGAAGGTGATCGAGGAGGCGCCCAGCCCCTTCATCAGCGACGAGACGCGGCGCGCCATGGGCGAGCAGGCCGTGGCGCTGGCGCGCGCCGTGAAGTACCAGAGCGCGGGCACGGTGGAGTTCGTGGTCGGCAAGAACCAGGACTTCTACTTCCTGGAGATGAACACCCGGCTGCAGGTGGAGCACCCCGTCACCGAGTGCATCACTGGGCTGGACCTGGTGGAGCAGATGATCCGCGTGGCCGCCGGCGAGGCGCTGCCCTTCACCCAGGAGCAGATTCCCCGCCAGGGCTGGGCCATCGAGTGCCGCATCAACGCCGAGGACCCTTTCCGCAACTTCCTGCCCTCCACCGGGCGGCTGGTGCGCTACCAGCCGCCGGCGCAGACCATGTTTGCTGCTTTCGTTCACCCGGACTCCATCACCGTTCGGGTTGTTCATCCAGACTCCACTACCGTTCGGGCTGAGCTTGTCGAAGCCCCCGCAAGCCCTTCGACAAGCTCAGGGCGAGCGGATTCGGAATTGTTCGGCGTGCGCGTGGACACGGGCGTGGTCGAGGGCGGCGAGATCCCGATGTTCTACGACTCGATGATCGCCAAGCTCATCGTGCACGGCCGCGACCGTACAGATGCGATTGCCAAGATGCGCGAGGCGCTCAACGGCTTCGTCATCCGCGGAGTGTCCAGCAACATCCCCTTCCAGGCCGCGCTGCTGGCGCACCCGAAGTTCGTCAGTGGTGACTTCAACACCGGCTTCATCGCCGAGAACTATGCCGGCGGCTTCCGTGCTGAAGATGTGCCGCACGACGACCCGGACTTCCTGGTCGTGCTGGCCGCGGCCGCCTACCGCCGCTACCGCGAACGCGCCGCGGGCATCACCGGTCAGCTCGACGGCCACGGCGTGCGCATTGGCGAGGACTTCGTGGTGGTGGTCAAGGGTGAGGCGGGGGAGCATCGCCATGTGCCCGTTCGTCTGGAGGCCCACGGCGCGCTCACCGTGCAAGTGGGCGGCGCAGGTGGCAAGACCTACGCCGTTGCCAAGGATTGGACCTTCGGCGGCATCCGTGCCAGTGGCTCTTGCAACGGGCGGCCCTTTACCGCGCAGATCGAGCGAGAAGGCCTGTGGACGCGCGTCTCGCACAACGGCCGCCGCATCCAGGCCATGGTGCTGAGCGCACGCGCTGCCGAGTTACAGCGCCTCATGCCCTTCAAGGCCCCGGCCGACATGAGCAAGTTCCTGCTGTCGCCCATGCCAGGGCTGCTGGTGGACATCGCCGTCAAGCCCGGGCAGGCGGTGCTGGCGGGTGAACGCCTGGCCGTGATCGAAGCCATGAAGATGGAAAACATCCTCACCGCCGCGCAAGACGGCACCGTGTCCGAGCTGATGGCCGCCAAAGGTGAGAGCCTGGCCGTTGACCAACCCATCCTGAAATTCGCCTGAGCTGTTGCTCCATCCGTTCGCGCTCAGCCGTCGAAGCCCATCAACGCCCACCCGCCATGACCACCCCCAAACCCTTTCGCATCCTCGGTATCCAGCAGATCGCCATCGGCGGCCCTGACAAGCAGCGCCTGAAGTCGCTGTGGGTGGACATGCTGGGCCTGACCGTCAAGAGCACCTTCGTCAGTGAACGCGAGAACGTGGACGAGGACATCTGCGCCCTGGGCCAGGGCCCCTCCGCCGTGGAAGTGGACCTGATGCAACCGCTGGACCCGGAGAAGAAGCCGGCCGTGCACGCCACCCCGCTCAACCACGTGGGTCTGTGGGTGGACGACCTGCCCAAGGCGGTGGAGTGGATGACCGCCCACGGCGTGCGCTTCGCCCCCGGCGGCATCCGCAAAGGCGCCGCCGGCCACGACATCTGCTTCATCCACCCCAGGGGCAACGACGAGTTCCCGGTGGGCGGCGAGGGCGTGCTGATCGAGTTGGTGCAGGCGCCGGCGGAGGTGGTGGCGGCGTTGGGGTGAGGGGCTGTCTCAAGCGCTCCTGACGGACTTGGGCCGTCCTGTTACCCAATGGGAGTACCTGGAGCGGTATCATTTGAGGTACTTGAAGGAGGCGTCGCGGTATGTTGACCAGTACCAAGCGCAAGACATCCGTGACCCTTGATGCTGCGGCACTGGACAGCGCCAAAGAGCTTGAGATCAACGTGTCAGCGGTGGCTGAAGCGGCCCTGTTGAAGGCCATCCACGAGGCCAGGCAAAGGCAATGGCTCGCGGACAATGCAGATGCGTTTGCGGCACAGGCTGATTGGCACACGCGCCACGGTCACCCGTTGGCTGAGATCATCGCTGCGCACGGAGCACCCTCGTGGCGGGACTGACTCGCTTTGACGTGGCGGAGTACCGGGGTGTGGCCATGGTGGTCATCGAGAGCAACCTGCTGCCGCCCGATCCTGCGGTGGTGGTCATCCCGCTGCTTTCGGACTACCCGACGGTCAAGCACCTCAATCCTGTCATCACGGTGGAAGACAAGCGCCTGGTGCTGGCCACACGCTTGATCGCTGCAGTGCACAGATCGAGTCTGCGCCGCACCGCCAACGTGGCAGATCAAGGCGACTGCATCATCCGGGCCGTGGATGTTCTGATGGCAGGGGTATAGCAGCAGGTTTCGGCGTCGTCGTGCGGCTTCGACGGGTGGTGACGCAGACGAAGCCGAATCCGCGACAATCGGAGGCTTCGCTTGAGGCCCGCCACCATGTCCGGACGCACCCTTTACGACAAGCTCTGGGACGAACACGTCGTCCACACCGAAGAAGACGGCACCTCGGTGCTGTACATCGACCGCCACCTCGTGCATGAGGTCACCAGCCCACAGGCCTTCGAAGGGCTGCGCATTGCGGGGCGCAAGGTCTGGCGCGTGAGTTCGGTGGTGGCCACGGCCGACCACAACACGCCCACCACCGGCTGGGAGCAGGGCTACGACGGCATCCGCGACCCGATCTCCAAGCAACAGGTGCAGACGCTGGACACCAACATCCGCGCGTTCGGTGCGGCGGCCTACTTCCCCTTCCTGGACAAGCGCCAGGGCATCGTGCACGTCATCGGGCCGGAGCAGGGCGCCACGCTGCCCGGCATGACAGTGGTCTGCGGTGATTCCCACACCTCCACCCACGGCGCTTTCGGCGCGCTGGCGCATGGCATCGGCACCAGCGAGGTGGAGCATGTGCTGGCTACGCAGACCCTGCTGGCCAGGAAGGCCAAGAACATGCTGGTCAAGGTGGACGGCGCGCTGCAGCGCGGCGTGACCGCCAAGGACATCGTGCTGGCCATCATTGGCCGCATCGGCACGGCCGGGGGCACGGGCTACACCATCGAGTTTGGTGGCTCGGCCATCCGTTCGCTGACCATGGAAGGTCGCATGACGGTGTGCAACATGGCCATCGAGGCCGGTGCGCGGGCCGGCCTGGTGGCCGTGGACGACAAGACCATCGAGTACGTCAAGGGCCGGCCGTTCGCGCCGGGCACGGACGCCGCTACCGGCCGCTTTGTGGGCGGCCCGGAGTGGGAGCAGGCCTTGGCGCACTGGCGTACGCTGCATTCGGACGCTGACGCGACGTCCGACGCCGTGGTGGAACTGGACGCCGCGCAGATCCGCCCACAGGTCACCTGGGGCACCAGCCCGGAAATGGTGCTGTCCATCGAAGACCGCGTGCCGGATCCCGACAAGGAGAAGGACGCCGTCAAGCGCGGCGCCATCGAGCGCGCGCTCACCTACATGGGCCTCACGCCCAACAAGCCCATTGCGGATATCGTGGTGGACAAGATCTTCATCGGCTCGTGCACCAACAGCCGCATCGAAGACTTGCGCGAGGCCGCCGCCGTGGTGCGCAAGGCCGGGGGCCGCGTGGCCGCCAACGTCAAGGTGGCCATGGTGGTGCCGGGTTCGGGCATGGTGAAGGCGCAAGCCGAGGCCGAAGGGCTGCACGAGGTCTTCCGCGGTGCCGGCTTCGAGTGGCGTGAGCCCGGCTGCAGCATGTGCCTGGCCATGAATGCCGACCGGCTGGAGCCGGGCGAGCGTTGCGCCTCCACCAGCAACCGCAACTTCGAGGGCCGGCAAGGCGCGGGCGGCCGTACCCACCTCGTCAGCCCGGCGATGGCCGCCGCGGCCGCGCTGGCCGGCCATTTCGTTGATGTGCGGCGACTCAGTTGACATCGCCCGTACAGCAAACCCCACCGTACAGTAAACCCCGCCGTTCGTGCCGAGTCCCAACGCTGCCGTCCCCCTGTTCGGGCCGAGCCCGAGAAAAGTCATCCCCCCGTTCGGGCTGAGCCCGAGAGAAGTCATCCCTCCGTTCGGGCTGAGCCTGTCGAAGCCCTTCGACAAGCTCAGGGCGAACGGTGGACCGCCAGGAACCATACATGCAAGCCTTCACCGTGCACAAGGGGCTCGTGGCCCCGATGGACCGCGAGAACGTCGATACCGACGCCATCATCCCCAAGCAGTTCCTGAAGTCGATCGCCCGCACCGGCTTCGGCCCCAATCTCTTTGACGAGTGGCGCTACCTGGACAAGGGCGAGCCTGGGCAGGACCCGGACTCGCGCAAGCCCAACCCCGACTTCGTGCTGAACAGCCCGCGCTACCAGGGCGCCTCGGTGCTGATCGCGCGGCGCAACTTCGGCTGCGGCTCCAGCCGCGAGCACGCCCCCTGGGCGCTGGACCAGTACGGCTTTCGGGCCATCCTGGCACCGAGCTTTGCCGACATCTTCTTCTCCAACTGCTTCAAGAACGGGCTGCTGCCCATCGTGTTGCCGGAAGAGCAGATTGCGCGCCTCTTTGACGAGGTCAAGGGTTTCGTGGGCTACTCGCTCACCATCGACCTGCCCCGGCAGGTGGTGGTCAAGCCCGACGGCAGCGAACTGCCCTTCGACGTGCAGCCCTTCCGCAAGTACTGCTTGGTCAACGGCTTCGACGACATCGGCCTCACGCTGCGCCACGCCGACAAGATCAAGGCCTTCGAGGCCGAACGTCTGACCCGCATGCCCTGGCTGGCACACACAAGGACCGCTGTATGAAGATCGCCATCCTGCCCGGTGACGGCATCGGCACCGAGATCATGGCCGAGGCCGTCAAGGTGCTCGGCGCGCTCGATTTGAAGTTCGAAACCGAGACCGCCCTGGTAGGCGGCGTAGCCTATGACGCCCATGGTCACCCGCTGCCCGAGTCCACGCTGAACCTGGCCAAGGCTGCGGACGCGGTGCTGTTCGGCGCCGTGGGCGACTGGAAGTACGACAAGCTCGAGCGCCAATACCGCCCCGAGCAGGCCATCCTCGGCCTGCGCAAGCACCTGGGGCTGTTCGCCAATTTCCGCCCGGCCATCTGCTACGAGCAGCTGACCCACGCCTCCAGCCTCAAGCCCGAGTTGGTGGCGGGCCTGGACATCCTCATCATCCGCGAGCTGACGGGTGACATCTACTTCGGCCAGCCGCGCGGCCGGCGCACCGCCGTCGATGGCCACTTCCCTGGTGCTGAAGAAGCCTTCGACACCATGCGCTACAGCCGCCCGGAGATCGAGCGCATCGCCCACGTGGCCTTCCAGGCTGCGCGCAAGCGGTCCGGTGGCAAGGGCGGCAAGGTCACCAGCGTGGACAAGGCCAACGTGCTGGAGACCTTCCAGTTCTGGAAGGACGTGGTCACTGAGGTGCACAAGGACTACCCGGACGTCACGCTGGAGCACATGTACGTGGACAACGCCGCGATGCAGCTGGTCAAGGCGCCCAAGCAGCTGGACGTGGTGGTCACCGGCAACATGTTCGGCGACATCTTGTCGGACGAGGCCGCCATGCTCACCGGCTCCATCGGCATGCTGCCCTCGGCCTCGTTGGACAAGCACAACAAGGGCCTGTACGAGCCCAGTCACGGCAGCGCGCCAGACATCGCCGGTAAGGGTGTTGCAAACCCGCTGGCTACAATCCTGTCTGCTGCCATGATGCTTCGCTACTCACTCAACCAGCCCGAGGCTGCCGACCGTATCGAGTCGGCCGTCAAGGCCGTGCTGTCGGCCGGGCTGCGCACGGGCGACATCTGGAGTGAAGGCACGCAGCGTGTGGGCACGCGCGAGATGGGCGACGCCGTGCTGGCAGCCCTGTCTGGCAAAGCCATCACCACCACGACCAAAATTACCAAGAGCTAGCGGCTCTCGGATCGTCTCGCCCCCTCTCCTGGACCCCGGCGACACGAGCCGGG
>Ga0315902_10010513_pt1 | contig 12230 bp, 4 predicted proteins | sample LakEriMetagenome_9_FD_203523 | JGI IMG/M metagenome (GOLD analysis project Ga0315902, IMG submission 203523) | Freshwater fungal communities from buoy surface, Lake Erie, Ohio, United States - Buoy 12 MA117 | ecosystem: Environmental > Aquatic > Freshwater > Lake > Lake biofilm | place: USA... | reverse complement strand
GCGGCTTCACCCCACGCCTCGATGCGGCCGGCAACATCTTCGCTCTGCATCCCGGGTCGGCCGCCGGGCTCAAGCCGCTCCTGATCGGGTCGCACATCGATTCCGTCACGGACGGCGGCAACTATGACGGGCCGGTGGGCTCCTTTGCCGCGCTGGAGGTGGCTCGGTCCCTGCGCGATTCGGGGACCCGCCTCCGCCATCCACTCGAGGTGGTGATCTGGCAGAACGAGGAAGGGGGAACCATCGGCAGCAAGATCGCCGTGGGGCTGTTCACCGAGCCGGAACTCGACAAGGTGGCGCGCTCCGGGAAGACCGTACGCGAAGGCGTTGGCCGTATTGGTGGCGATCTGACGAAGTTGGCGTCAGCCGTGCGGAAGCCGGGCGATGTGGCCGGGTATATCGAGCTCCACATCGAGCAGGGCGGCCGGCTGGAGCAGGCCGAGCGGCAGATCGGTGTGGTGGAGGGGATCGTGGGGCTCCGGTGGTTCGAGGTCACCATCACCGGCTTCTCGAATCATGCCGGTGCCACGCCCATGGACCAGCGGCAGGATGCCATGCTCGCCGCGGCGAAGTTCACCGTGGCGGTGAACGAGGCCATCCGGAGCGAGGCCGGGCGACAGGTGGCCACCGTGGGGCGCCTCAACGTGTCGCCCAACACCACGAACGTCATTCCGGGGCAGGTCGTCCTCACCGTGGACCTGCGTGATCTGGCGCAGGCCACCATCGACCGCTTCACGGCGCGCTTCGAGCAGCTCGGGCGCGAGATCGGGGCGGCCACGAGCACCACCTTCCGCTTCACCCAGATGGTAAACAGTGCCCCCGCCATTTCGGATGGCCGGCTGCTTGAGGCCATCGAGGCGAGTGCCAACGGCCTGCGCCTCACGCACCAGCGCATGCCGAGCGGGGCAGGGCATGACGCGCAGGAAGTGGCACACATTGCGCCGATGGCCATGATCTTCATTCCGAGTGTGGGCGGCATCAGCCACTCGCCGAAGGAGTTCAGTCGGCCCGGCGACATTGCCAACGGCGCCAACGTGCTCCTGCAGAGCGTCCTCGCGGCCGACCGCGCGCTCTCCTGACCACACCCGGCTCATGACCTTCCGGGTCATCACCGGGGAATCCCCCCGGCTCCTGCTGGATCAGCTGGATGCGGTCATGGCGGATCATCCGCTCCCGCCGCTGGCGGACGACATCGTCATCGTGCAGAGTCTCGGCATGGAGCGCTGGCTGCGGCAGCAGCTGGCGCGCCGCCGGGGGGTCGCGGCGTCGCTGCTGATGCCCTTTCCGGCGGCCTTCTGCCGCGAGTTGGCGAAGACGCTGCAGGCCGCCCCTCCCGATCCGGCCTTCGACGAACAGGCCATGCTCTGGCGGATCCACGCGCTGCTGCTCGAGGACACGGTCAGGAACAGCCCGCTGCTGGCCCCCCTGCATCGACTGCTCGCGTCCGCCGATCCGACGGCCCGATTTCAGCTGGCCCGGCAGATCACGGCCCGTTTTGACGAGTACCGGTTGTATCGGCCCGACCTGCTGATGGCGTGGGACACCGCGCCCCATCCGCCTGCCACCGCCCACGAAACGTGGCAGTGGTACCTCTGGCGTCGACTGGCCGCCGCCTCGGGCCCTGATGCGCCACCCCCGCGGCACTTTGCCCGATGGTTCCGGGAGACGGTGACCCGACTGGAGTCCGGATCGGTGGATCGCGGCCAGCTGCCGACGCGCGTGGCGCTCTTCGGCATCTCCACCATGGCGCCGCTGTTCGTCCGTCTCCTTCAGGCGCTCGCCACCCATATCCCCGTGACCTGCTATGTCTTCACGCCGTCGGCGCGGGGCTGGCTGGAGCCGGAGGGCCGGCATCCTCTGGAGGAGGCGTTCGGCGTCACCACAAGGGAACTGCTGGACGAACTGACCGACACACCAGCCACCTCCGATGCCGCCGGCGTCCAGCCGGCTCGGCTGCTGGTGGAGCATCGGGCGATCGCGCCGACAACGGCCGACGTGTCGCGCCTCACGCTGCTGCGTCGCCTGCAGCAGGCGGTCCGCTCAGGATCGGCGCCAACGCGTCTCTCCCCAACGCTTCACGAGACGGATCGTGTCGTGGCACGGAGTGACCGCTCCCTGCTGGTCCACGATTGCCACTCGCCGCGACGGGAGCTGGAGGTACTGCGGGATCAGCTGTTGGACGCCTTGGCTACGGATCCTTCGTTGCGGCCGCACGATGTCCTCGTGATGGTGCCGGATGTCGAGCGCTATGCCCCACTCGTGGCCACGGCACTGGCGCATGCCGGGAGTGACGGTGTGGTCCTGCCCGTGCGCGTCGCCGATCGCTCCTTGGCACGCGATGTGGCTCCAGCGCAGGCGTTGCTGCAGCTGCTGGCGCTGGTCGGGTCCCGGTTGCGGCACAGCGAGGTGGTCGACTTTCTCTCGCTCGATGTCGTCCGGACGGCCGCGGCGCTCTCCACCGATGAGCTTGAGATGGCCCTGCAGCGGCTGGTTGCCGCCCAGGTGCGGTGGGGAGCGGATGCCACCCACCGGGGTGATGGCTATACCGGACCGGCATTCGCCCAGGGATCGTGGCGTTGGGCGTTGGATCGGCTCATGGCGGGCTATGCCATGGGGCCTGTGGCTGAACCGGTGCTGGGAGGTGTCCCGGCGGCTGGTGATACCGCCCAGGGCAGCGGTGCACTTGGTGTCCTGGTGGAGTGGACGGAAACGCTGCTGACCGCGGTCCGGGGGCTCGAGGCCCCGCGATCGCTCGCGGACTGGGGGCGGGATCTGGCCGCTACCTATCGTAGCCTGGTGCGCGGGACTGACGACACGCAGTCTCGTGCCATCGACCGTATCGCGGCGGTGTGCGAGCAGCTGGTGCCTCAGCCGGGTGAAGCCCTCATTCCCTTCGAGGTCGTGCGGACGTGGGTGGAGGGGCAGCTGGGGGAGAGCGGCCTGGAGGGGGGCTTCCTCGCCGGAGGGATCACGCTGTGCGCCATGAAGCCCATGCGGGCGGTCCCGTTCCGGTTCATCGCCATGCTGGGACTCGATGATCGGAGCTTTCCCCGGCAGGATCGGCGTCCGGTCTCCGATCTGATCACGCACGATCCCCGTCGCGGGGACCGGAATCCGCGTGCCGATGATCGGCAGCTCTTTCTGGATACGCTGCTCTGCGCCGAGGAACGCCTGCACCTGTCGTGGGTGGGGCGGTCGGAACGGACCAATCGGCCAGTGGCACCCAGCGTCGTGGTGGCCGAACTGCTGGATCATCTGGATCGACAATACGCTCCGGAGCCGCCGCCGTCCGCCACGGCTGCTCCTCCTTCCGTGATTCGCCACCAGCTCATCGTCACGCATCCACTCCAGCCGTTCAGTCCCCGATATTTCGAGTCGCCGGCGCAGCCCGGGGCGCTCTTCAGCTACCACCCCGACTGGGGGACGGCCGTGCGTACCGCCGTCACGCGCCATGCGCCGCCCCCGTTCCATCCGCTCGGCTCGGCGAGCGTGACGCCTGATCCCTCGGCCACCGGCGTCACGCATGACCTCATTGCGCTCGATGACCTCGTCAGCTGCTGGCAGAATCCTGCGTACTTTCACTGTCGCGAGGTGCTGGGTCTCCGTCTCCCTCGCACCGACGAGGCGCTCGATGATGAGGAGCCGGTCGGTGTGGAGCGGTTCGTTGCTGCCGACCTGCAACAGGCATGGCTCCGGGAGGCCCTTCGCGCCCCACTGGATGCGCAGCGACTGACGTCCGTTCTGCAAGGCAGTGGCCGCCTGCCACCGGCCGCCGTGGGGGCCGTCTGGGCCAACGCGCTGCAGGAACAGTTGGCCCGTCTCGTGGCGCACATCGGACCGGTCCGCCTGGACTCACCCCGGGTGCTCCAGGTGACCGGACCGAGCTGGCTGCTGGTCGGTCGGCTGGATCACCTCACCGACACTGGTCCGCTGGTGGCACGTACCGGTGGTCTGTGGGTGCGCGACCGGGTGGCCGCGTGGATTGCCCACCTGCTCTGGAGTGCCGCCGCGCAGGTCAACGGTCAGGTGCCGGCGTCGGGCGGCACGCGCATGCTGGCACTGGACAAGGGCGACGTGATCGAGGACGGATTCGCCCCGGAGCCCGATGCCATCACCTGTCTCGACGTCCTTATCGCGGGATACCGGCAGGCGTGCCAGCGACCGCTTCCCTATTTCCCCAAAGCGGCCGAAAGCTTCCGTGGCGCGCACGGGACGAACAGGAAGACGGACCCCGCCGTGGCCGCCCGGCGCGGATTCGAGGGGAGCGACCGCACGAATGGCGATATCGATGACCCCCATGTCCAGCTGCTCTGGCGGGGACACGACCCGTTGAAGGATCAGTTCGACGCCTTCGCCACGCTGACGAATGGCCTGTGGCTCCCCATGGAAGCGGCGACGGCGCGGTGGACGGCGTCATGACACTCCCCCTCTTTCAGGTCAACCACGCCGAGTTCCCACCCGGCATCACCTGCATCGAGGCCGGGGCTGGTACCGGCAAGACCTACAACATCGCGTTGAGCGTCGTGAAGCTGCTCCTCGAGCAGCAGCCCGATGGCACCCCGCGCTTCACCGGCATCGGCAACCTGCTGGTGGTGACCTTCACCACGGCGGCCACCGATGAACTGATCACGCGCATCCGGCGCATCCTGCGCCTGGCCGCCGATTGCTATCACGAGCCGGCCGCGTCACGCATCGTGGACACGAGCGATGCGCTGGTCAAGACGCTTGATGAGCTGGCGCGGGCCCGGGTCCCCTTTGCGCGGCAGCGCGTCCAGGAGGCGCTGGCGTCGCTCGATCAGCTGGCCGTGTACACCATCCACGGTTTCTGCAAGCGGGTACTCGAGGATCACGCGCTGGAGACCGGGGTGGCCCCCGGTACCGTGCTGCTCGACGACGAGCGGCCGCTCATGCGCGAGGCGCTGATGGATTGGTGGCGGCATCGATGCTACGACACACCGGCGCGGGCGGCGTGGCTCGTGCGTCGGAAGCTCACGCCGGACGCCCTGCTCGCCCCGTATCTCCGGTGGCAGCAGTGGCCATCGGCCGACCTGCAACCCGGGATCTCCCTCGAGCAGGCCGAAGCCGAGCTGCAGCATACGTTGGGTGAGATCGCGACCGAGTGGGACTCCGCGGCATGTCGCGATCGCCTCACCTCGGTACGATGGAACAAGGAGGCGCCCTTTCGTGGCCCTGAGGCCACCGAGCGGTTCATCGCCGCACTGGGCGCGCTCTGGCACGGGGACCTGTCCCACGCTGAATGTCTGGACGCGCTCGACCTCGAAACCCTGCAGGGGAACGCCAACAAGCAGAGCAAGGCCGGCAAGGCCGCCGTGGCAGCGATGGCCGACTGGCCGGAAGTCCGGTACGCCCGGGAGGCCGCCGAACGGATGGCCACGCTTTGGAGCGCGGTTCAGGGGGATGCCCTGCGGTACACGCGCGAGTGGACGGCCAGCGAGAAGCAGCGGCGGGCCGCGATGGGGTTCAACGACCTGCTGGCCCGACTGGGTGAGGTGTTGGCGCGCGATGTGGACGGCCTCCTCGCCCGCGCGCTGCGTCAGCGGTATCAAGCGGCTCTCATCGACGAGTTCCAGGACACCGACCGCCATCAGGCCAACATCTTCCGGCGTCTGTTCGATGGTGCACCGTTGGTCGTGATCGGCGATCCGAAGCAGGCCATCTACGGGTTTCGGGGCGCCGACCTGCGGAGCTATCTCGAAGTGGCCGATGCCGCCACGCAGCGCTTCCAGCTCACCAGGAACTTCCGCTCGTCCGCCGCCATGGTGAGCGCCGTCAATCGGCTGTTCCTGCGCCGGGCGCACCCCTTTCTGGGGGACGGTATCCGGTTCGAGCCGGCGACGGCCAGCGGAACGGGTACACCGTCAGGTGCGCTCGCCGATTCGCCGGCCGCGTTGCATTGGCTTCGATTGGCCACTGATGGCGACGGACCATGGCTTTCGAAGGGTGAGGCGCAGGCGGTGGCGCTCTCCGCTTGCAGCGACGAAATCGTGGCACTCCTCGAACGCGGCCTGTCGGCGGGTTCCATGGCTGTGCTGGTGCGCAGCGGCTACGAAGGGCGCGACATGCAGGCCAAGCTGCAGGCAGCCGGAGTCCCTGCGGTCGTGGCCGGTATGGACAGCATCTTCAGCTCCGATGAGGTGGGCGAGCTCGCGCTGGTGCTTGGGGCCGTGCTCGCGCCACAGGATGCCCGCCTCGTCCGTGCGGCATTGGCCACCGAACTCTGGGGATGGCGGTACGACCAGCTCCGCCATCTCAGCGAGGCGGAGGCAGGTACCACCTGGGATGCCCTCGGGGCCGATCTGGCGCGTTGGCGCCTCTGCTGGCTCGACTACGGGGTGGCGGCACTCTGGGAGGCATGGAGTCGTGCGACCGGGCTGGCCGCGCGACTGCTCGCCTTTCCGGATGGTGAGCGACGCCTCACGAATCTCCGACACGCCATCGATCTCCTTCACGAGGCAGCGTCGATCCACCGGCTCAACCCCGAGGGGCTACTGCAGTGGCTGGTCCGGGAGCGGCAGGAGGCCGCCGCGGAGCAGGTGACCGCCGAGACGGCCGAGCTGCGTCTCGAGACCGATGCCGATGCCGTGCAGATCGTCACGATCCACAAGAGCAAGGGACTCGAATACGATGTGGTCTTCCTCCCCACGCTCTGGAACGGTCGCCTGGCAAAGCCGGGACCGGTGCTCGCCCTCGAGCCCTCGGGTGACGTCTACGACCTCGGCTCGGCCGCGCTGGAAGCCCGCCAGCGCGCCGCGAACGCGCGGCGCCTTGAGGAAGACCTCCGTCTGACCTATGTGGCGCTCACGCGGGCGCGCCATCGCAGCTACGTGGTGTGGGGCCCGGTCAAGGCAGGCCAACGAGGGGCCGATCCGCTCACGGCCGACGGCAGCATCCACTCCGCCCTCGGCTACCTGCTGCTGGATGATCCCGATGTGGATCAGGTACGATCAGCGGCGCTGGCACCGGTGGACCTTGCGTTGGACGCCGCGCAGCGGCTGCGCGCGTCGGTGACCGGCTGGTCGGCCACGCTTGATGCCCTCGTGGCCGGCAGTGGCGATACCATGGCGTTGCGGGAGATCCGTACCGGCATGACCACCCGCCGGTGGCGACCGGCGCCCCTCGCCACACGGACACCCGAGCCACGGGCGCTGCCCTTCGGCGCGCGGAGTCCCCGAATCGGTACCTACCGCATTGCCTCCTACACCGGGCTCACCACGGCACCGCGGGTCCGTGGACAGGAGGCGCCGCTGTCCCCGGTCCCCGAGGCCAGTGATCGTGATGCCCCTGCCTTCGATCGCGCGACCGAGTCCGCGGCCATCGTGGCGCAGCTCAAGACGCTTCCCCCCGGTGATTTTCGCACGTTCCCGGCCGGAGCGGCTGCCGGGACGCTGCTGCATACGCTCTTCGAGGAGATTCCGGCCGCCACGCCACCAAACGAACGGCGGACGCAGGTGCGCGAGCGGCTGGCGGCGAGCGCCTTTGCCGACGCCCATCTCGATGCACGGACCGATGGCGTGTGCCGCATGCTCGAGGCCGTGTGGAGCACCCCGTTCACCTGCAACGGCATGGCCGTGCGATTGACCGACGTCCCGCCGGCGGCCCAGCGCCATGAGTGGCAGTTCCTGCTGCCGCTGGCCAACCCGGATCGGCCGCTGACCGCCGAAGCGCTGGCCCGATGTTTCGGGCACGGTGCCGATCCCGGAATGACGGCTTACGCCAACGCCATCCGCGCCCTCGACATCCGTGATGTTCACGGCTTTCTCACCGGCGTGATCGATCTGGTGTTCGAGCATCAGGGGTGGTGGTACGTCGTCGATTGGAAGTCCAACCGTCTCCCGGTGGACCCGGAGCACCATTCCCCGGCGCGTCTCCGGGAGGAGATGGTGCATGGGCACTATGTGCTCCAGTACCATCTCTACCTCGTGGCCGTGCATCGCCTGCTGCGGGCCCGAATCCCTGGCTACTCATATGACACGCACATGGGCGGGGCCGCCTACGCCTTCCTCCGCGGCTTCGGGGGGCCGGAGGTGTCGGCCATGGGCCACGGCTGGTTTACCGACCGGCCATCCCGTCACGTGATCGAGGCACTCGACACCCTGATCGGCAGCTCTGAGGAGACTGCCTGATGGCCAGCCATGCCCCGCAGGCCATCGACCGGGCCTTTGCCCGGTTCATTGGTCGAATGGCGGCACCCACTCTGGATGCGACCGATCGGGAGCTGCTGGTGCAGCTCACCACGCTCGTGAGCACCCTGCGCACCGAGGGGCACAGCTGCCTCGCACTGGCCGAAGTGGCCAACCGGACCATCACATTCGGTGAGGATCCCGGCTGGCGGTGCCCCTCGGTGGAGACCTGCGTGGCGCTGCTGCAGCGTGCCGGCGTGGCCAGCCATCCCGATGGGTCGACGACGACTCCGCTGGTGATCGATGGTGAGCGCGTCTACCTGCGGCGCTATCACGCGGCGGAACGGCGATTGGCCGCCGCGATTCGTGCTCGGGCCGGCGAGTCGGCGGAGCCGCTGTCGGAAGAGGCACTGGCGCAGCTCGCGCCGCTCTTCCGCGCGCTCTTCCCACGCGCCGCCACGCATACCGATTGGCAGGCCCTGGCAGCCACGGTGGCACTGTTGCGCCCGTTTGTGGTGGTGACCGGCGGGCCTGGTACCGGCAAGACCACTGTGGCGGCCCGGATACTGGCGTTGCTGCTCACGTGCCACCCTGGCGCTCGCGTGGCGCTGGCGGCACCGACGGGCCGGGCAGCCGCGCGCCTGGCCGAATCGATGGAACAGGCCGTGGCGCGTGAGGCGCTCCCGGAGGTGGTACGATTGGCCCTGCCCACCCAGGGGCGCACGTTGCACAAGCTGCTCGGGTACTTCCCGCCTACCGACCGCTTCCGACATGGCGCCGATCATCCGCTCATCGAGGACATCGTGCTCATCGATGAAGCGAGTATGGTGGACGTGCTCATGATGGATGCCCTGCTGTCGGCACTCAAACCGACGGCCCGGCTGATCATCCTTGGCGATCCGGATCAGCTCGCAAGCGTGGATACCGGCTTCGTACTCGGCGATCTCGTGGAGGCCGCCGGGGCTCGATGCCCGGCGGCTGCCACCCGGCATGGCACCCTGCTCGCCTCCACCTATCGGCAGCTGGCGGGGGCAACCCAGTCGCTGCTGCTCACGGACGACGTGCCTCCGCTGCGTGACGCCGTGGTCCGGCTGCATCACTCGTGGCGCTTCGGTCAGCGGCCGGGGATCGGAGGCGTGGCCACAGCGGCCAGCCTGGGCGATGCCGATGGCGTCATGGCCGTCCTGCAGCATTCGGAATGGACCGATGCCCGGCTGCTCCCGTGGAACGGTGGACGCGAGGGCGTCCTGGCCAGCCTCGAGGGGCCACTCACCGCGTTTCTCGCCGCCGATACACCGGAGGCTGCCCTCGCCGCATTGGCGCAGTTTCGGGTCCTGTGCGCGGTGCGCGAAGGGCCGCAGGGGGTTGCCGGCATCACGGCCCTCGTGGAACGGTGGCTGGAGCGTCGCGGCCATGCGACGGCGGGCTGGTACGATCACCGTCCCGTCCTCGTGACCGAGAATGACGAGGTGACCGGCCTGCACAATGGCGACGTGGGGGTGACGCTCCACGTGGATGGAGTCCCTGCCGTATTCTTCGCCGAGCCGGGCGGGGGCGCGCGCCGGTTGGCTCCTTCCCGACTCCCTGCCGTGGAGACCGCGTGGGCCATGACGGTACACAAGGCGCAGGGATCGGAGTTCGATCACGTGCTGCTGGTGCTCCCCGCTGAACCGGTACGCAATCTCGCCCGTGAGCTGCTCTATACCGGCGTCACCCGCGCGCGGGAATCCGTGACGATCGTCGGGTCGAGCGAGGTGCTCCGGACGACCGTCACGCGGGCCACCACGCGTCACTCCGGATTCACCGAGCGGCTGCGAGGCTGACCTGCCCGGCCCCTATTTCGTGCGATATCGCGCCACGACCGGGTAGTGGTCCGTGGTAGTCGTGCGGTAGTTCGGGATGAGGGAATCGAGTCGCCAGACGCGCGCGGACAGGGGCAGATAGCGGAGCCCTGCCGGGCGCGTCACCACGTGATGGTCGATGGCATCCGTGAAGGACACTGTCGTGGTCTGTCGGGCATCACTCAGCGCCCTCGTGGGAACGCGCCATCGCAGCGTATCCGCTACGATGGCCGCATACGGCGACGGCTGTCCCGCCGTGATCGACGTATCCATGTCGTCGTTGAAGTCGCCAAGGATCCACACCGGCTGGGCCGGATAGGTCTGTTCCACCCACAGCTTGAGTGCCGTGGCCGCGGTGGCGCGTCGGGCATACGATGCGGCATCACTCCCCGCCTTGGCGTGCAGGACGATCACCGGGAGCGTATCAACCACGCCTCCCAGCGTGACGCGCACGCGGAACTCCACCGGCGGGCGTCCGGCAAAGTCGAAATCCCGCTCGGTGAGGATCACGCGGGCTCCGATCACCGAGGCCACGGTATTCTTGAAGAGCAGCCCCACCTTCTGCTCGGCGTCATTGAAGTCGCTGTACGAGGCCGCCCCACCGGTGACCGCGGGCTCATTGGCCAGCACCCCGCCGTAGCCAGGAAGCGCACCAACCAGCGAGCGGAAGGCCGAGGCGCTCACCACCTCCTGCACGGCCCACAGGTCGAGGTCGGCCGCGGCAATGGCGGCGCGGATGTTCGCCGCCTGCTGCGTCTCGTTGGACGGCCCGTTGGCCGGGTCCCCGAACCACTCCAGGTTCCAGGTGGCCATGTCGATCACGCTCGCATCCCCGATGGCCGGAATGGCGGGCGCCGAGGGCGTTGTGGGGGTGGTCGGCGTGGTCGGGGGGGTGGTGGCGGGCGACGTGCCGGACCCGCTGCAGGCGGATCCCACAAGGACTGCCAATCCGAGACGGATCACAGCCATGCCCCGGGACGCGTGCGCTTTTCGGATGGACATGCCGTGAACGCTAGTGGGCGCCTGCACGGCCGTCGACCTCGCCGCCCCGCCGATGCGGCGTTACCGTTGGCGGATTCCGGGTTCTCGTTGCCGGCTCCATTCCCCGTCTCCAGCCGTTCCATGCCCACCTCGTCCAGACCCCGCCGCGTGATCCGAGCGGCCCTTCCGCTCCTGCCGCTCCTGTTGGGCGCCGCGGCCCCGCTCGTCGCGCAATCTGCCGCGCCCCTCCTGCGCGTCCGCATCGACGAGACGCGCAACCGTGCGCTCCTCGAGATCCCAGCCGCCCAGATGAATCGGGACCTGCTCCATATGGTGACCCTGGCCACCGGGCTCGGGACCGGTGGGCTCGATCGCGGCCAGACGGGCCCCAGCGGGCTCGTCCGTTTCGAGCGGCGCGGTGCCCGCGTGCTGCTCGTGCGCGACAACTGGGGGGTGCGTGCGCCGGCCGGTGATGCCGCCAACCAGCGCGCCGCCAGCGAGGCGTTCCCACGCAGCATCGTCGGCTCGTTCCCCATTGAAGGCACCCCCGATTCGACGGGAACGCTTACCGTGGACGCCACCTCGCTCTTCCTCGCCGACGCCTACGGCGTGGCCGACGGGCTGCGCGGGCCAGGCGCCGGTGGTGCCGGCTACCGGGTGGATCCGGCGCGCAGCTACATCGACGCCTCCCGCACCAAGTCCTTCCCGCGCAACGTGGAGGTGCATGCGGTGCTCACCTTCACGAGCGATCAGGCGCCGCGCGGCCGAGGCGGCGTGGCCCCCGATCCGCGGGCGATGACCTTCGAGGAGCACCACGCCTTCGTGGCGCTCCCCGAAGAAGGCTATCGACCGCGGAACTACGACCCGCGCTTCGGCTACGGCGGGACGTCGTTTGCCGACCTCTCCGAAGGCTTCGACGGCGACTATCGCGCCGGGTTCATCAACCGGTGGCGTCTGGTCCCCAAGGACCCGGCGGCCTATGCGCGCGGTGAGCTCGTGGAGCCGGTTACGCCCATCACCTACTACCTCGACCCGGGAATCCCGGCGCCCTATCGCGAGGCGTTCCGCGAGGGTGGGAACTGGTGGGCCAAGGTCTTCGAGGGGGCCGGCTTCAAGAACGCCTTCCGCGTCCTTGACCTCCCGGCCGGCGCCGACCCGATGGACGCGCGCTACAACATGCTCATGTGGGTGCACCGCACCGGGCCGGGACCCAGCGTGGGGCCCAGCTACAGCGATCCGCGCACCGGCGAGATCATCCGGGCCGTGG
>Ga0315902_10010511_pt1 | contig 12232 bp, 10 predicted proteins | sample LakEriMetagenome_9_FD_203523 | JGI IMG/M metagenome (GOLD analysis project Ga0315902, IMG submission 203523) | Freshwater fungal communities from buoy surface, Lake Erie, Ohio, United States - Buoy 12 MA117 | ecosystem: Environmental > Aquatic > Freshwater > Lake > Lake biofilm | place: USA... | reverse complement strand
GTCGTTGTAGTTTAAGCTGACACCACAACGCCGATATGCGTCTATCCTTTGTTCCAGGGCGGCATTATACAGCTTCTGATGAAGGCGCAAAGTCTCCAGCATCTGGTTCTGCTGTCTCCGCGATGGGTAAAGGCGATATGTGACTTTGCGCTTGACGATTTCCATGATTCTGACTATGAATCAGTTACTACGAAGAATCAAGACTTAAATACATTGTATCACTGCATTTATGACCTTAAATACCGTTTAGTTCTGGTGACTAAATACCGTCGAAAAGTCATCAATAAAGTTATCCTGGAAAGACTCCACGAGCATTTCTCCCGCTTGTTAAAATCCTGGGAATGCGAACTTTTGGAGTTCAATGGCGAAGCTGATCACGTTCACATGCTGATTTCCTTGAACCCCAAAGCTCGTTAACAACCTGAAGACGGTAACGTCAAGGCTCATACGCAAGGAGTTCAATCAGCATGTCTCAAAATTTTATTGGAAGCCAATTTTTTGGAGTAGAACATATTGCCTTCTGACAGTTGGTGGGGCACCGCTTTCAGTTCTCAAGCAGTACATCGAGAATCAGGAAGAAATTGAAGCATAGGCCGCTCACCTCGCTATCGCTCGGATCACGACGGTCGGCCTTCACCACCAGCCAAATCTCAAAGCTTCGCAATGAGATTATGGCTGGAGTACTGGCCGACAAATCCGATAGATTTCAATTCAGCAGTTAGAAGCCCTCCAGGCCGTTAAGTGTATGACCAGACATGCGAGGCTCTTACAAATCAGTCGCCTACCCTCCCAATTTTTGCTATAGCATCGGGACTTAGTAAAAAGGAATCAATAACCATGCTTAAGCTCACACGCATCCCGTTCGTTTGGCTCTGCTTGCTGGCTCTTCCGTCTCCGGCCGTGACCCTCGAGGAATTTCAGAGAGTTAAAAAACGTGTTCCCGAGCAGGTCAATGCTCAGCAGACGGACTGGCATTTGTACCGCACTCGTGTCATTGAGGCATGGAAACTGTTCCCCAACAGAGTTCCCGGAAGCGGTGTCACCATTGCTGTCCCGGATACCGGCCTCTATCCGCATCCTGAGCTGACCCGTGAGGGTCAATTTATCCCTGAGATCCTCATGGATGAGGGGTATGATTTCTATCGCGATCGAAAACCAGCCTTAGACGAGTTAAACGAGTGGAGTATCGCCATCCCTCAAGGTCATGGTACCTCGGTGACAGCCCTCCTGGTGAGCCCTCCCGATGCGGATCCTGTCGCGGGTTCGGAAGCATGGCCTGTGACTGGCGTTGTCCCCGGTGCGAAGGTGCTACCGCTCCGCGTGCAACCCTCTGTGCTCCTCACGGACGGCGAGCGATTGGGCAAAGCCCTCCGCTACGCGATCGACAAAAAAGTCGATGTGATCTCCATCAGCATGGGAGGCCTGTTTTTTGACCGAAGGCTGGAACAGCTGCTTCAGGAGGCGGAACAGCTTGGCATTATTGTCGTTGCAGCGGGCGGGCAAGGAATCCCGGAGATCATCTACCCGGCCTCCTCTCAACACGTGATCGCGGTGGCAGCATCGGATGCCGCGGATCGTGCATGGTCGGCCACGTCTTCGGGTGCAAAGATTTTGGTCTCAGCTCCCGGCAATGGGGTTTGGTATGCTGGGGCCTCCCGAGCCAACGCTGACGAACCGGTCGCGATCTCAGTCCGACAGGGTCAAGGCACATCCTTCGCAGCTCCTCTCGTCGCCGGTGCTGCAGCCATGTGGCTCAGCTACCATGGCCGTGAAAGCCTTCTGAAGAAGTACGGCGGAGCGGGATTGGTTCGGGTGTTTAAGCATCTTGTCATGCGCCAAGCGACCAACAAAATCGATGACTGGGATTCTTTCCGATTCGGACTGGGGGTGATCGATTACGAGAAGCTTCTAAAGGCTCCTCTGCCTTACCTAGCCCCTGAAATCCCAGGCGGTTTTCGCATCGACCCGTTTGGGCTTGCGAACTTCGCCTACCGGGGTCGATACGAATCTCGGGGGATCAGTGGATACATAAACTTCTGCTTTGACTGGCTTCAAGATGGTCGCGACGTCACACCCATCCTCGAGGCTGCAAAACAAGCAGGAGATCTTTGGGAAAAGCCTGATAGCGCCTTTCGCGATACACTCCGCCTCCAAATCGATGGTCTTTGTGAATCCTGAGTCCTTTGCGGGCTCGAGCTTATGCTAGCGAGACCTGTCTTTGGCGGGTAGCTCACTTCCCCAGAAGCGAGCACCCGCGCGAGCTGGCAACGGCGCCCTGTGCTGCTGTTCGACGATGCGCAGGGCGGATCCCATGATTCTCCTCACGACGCCCCCTTCGCCAACCACCTGATGAAACTTTTTTTTCATTATTGCTTGACCGTGAAATATATTTTCGGTACCTCAGCACTAGGACTGAGACAGCAAACGAATCCGTTTCCCGAACTTGAACGGGTCTGTGGCCTACGAAGCTGCCGACCCCGACAGCCATGTCAGCAGCATCAGGGAGGTAGAGGCATGCGATCATGTGCCAGCGTAGTTTTGGTAGGTGGTGGTGCCATCCCTCCGCGCATCACTCAAAAAATGTTAGATCTGGCACGCGGGGTCCATAGTCATATCCTGATCTGTCCGTTTGCTAGCACCGAAGCTGACACCGGCCGTCGCGTGGCCCGCGACATCTTCGAAGAACGTCATGGCTGTCGCAAGGTAAGGGTCATGGACTGGGGTCCAGAGGCGCATTGGCGTGAATTCGCCCATGACTCCGCACGACTGGAGGAGCTCAACGGCGTCGATCTATTCTATTTCACCGGTGGTGATCAGCGCAGACTTTTGCACGTGTTTCGCGACAGCCCCTTTACAGTACGGCTGCTCGAGCGCTGGCGTCAAGGTCTCACGGTGATCGCAGGCACCTCTGCCGGCCTGCAGATCCACGCAGCCCTTGCGTTTACAGGAGAAGTCTACAGCGAGGTCCCCGTCGATCCCCTCGCGGAGGAAACTCGTTACACCCGCATCGCCAGCCGAGAGGTCGGTCTTGAGCCGGGTCTTGGTCTCTTGCCGAAGGTGATTTTGGATCAGCACTTTGTCCGGCGACAGCGGCAGAATCGGCTGTTTTCGGCCATCCTCGATCATCCCGATCACCTCGGGATCGGGGTCGATGAGAGTACAGCTCTGGTTTTGAGTGGTCCAAGTGGTTCGCAAGTCATGCCAGAAGTCATCGGCGAGAGCTGCGTCTTTTATTGCAACGGTCGTGGCATGATCAAACATCTCCGCGACGATGGACGCTTGGGTTCGATCCAATCCCTTGACTGTGGCATAGTCTGGGAGGGCGCTCGTTTTCCCTTCCCGCTCGAAATCGCCTAGCCAGGAAAGTGTGTCATATGCCGATATCCTCGCGAGATCTATGGTTTTCCCTCAGGCTGCTGAGCCTCGTGATGCTGATATTACCCCCTCCTCTGAGGGCCCAGCATGCGAGCCCAAAAGCTCTGCATCAAGCGGCCCTCAGTGTTTTTCGTCTCGGTAATACGCGGGAAATCGACTCGATCGATCCACCTTTTGTGGATGGAGGGGACGCTAATTTAGTCTCGCGGACCTTGAACGAAGGCTTGCTCGTTTTGGACCCCGCAACACTGCGCCCCCAACCAGGCTTAGCTGAGAGTTGGACGGTATCGAGCGATGGTCGGCGATACGCTTTCACCCTGCGAGAAAACCTTCGCTGGAGTGACGGCAGTCCTCTCACGATTCAAGATTTTATCGATGCCTTCAAACGCAATATGCATCCGGAGACTGGGGCCTACTATGCAGCCTACATGGATGTGATCGAGGGAGCTGAGGCCTTTCGTGCAAGTGGCACTGCCGCCGATTGGTCGAAGGTTGCAATTCGGCAGCTCTCCCTTCGCGAGCTCGAGATCCGCTTGAAGGAGCCTGCGCCTTACTTTCTCGAACTGCTTGCTCAAGCTATTTTTTTGCCTCAGACGGTGCGCACCCAAAAGAAAGCGCCGGGTCAAGGCCTGCCCCTGTCCAGCGGACCATTTCGCCTGCGATCGTGGGCCTTGAAAGATAAAATGATACTCGAAAAAAATCCTTATTATCACAGCGCCACAAGCGTTTACTTAGACGAAGTACAGGTGTTTCCAATCGAAGATCCAAAAACTGCGTGGAATATGTACCGCGCGGGAGAATTGGATTGGATTCGAAGCCTGCCAGCCTCGCTGATCCCAAAGCTGCGCAAGATGCCTGATTTTCACAGCAGCCCCATCCTCAACACCATCTACCTGCGCGTGAACACCAAAGATCCGCACCTCAAAGATCCTCGCGTGCGACGAGCTATCTCGATGGCGATCGACCGGGAGCTCCTAGCTGAGAAGGTTTTAAGAGAGGGACAAAAAGCGGCTTACACCTTTGTCGCTCCAGGCATTGAGGGCTACTCTGCTGAACCCATCATCTCCTTGGATATCCCCGCCGCAAGGCGGCTGCTGGATGAGGCGGGCTATGCCGATCGCAAAAAATTGCCGGAATTAGCGATGATCTATCCCTCCAATCCTATGTCGGAGCGGATTGGTCTAGCACTTTCAGCCATGTTAGTGCGGAATCTGGGGGTACGGATGGCTCCGCGAAATCTCGAGCGAGGTGTATTCTACGATCGACTGAACGACCTGCGTTATCAGATCGCTCGTTCAGACTGGACACTCGAGTATTCGGATCCACGCAGCTCGCTCGAAAAATTCACCAGCGCGAACGTCATGAATAACCTCACTGGCTTTGCAGATCCCACGTACGATCAGCTGATCGCCACCAGCAGCGTTGAGTGGGATCAAGAAAAACGATGGAAGGGCTTCCGTCGGGCCGAAGAAATCCTCGTTGGGGAGCAGGCAGCCCTCATTCCCCTCTTCACGAATGTGTCGATCAATCTCTGGAAACCTTACGTGAAAGGGATGTACGACAACCCAAGGCTTTACTATTCCATTCGTCATGTACGCCTCGAGCGATCCACACAAGCGTCGGGCGCTGAGAAACATCGTCGGTCTGTCCAGCAAGAGGCTAAGCTATGAGTTTTCTCATTTACGGTCTGAAGCGACTCGTTGCCACTGCACCGATTCTACTCTTAGTGCTTGTGATCAACTTCGTTCTCCTGCGTTTGGCACCTGGTAGCCCGCTCGATCGAGAGGCTGAGTTGCCCCATGCCCTCAAGGTTAAGCTGGAAGCCCAGTACGGATTGGACCAACCTTTGCCTGTCCAGTTCTGGATCTTTTTGAAGAATGCGGCTCAAGGTGAATTTGGTCAGTCTTACACCTATAAAAATCGATCGGTGCGCGAGATTATCGCCGAGGCCTTTCCTGTTTCGGCTCGCATCGGTCTGCTGGCGATGGGGCTCGCCGTGGTTCTTGGGTGTCTCGTCGGAGCCTTGTGCGCGAGACGACCAGGAGGGCCTTTGGATCAGTTCTTAAGGGTCGCTATGCTTACCGGTAAGTCGGTTCCCCCCATGGTGCTCGCGCCACTCTTTGTCGCGATCTTTGCTATCACCCTCGATCTTCTTCCGGTTGCAGGCTGGCATGGTGGGGCCACTAAGGCTTTGATTGGCCCTATCTGTTGTCTAGCACTCTATGATGTCGCCGCCATCGGCCGTCTGATGCGTGGCTCCTTCTTAGAGGTCCAAGGTCAGAAGTATATCACCGCACTTCGAGCCAAGGGCGTCGGGGAGAAACGCCTTCAGGTGCGACATATCCTACGGGAAGCTAGCCTGCCGCTTGTTTCCTATCTGGGACCTGCCCTTTCTAGCATCTTGATCGGGACGGTGATCGTCGAGCAGGTCTTCAATATCCCGGGACTCGGTCGCTATCTTGTCAACGCTGCCGTGAATCGCGACTATACCTTGACCATGGGTATCACCACTTTGGCAGCCGTCCTCCTGCTAGTCCTGAATGTGTTCAGCGATTTGGTGTTAGCCTGGATTGATCCGCGCATACGATTGACATAGAGGTTCATGATGCTGAAACGAAGACTCTTTTTCTCTGCGCCTTCCCCAGACTCGACAAGCTGGCAGGATCTGTCGTCGCCGAGCTTCAGCATGCGGATCTTTCATGCGCTGAAGTCCCGTCCATCCAACTCGATCGCAGCCATCTACCTGCTGGTGCTAGCAGCCCTCTGCTTCAGCTCGGGGCTTTTCGTGCCGTATGCGTGGGACGAGATTCATTTTGTGTCCGAGGCCACAGGTCCTTCCTGGCAACATTGGTTCGGGATCGACGACCTCGGTCGAGACTTATTCTCGCGCGTGCTCTATGGGGGACGCATCTCGCTATCGGTCGGCTTGATGAGCACGAGCGTTTCGGTGCTGATCGGGATCAGTTATGGAGCTATCGCCGGATATTTTGGAGGGACGATTGACCGCTGGATGATGCGCCTGGTCGATGTTCTCTACTGTCTGCCCTACTACTTCGTGATTGTGCTCGTGATGGTGCTGTTTTCCATCGACAGTCTTTATCTGCTGTTTGTCGTGCTCGCCCTTTTCCAATGGCTGGGGATGGCTCGGATCATCCGCGGCCAGGTCCTCTCGCTCAAGGAACAAGAGTTTGTTTTAGCTTTGCGAGGTATGGGTGCCTCTCACGCCCGTATCGTCTTTCGGCACATGGTGCCCAACACTCTCGGTATTGCTTCCGTTTATGCGACGTTGATGGTACCCGGGGTGATGATGCAGGAAGCTTTTTTGAGCTTTATCGGGATTCCTTTTACCGTGCTCGGGACCGATGGGGTGCATAAGCCTGTTGCCAGCTGGGGCAGTCTGCTGAGCGAAGGAGCTCGCTACTTTGATACGGCCCCCTGGCTCTTGATTTTCCCAGCGTTTTTTTTCAGCACGACTTTGCTAGCGATCCATTTTCTCGGTGATGGCCTGCGCGATGCCCTCGATCCATCCCTCAAGGTTTAGGACCAGAGATTATGCAAGAGCCACTCTTAGTGATTGAAAATTTGCAAACTGCTATCTCATCGCCTCGTGGCCTGATGCCGGTGATTGACCGCCTCAACCTCACTCTTGAGGCTGGAGAAACACTGGGACTCATCGGTGAATCCGGGAGCGGTAAGACCATGACGGGCATGGCCATCATGGATCTTCTGCCGAAGCCACAGGTGCAGATCACAGGTGGACGTTTGATCTTTCAAGGTCAAGATTTGCTGCGCTTAACCCCTCGCGAGCGACAACGCCTGCGCGGTGCACGCATCAGTATGATTTTTCAAGATCCCATGGCCTCGCTCAGTCCTTTCTATACGATAGGCTCCCAAATCGCTGAGGCGATCCACGTGCACCAGTACCTCGGCCATCGCGAAACGCGTCGCCGGGTCTGTGAGCTCTTGGACGACGTAGGGATCACCGAACCCGAGCGTCGCATGCGCTTGTTTCCTCATCAAATGTCCGGAGGCATGCGTCAACGGGTGATGATCGCCATGGCCTTAGCCCACGAACCAGATCTTCTGATCGCCGACGAACCGACAACAGCACTGGATGTCACCATACAGGATCAGATCCTCAAGCTCCTGGCCCAGAAGTTAGCCGTGCGCCCGACGATGTCCCTGCTCCTGGTCTCGCACAATTGGGGGGTTATCGCCGCACTTTGCCAAAGAGTAGCCGTGATGTATGCCGGTCGTTTGGTCGAAGAAGGTCGTCTGGACAAACTGTCGAGCGCGCCTGCCCACCCCTACACCCAGGGTCTACTCGACTCAATCCCCGACTGGGATCATCCGACCGCTGGCCTATTACCCAGTCTGCCGGGTCAGGCACCCGCGCTGAGTGCAACCCGCCGCACGCGCTGTGACTTCCTCGATCGTTGTTCAGCCCGGATCAGCCGGTGCCACACAGAGGCTGTTCCTTGGCACAGTTTACCTGAAGGTCATGGGGTGCGCTGCCACCTGCAAGCCCTGTCGGGGTCCCTTTCTCAGCAGGAGGGCTTTGGCCCATGAAGCCAGCACTCTTGACCGTTGAGGATTTGCATCTGAGTTTTCCCCTGGCACGAGGTCGCCGCATTCGCCCGCTGGATGGGCTGAGCTTCCATTTGGCTCGAGGCGAGATTTTAGGTATTGCGGGTGAATCGGGCTGTGGCAAAAGTACTCTCGCTCGCGCGCTGATGGGCTTTTACCGGCCTGAACGCGGTCATATTCGCATCGATGGCCAGGAGCGATCAGGTTTAAAGGGGAAAGATCTCTTGCATTGGCAGCGAAAAATGCAGATGGTCTTTCAAGATCCTTTGACCAGTCTCGATCCGCGGCAAACGATCGGTGATGCTCTGATGGAGCCCATGGACATTCATGGTTTGCATGCTCATCGCGAGGCGCGGCGTCAGCAGTGCCGCAGTCTCTTGCAGGCAGTCGGTTTGCCAGCGTCAGCCCTAGAGCGTTTGCCAAGGCAATTTTCCGGGGGGCAGTTGCAAAGAATCGGGATCGCACGAGCTCTGAGTCTAGAGCCCGAGATTTTAATAGCGGACGAAGCAGTTTCGGCTTTGGATGTCTCGATCCAAGCTCAAATCATCAACCTTTTTCGGGAACTGAGGGAGCGCATGGGTCTGAGCATCATCTTTATCTCCCACGACTTAGCGGTCCTGCGAACCCTGTGTGATCGCATGGCTGTGATGCAGGCTGGACAATTCGTGGAGATGCGCTCAACTGAGGAGCTCTGCCGGGATCCTCAGCATCCTTACACGCGCCAGCTGATCGCCGCGATCCCGCGCCTCAGGCAGCGGCGGCAGCCAAGCTCTCCATCCACGAGCCATCCATGAACGCTAATGCCGTTTTTTCCAAGCTGCTTGCGAGCTATTACCCCAAGATGACCGCTTCTGAGCAAAGGATCGCGGACTATTTGATCCGCAATCCCCATGAAGCGGTGCGACTGACGGTGACCTCCCTCGCCAAGGCTGCAGACACCAGTGAGGCCACGATCGTCCGCTTTGCGCGATCGCTGGGATTCAGTGGCTTTCTCGAGCTTAAGGCTGAACTGCAGCTGCGGGCCAGTCAACAGCTGGCCGGTCCAGTCAAAAAAAAGGCAACGAGTGCTCCGGTCGGAGAAACTAAGCTGCTGGCAATGATGGTCGATCAGGAAATTGTGAATCTTCAAAAAACCCTGGAAGAACTGGATTGGAAGCAGTTTCAATCTGCTCGCACGATGCTTGAACATGCTGATATCGTCTACACACTGGGCTCAGGTGCAAGTTCTCACCTAGCCCTGGCTGCGAGCTATCATGTTGCGCTCAATCGCAAGCGATCGATCAATCTCAATCAGACTGCTGTGGGCTATGATGAGCAACTGCTGTGTGCGGATCCGAAGCGGGATCTCCTCTGGGTCTTTAGCTTTCCTCCTTATAGCAGTCAGGTTCTGTCCTCGATCGAACTTGCCGCAAACCGCGGGATCAAAACCCTGGCGATCACCGATAGCTGCCTGAGCCCTGTGTCGGAGAAAGCGGATCATGTGCTGTTTGCAGCCAATGGCAGTATCGTACCCAGCAACTCCCAGACATCTGCACAACTGCTGATTAAGGCTCTTCTGCTGCGTGATGACGCTTTGTGACGTCCGCCGCAGGCTTTCTCCTGGGTCTTGGCGTGATCACCTCTTTTCATGGGTGAGGATCGTAGCCGACGAACTCACAGCTTGAACTCAGGGTGGAGGCGCTGCAGGCGGCTGCTCCTATCCGTCTTACCTACTGATTCCCAGGCCGCAAAAAGGTCAAAGGATCCACCTCATTGTAAGAGCGCTTCAGTGCATCCGTGAGGTAAAGGGACAGTTCCCTGCGAAAGCCTGCTTGGTTTTGCAGCTTACGAATTTTATTCGTGCTGAAAGTGCGCCAGCAGAATCTCGCGAACTTCGATCGAAGCCCCAATATGCTGCAGCTAGCGCGCTGCATTGAAGACGACTGTTCCGACTGAGCTCGACCCGGGAGAAGCATGCACGACAGACGACGATGGGTGCTTGTTGGGGAACTCGAGATCGTGCTCTAACGGGTTAGGACGATGAATGCAGATCTGGCCGCCATGAAGGTGGAATCACCAAGCACATAGCTACGAAGAGTGCTCTTAGCGGCACTTCGGACGCATCATGCAGGTGCATATCGCGAACCCACCGCACCCACCCATAACGATGATTCAAACCAGAGTTGGAGAGTTGATGTCACCAACCAAACGAGCATCGCCCCGTGCTGACTGATGGAATCCCCCTTAAACCCGCCCTCGGTCACGAATTATCGGATATTTTGTTAAAACTTGAGAGTCAGGAGTTCTTCGAAACCCTGACATAAAAAAAGCCAGCATAGCGCCAGCCATTCAATAAAGCGAAATTGTGCAGCTCAAACCAATGTCTCATGTTGTTTTCTGCGAAAAAAATGACAGTCAACACCGGCAGAGCTGCAACATGGATGTTAATCTTTGCTCCGTTTTGATCCAAGTGTTTTTTGAACTTCGACCCGCATTTTCCAGACTAAGAACCGCCCAATGGGCTGGTTTAATAGTCCTAGGCTTTTGTATCCGGCGTGACACCGCTGGTGTCACCAGCTTTGTCAGAGCGTTTGGGTTGAGACCAAACTGTTACCAATCTCTTCTTGATTGTTTTTCTTCCCAGGCTGTCAATTTGGACTTACTTAATCAGCTTTGGCTCAAGCTCTGCCTCAGGACCTTCAATCCATTACTGGTTCAGGGTCGTATCGTTCTTGCTTGCGACGGGATAAAAGCACCAAAAGAAGGAAGGCGTATGCCTTCAGTAAAGCTTTGTCACCAGTCGTCTACGAACAACTCAAAGCCTGAATTCATCATGGCTCATTCCATGCAAATGCTCTCGCTTTTGGTGGAGGGCTTCGGTAAAAAGATTAGCGCCGTGCTCCTCTCGGCACGGATACACGAGGGCCTTGTTTTTAGTAATCGCGATCACAGAACACTGCTGGATAAGATGAATACAATGGTTGCAGTGACTCTGAGCCTTGAAAAGAAGAACTTTCTTCTTGTGGCGGATGCCTATTATTCTTCTGCCGCCCTCCTTGACTCCATGGCAGCCCAGAACGGAGCCATGCTCGTGCGGGTAAGGAACAACGCCGTCGGCTATCTGCCAGCACTACCCTCAGCCAAGCCCAGGAGAGGTCGCCCTAAGAAGTATGGTGAGCGTGTCGCAATATTCGACCTCTTCAAGGTCAGAAGCAATAAGTTCACATCTATTTCAAGTCCCATTCGCGACGAAGAAGGCGTTACTATAAGGTATCTCGATATCGAGCTTCTTTGGAAGCAACTGAAAGGGAATGTTCGCTTTATACTTTGCGATCATCCCACTCGAGGCCAATGTATCCTGATGACTAACGACCGGAATCTCAAGCCCGAAGAGGCGATTCGGCTCTATCACGCACGCTTCGGAATCGAGACTTCCTTTAAAGCGCTCGTCCATACTGTCGGCGGCTTTGGCTATCACTTTTGGATGAAGGATATGGACAAGCTCAAAAGGTGCGATGGCGCCCAGTATCTACATCGAAAAACAATGGAATACCGGGAAAAAGTCAGAAGAAAAATGAACTCCTATCATGTCTTCGTCAACCTTGCCGCGATTGCGCAAGGGCTCCTATGTTACCTAGCTATCGCACATAAAGATCTTGTTTGGCAGACTTTCGGTGCATGGATGAGGACAATCAGGAAGGACATCGCACCAAGTGAAGCTGTGACTTCGGAAGCCTTGAGGGAAAGCCTTTCGGAATATTTGCAGAGCAAGGACGATCCACTTTCTTTCAAGAAATTCTTGCTGGAGAAATCAAACCCTGGCGGAGCGGTTCATGATAAGCTAAAGGTGGCTTAAGATTCCCTGACTCCCCAGTATTTTATATTTTGTATTTTATTCCGGCATTAAGGAGGCCAAGATCTCCTTCCCAAACATCTTTGCTACCATAAGGATCACTAAAATCGAATTGTAGTGTAAAAACAACTTTATCAGTTAATTTGTGAGCATAACCTAGCGACACCATATATCCTATGTTGGTAGTTGATTTTTTAAAGTCGGGATTTGAAGGACCATTAATCTCACTTTGAGACAGTAAAAAACCAAGGCCTGTACGAAGAAATATTTCAGATTTATCGCCAAATGGCAGATATAATTTTGGGCTGATCATCACATTGGAATGCCTAGCCGTAACCTCAGCTTTTTCATTGTTTAGAACCAAGGTGCCCTTTGCATTTAATGAAGTGAGCATGGTTGCTGCATGTATTTCGATTCCCAAATACTTGTTAAATCGAT
>Ga0315902_10010508_pt1 | contig 12234 bp, 6 predicted proteins | sample LakEriMetagenome_9_FD_203523 | JGI IMG/M metagenome (GOLD analysis project Ga0315902, IMG submission 203523) | Freshwater fungal communities from buoy surface, Lake Erie, Ohio, United States - Buoy 12 MA117 | ecosystem: Environmental > Aquatic > Freshwater > Lake > Lake biofilm | place: USA... | reverse complement strand
AATCACCGCGCCGCGGCGCCCGCTCATCGCCGTCCCCGTGTAGAGCCGCTGCCAAATCGCGGAGGTGTCGAAAGGATCCTGACCGATCAACAGCTCCCGGATTCCGAGAGCCATGCTGTGGCTGCCGGGGGCGTTGATGGCGGCGTCCACCAGCCAAGGGCCGGTGTCCGCCTCGCCGATGCCCGAAATGCCTTCGTCGGTGTGGATCACGACGACCGCGTCGTCCTGCGAGCTCGAGGTGGCGCTGGGATCCAGGCTGGGCAGGACCAGAATGTGGACTTCGATGTCCGTGATTTTCATGGGGACCGGACTCGCTGGGGAACGTTGGGCGGTGCAAGCCTATCGAGGATGAACCGGGCGCGCCATCCCAGGGTGCGTCCCGGACGTGTCGGTTTGCGCACCGCCTCGTCGAGCGTTGCCGGCTGCGGAAGAGCGGATCCATCACAACGTTCCTGTGATGCGTGCGCCCGAGGTAGGGGAGCTCCGCGGCGAGCGCGGCGCGCGCCAGAGCCGGCGCGCCTCACTTCTCGCACCGGATCCAGCGCGCATCGTGGGCCGCAAGCTCAATCGGAGCGCCGATGCGCAGTTCCTCGCCCGTGATCGCGTCGGTCTGCCGACGGTAGTGCATGGTCCCGGTTCGCAGGGTCGCCGCCCGCGCGGGACCGTCGTTGATCAGGAAGTAGTGGTCGGCCGCCGGGGCGGCGAGACGGTAGGCGACCGCACCGTTGCAGGAGTAGGGTGAGGTGAGGTCTCCGAGGGTGTGCTGCCGCAGCAGCGCCTCGCCGGCGGCGTTCCCGGGGCGATGACAATTGCCGGAAGCCTCCCAGCCGAGAGTCACCGCGGTGCCGCGGCCGTACGCGTTCTCGGTGATGGCGGCGCGGCCGTCGTCGTAGCGGGCGAGCACGGCGGCGGTCGTCGGCGTGAGGGAGGCGACGAAGCCCTCGAGGCGGTAGTCGCCAATCCGGAGCGTGCGGTTGACGCCGGAGAACTGAAAGTCGTCGAGCGTGGTGCCGAAGAGCGTGGCGAACGTCGAACCCTGACCGGTCGGAAACAGCCGCGTCCACTCGTCGTACCACGCCGTCGGGAGGTCGATCACCAGCCGGCCCCCGCCCGCCACGTACTCGGCCAGGACCTCGAGAAGGTCCCGCTGCAGCGCGAGCACGGCCGGGAGGTAGATGACGCGGTAGCGCCCCGCGAGGCCGCGGCGGAGATCCGTGGGGGTGACGTACTCGAAGGGCACGTTGCCCTCGATGAGCGCCCGGCTCACGCCGATGCGGGCCTGAACGGGCTTGAGACGGAAGGTCTCACGGCCGACGAAGGACATCGCCGCCCACACCGCCTCGTTCTCCCAGTCGAAGAGCACGCCGACGAGCGGCTCCTTGCGCGCCTCCCAGAGCTCGAACCGGTGCTGCTGCATGGCCCGTCCGAGTTGCCCGATGCGCACCGCCCGGTCGGTGACCGCCCCGTTGCGGTCGAGCAGGCTGTACTCACCGGCTTCCTTGCCCGCGGAGCGCGGGTTCCAGCACCAGATGCCGAAGCCCTTGAAGCCGCCGGCCATCTGACTGAGGTAGAGCTGCATCACCTCGCCGGCGCCGACGTAGTAGGCGTTGCGCCCTCCGCTCTCCCGCTCGCCGTCGTGCTGCTGCGGGCCCCCGGTCGACTCCCAGCCGCCCGTCCAGCCGCCCTTGAACAGATCGGCCATGAGCGAGGCCTGCATGTAGAGTGGCCGGGCGATCTCGTGGTCAACCTGGTCGAAGTGCCACGAAAAGTGCATCGACGGGTAGAAGGAGCCGTGCTCGGCCACGGCATCGGCGATGCCCTCGAGGTCGACCGCATACCACGCGGAAGGAAGGAAGAGTCCGAGCTCCCCGCCGCCGCGGAAGGGATAGAACGGGTCGAACGCCGCCAGTTCGCGGGCATGGCTGCGGATGCGCGCGAGGGAGTGATCCGCCTTGAACCGCAGGATGTCGCGGCTGTTTCGATACTCCCGCGACGTGAGGCGTTTCCAGTTCCCCGCGACGTCGTCCCAGGACTGGAAGGTGCGGGTTTCGCCGAGGAACAGCCCGGCGTGGTTCTGGTTCCACGCCTCGTTCAGGTTTCCGACCGTGCCGTAGGTCTGCCGCAACCAGTCGAGGAAGAGGGTTTCGCCGTGCGGGCTGAGTTCACGGCCCCGGCCGCCGACCTCCGGATCGAAGGCCACCGATCCGGTGCGGAGGAAGCGTTGCGCCGGATCCTTCCGGATGAAGTCCGCCGTGCGCTCGATCCGCCGCCGGAGGACCGCGGTCTGGTGCGCCTGCAGGGCTGGATGCCGCAACACGTCCACCATCGGGAGGGAGGCGGGCAGGCCGAGCTTCGCCCGCAGCTGCGGCGTGACGGGCTCGTATCCGCCTTCGCCGAACCACCACGGGATGATGCCCTCCTCCAGCGCGATCAGCTGGATCCGCTCCACGGTCCACGACGGCAACGGCATGATCTGCTTGAGCGCGTTGAAGCCGAGTTCCCGCATCTTCCGGAAGTGCATCCGCATCTCCGCCTCCCCCTCGCCGGGCTGCTGGACGTAGACGACGCCCGCGGGCATCGGGGCAAGCTCGCGAAAGCGCCGTTGGGCCGGGGTGTCGTGGAGGGAGTCGTAGAGCGAAACGAGGTACCGGTCTTCCGCGGCGAGGGCGGAGACGCCGGCGAGCAGGAGGGCGGTGGCCCAACGGGGAATGCGATTTCGTGCCATGAGGGTGGGGAGCGGGGAGGGGAGTTGCCCGGGTTGCCGGAGGGGCGGGGAGGGTTCCGGGGGCTTCCGCGCCCGACGGCGATCGCGGGCGGGTTCGTTCCCGTCAGTCGGGGTGGTCGTGGATCGGAGGCGTGCCACCGCATGCGCTGGGCCGGAAGGCTTTGGCCGGTGGAATGAGGCCAGCATAACCCCCGCGCCCGCGCGCCCGCCACCGACGTTTGCGTCCCTCGGGTGCGTGTTTGCGTCGTTCGCGACGCCGGACCCCGAGCCCCGGCCCGGGACCGCGGCAAGGGGGCGGTCTCGTCCGGCGCGCAAGGGCGCAAAGATCGCCCTGTCGGTCGCAAATTCGGGTATTCCTGCCGCGCCCGTTGTGCGAGAGTCAGGGCTTGTGATGAAACGAGACTTCGCGGATTTCGGCGCGTTGCTGGGGCGGGTGGCCGAGGAGCATGGCGTTCCCGGACTCGCCGTGGCAGCGATGGTGCAGGGGCAGGTCGCCTATGTCGGCACGCACGGGTGGCGGGACCGCGAGCGGGGCCTACCCATGACGGAGTCGACTCCGTCCCGATGGTATTCGATCTCGAAGCCCATCACCGCGCTCGCGCTGGGCCAACTGGTCGCCCAGGGAAAGTTACGCTGGGGAGATCCCGTCTCCCGGCTGGTGCCGGGGGTGCGCTTCGCGGATCCGGTCGCGACCGAGCGGGCCGACATCCGGGATTGCCTGCTGCACCGGACCGGGTTGCCGGACGGCAACTGGACCTGGTGGTTGGCTCCATCGGATCCGTTGGAGTTGCTGCGCCGGCTGCCGCACCTGCCCTGTTCGGCCGGCTTCCGCTCCGGGCATCATTACCAGAATCTGGGGTTCACGATCCTCGGGGAGGTCTTCAAGGCCTGCGGGACCACGTGGCACGAGGCGATCCACGCCTTGCTCGAACCGATCGGCATTCGTCCGCTGACGCGGCTGGCGGAGTTCGCCGGTGCGGACCGCATGGTGGGCTACGGTCCCAACGGCTTTTCGCCGGCGCGGCGATCCGACGACTTTGACTTCGAGGCGATCGCCCCGGCGAGCGCGGTGTGCGGAACGATCCTCGAGCTGGCGAAGCTCGGAAATGCCCTCGCCTACGACGGGAAGGGCCTCCTGCCGCCGTCGGTGTGGGCCGAAGTGGTGCGACCGGAGCTCGCACTTCCCGGTCCGGGTTGGGACGCCATGCTGCACCCGGCGGTGGCGATGGCCGGCCGAAGTCTGGTCTACCGCGGCGAGATCGTCCTCCACTGGACCGGGGGCTGGCAGGGCTACACGTCCCATCTCCTCGCCATGCCGTCCCGGCGTCTCGTGGCGTGCACGCTGACCAACCGAACCTCGAGCAATGCCGCCGACCTTCTGGCGTTTTCCCTGCTCGACCGGGCGGCGGGCTGGGAGCCGCTCCCGTGGGCCGAGCGTTACCTGAATTCCAAGCGGACGCACCGGCAGAAGGCGGAGGAGAGGGTGAAGGAACTGCTCTCCCGCCCCCGGAGGTCGTGGTGGGCGCCGGATGCCTGCGGGCGATTCCATCATCCCGGCTACGGAGACTTGGTCGTGGCCTGGCCCGACCGGCTGCGGTTCCGTGGCATCGACCTCACGCTCCTGGCGCTGGCGGATGGCCGGTTCACCGCGGTGTCGGATGGCTTGGACATCGGGGAGTTCTCCTTCGACGTGTCCCCAGAGCTGGTGGACGGCCGGGTGGTGGCGTGGCACGGAAACCCGGATCCCCACGGCCAGTCCTGCCGCTTCGAACGTCGTTCCGGCGGGGAGTGAGACTCCCGCGCCGACGCGGCGGACGGTCGAGCGGGTCAGCGGGCGGAGGCGCCCGGGCGTGACTCGTCCCGGCCCAGCCGCGCGAAGAATCCGCCGACGTCCTTGGCCCAGAGCTCGGGCTGCTCGACCGACGGGAAGTGACCGCCCTTGCGGTGCCGGGCGCACTCCAGCGTGCGGAAGCCGGTCCGGTCCATCAGGGACTCCGGGACCCCCTCGAACGGATCCTTGGGATACCGCGACCAGCGGGTGGGGACTTGGACCGTTCCGTTTCGTGTCTCCACCTTGTGGAGGAGGTTGTTCACGTAGTAGAGGCGGGCGGACGACGCGATGCTTCGACTGCACCAGTACAGCATCGCGGTGGTGATGACGAAGTCCCGCTCCAGAGTCTCCCAGAGATCGTCGCCGTGGTCGCTCCACGCCCAGAACTTCTCCAGAATCCACGAGAGAAAGCCCACCGGCGAATCCTGCAGCGCGTACGCGAGGGTGCTGGGCTTCGTGCTCTGCAGCTGGTTGTAAGCGAGCCCGGTGCGCGCCAGCGCCGCCTTCCTCCGGAGGTAGACTCGTTCCTCGCGGTCACGACCCTCGGACGGCAGCTGGGCGAGGGGGTACTGGTGCTCAAGATGAAGCCCCACCACGGCGGCCGGGTCCTGCAGTGCCATCTCCCGGGCGATGAGCCAGCCCCAGTCCCCGCCGCTCACGCCGAAACGCCGGTATCCGAGGGCGCGCATCAGTTGGCGCATCTTTCGGGCGATCGCCTTGTAGTGGAGGGAGCGATCCGTCCCTGCCTCCGAGAAAGGGAAACCCGGCAGGGTCGGCATCACCAGATCGAAGCCCGGGGTGGAGCGGCGTCCCTGCATCAGGAGGGGGGCCGCGAGCTCGAACTGCAGGAACGAGCCCGGCCAGCCGTGGAGCAGGAGGAGCGGGAAGGGCTGGCGCTCGCCACGGCCCACGTGGTGGACGAAGTGGAGTTGCTCACCGGCGAGGGTGAGGCGGAAGTGGGGCAGCGCGTTGATGCGCTCCTGCTGGAGCCTCCAGTCGTACCGCTGCCGCCAGTGCCGGACGAGCTGGCGCAGGACGTGGTGGTTCGTCCCGGACCTCCAATCGGGGTCGATGATGCCGGTCGGCCACCGCACGCCGGCGAGCCTCCGCTGCAGATCATCGATGACGGCGGGCGCGAATCGGACTTGGAAACGTTGCGGCGAGGCCATGACTTCAGGAGATCTCCGGAGGCGTCGGAGTGCGGTCCTTCCGGCAAGGTGGTGGCGAGGACGCGATTGGCGACGAGGAAGCGCTTCGGGTTCGCAAAAAACGGACGTCCGTGCGCACGGGGCGGAGGACTGACGCCAGCCGCACGGCTCGGTGCCCGCGGGATGGGGAACGGAGGGTGGCTCCCGCGTTCGCGGGGAGAGCGGGGTACGCGGAGCCCGTCCCGGCCTCCGGCAGGTATTTCGGTGGGTGGCGCCGCCCGACTCCCGTCATCGACGCGGGATGGCGATGGTCGCTCCCCGGGTGGCAGGGCGGCCGGACAACGGGTGCGCAGATGTACACCGTCGGGGCGCACACAGGGATAGATGGCCCGGGCAGGTGACGCTATCCTGACACTGGGCGCGTTAGACCTCTTCCGCGAGGGACTCCGCCCAACCCCACCCAACCCATACTCCGATGACTCGATTCACGCGCTACCTCTGTTCGCTTGGATTCCTCGGCTCCGGGCTCGCCGCCCAGACGACCCGTCCGCCCGCGAACGCCAACGAAGAAACCGTCCAACTCTCCGCCTTCCTCGTCCAGTCGGACAAGGATGTCGGCTACCGCACCACGAACTCGCAGACGGCGACGCGCACCGCCACCGCGATCCTGGATACGCCGCTGAACGTCGCCGTGCTCAACGCCGAGTTCATGGCCGACATCGACTCCCAGAACCTCAACGACGCGCTGGACTATGTGTCCAATGTGTCGACCACCACGCTCGGGAACAACGGACGCTTCGGCGGCTCGGGGGACGGCGCCCGCATCCGCGGCTTCGAGGTCAGCGGCTACCTCCGGAACGGCTACCGCCGCAACCGCAACGTCACGATCCGCAACATCGAGCGCGTCGAGGTCGTCAAGGGCCCGGTCGGCCAGCTCTTCGGACAGACGACTCCGGGCGGCATGATCAACTACATCACCAAGCGTCCCGAGTTCCGCAGCGGGACCGACGTCAAGCTCGGTGTCGGCACGGACAGTCTGTTCTCGATCGACCTCGACTATCAGGATCAAGCGGCTCTCTTCGGCTCCAAGAAGAACAACGTCGCCTGGCGCGTCCTGTACGGATTCGAGGACCAGGATCTTTACCGCGACTACGAGTTCCAGACCGACCAGTACCTCGCCGCGCAGTTCGCCGTGCGGCCGCGGGATGGACTCAACATCATGGTGGAGCACGAGTACATGGATCGTAAGTCCAACCTCGCGCAAGGCCTGCCGCGCACCAGCTCGCAATGGCAGAAGGACTGGCAGGCGGCGGTCGCAGCCGGACGCACGGCGGATGCGACCCGCTGGTTCTCGAGTCCGGGCAACTGGGCCAACGACATCCAGGCCCGGACCGGCAAGCGGCCCTCCGAGACCGACGGCATCTCCCAGAACACCTATCCGGCCGGGAAGCTGCGGACCTACAGCCTCGGCGGCCCCGACATGCGCTTCAACAACCGCTCCAACAGCAGCTCGCTGGAGGCCGACTGGCGCCTGAGCGACCGCCTCTCCGTTCGCTACGGCGCGAACCGCTACGACGTTTATTACTACGAGAACGTCAACGGCGTCGACTTCATCAACGCCGACGGCAGCGTTGCGATCAACGCGAACCTCTTCTCGCGCAACAACGATCAGGTCATTACCACGCAGCAGTTCGATGCGGTCTGGCAGCTTGATGCGGGCGGGATCAAGCACTCGCTGGTCGCCGGCGTGGAGTGGCTCAACGACTACGAGACGGTGCGGCGGCTCGGCTATGACGCGACGCAGATGCTCACCCAGCAGGGCATCACCCGGGCGGCCCCGCCGCCGTCCCAGCCGGATCGCGGTCCGGTGGGGAACGCCGGGTTCTACTATGATCCCCGCACGATGCCGCCGATCCGCATGAATCTGGCGATCACCACTCTGGATCGGCCGCAGAACAAGGCGATCCAAGACGTGGACCGACTCGGCTACTATGCGTCCTATCGCGCCACGCTCTTTTCCGAGCGCCTGAACATCGTGGGCGCGGTCCGCCGGGAAGATGTCGACACGGATCGCTTCACGCCGTTCAACGGCATCCGCACCCTCCGCAACGACAAGGAGACGACGTTCAGCGGCGGCCTCAATTGGAAGCTGGGTCCCGGGTTCTCCGCCTTCGCGGGCTACTCGGAAAGCTTCGAGCCCACCGCCAACGTGACCGCCAGCGGTCCGTCTGCCCGCCCGGATGAGGTCAAGCTGATCGGACCGGTGGAAGGTCTTGGCTATGAGGCCGGCCTCAAGATGGAGGTGCTGGAGGGACGGCTCTCCGGCACGATTGGTGTCTTCCGCGTCGAGCGCACCAACATCTCGACCCGCGACGTCCAGCGCACGATCAACGACCCCCGGAACTTCGATACGCGGTTCCCGAACAACATCGCCTTCCCGTTCAACGTCGACTTCTCCGTCGGCGGCGCGGCCGAGACGGTGGAGGGCGTCGACGCTGACTTCGTCTGGAGTCCGAACCGCAACTGGCAGTTCCTCGCCAGCGGCGCCTACATTCCGAAGGCTGAGACCAGCAGCTACACCGCGCTCGATCCCGGTTTCGGTCGTCTGGCCGATGGCACCCAGGTCCGCCTTTCGCCGATCAATCACAACGGTCTCCGCCTGAGCCGGACGCCGGAGTGGTCGCACAGCGTGTGGAGCAAGTACCGGTTCTCGCAGGGGCCGCTCGCCGGCCTTTCGCTCGGCCTCGGCACGCAGTACAAGTCGAGCTGGCAGATCTTCGGCGGCACCATCGCCTCGCTCGCCGATTTCAAGGCTCCCTCCTACTGGCTCTTCGATGCGGTGGCGAACTACGAGACGAAGCTGTTTGGCCGCCGCACCCTCCTCGTCCTGTCGGTGAAGAACATCTTCGATGAAGTCTACTTCGCCGGCACCTACACGTACGGCGAACCGGTCCGCGCCCAGTTCTCCATCCGGACCTCCTTCTGACCTTGCGTCGAGGACCCGGGGGCCCGCCGGTCTGCGGGTCCCCGGTGCACGGTCGGCGGTGACGCCGCGGCGGAGCGACGGATCCTTCTCACGAGTCTCTGCATGAGCGCTCCCGAGCCGTTGCGGACGTTCCAGACCGGCCGGCAGATCGGCATCTACCGGGCCGGCAAGCGCATCGATTCGGGCTTCATTCCCTTGGCCGTCGAGGATCTGGAGCGGAAGGCCCGGTCTCTGCTTTCAGCCGAGGCCTACGACTGGATCGCCGGCAGCGCGGGTGGTGGTGCGACCGCCCGCGCCAACCTCGCGGCGTTCGAGCGTTGGGGCATTGTGCCCCGGATGCTCTGCGATATCTTGAGCCGAGACTTCGGCGTTTCCCTTTTCGGAGATCGTCTTCCGGTGCCCCTGCTCGTCGCCCCGATCGGCGTGCAGGCAGCCGCGCACGCGGAAGGCGAGAAGGCCTCCGCGGCGGCGGCGGCCGCCCTCGGGATTCCCTTCGTGCTCAGCAACGTCGCGACCTTCTCCTTGGAGGAGGTCGCGCAGGCCGCCGGCCCGGGGCCGCGGTGGTTCCAGCTGTACTGGCCCAAGGATCCTGAACTCACCGCGAGCTTCCTCGAACGGGCGAAGCGGGCCGGTTACTCGGCGATCGTGGTCACGCTCGACACCCCGACCCTCGGCTGGCGCGAGCGGAACCTGCAACTGTCGTTTCTGCCCTTCCTGCAGGGCATGGGTCTGGCGAACTACTTTTCCGATCCGGTCTTTCGGCGGTCGCTCGCGCGACCGCCGGAGGAAGACGTGCCCGCCGCCGCCGAGCGTTACCTGCAGGTGTTCTCCGACCTGTCCCGCACGTGGAAGGACCTGCGGGCGCTCCGTGCGGCCACCGACCTGCCGCTCGTCGTGAAAGGCATTCAGCATCCCGACGACGCGCGGCGGGCGCTCGACCAAGGGGTCGACGGCGTCGTGGTGTCGAACCACGGCGGTCGGCAGGTGGACGGTTCGGTGGGCACGCTGGACGTGCTGCCCAGCGTGGTCGACGCCGTGAATGACCGGGTGCCGGTGCTCTTCGACGGCGGAATCCGCCGCGGCGCGGACGTCTTCAAGGCCGTCGCCCTGGGCGCGCGGGCCGTGCTGGTTGGGCGACCCGTCCTGTGGGCGCTGGCGGTGGGCGGCGCCGGGGGCGTGAGGGAGTACCTGCAGAATCTCGCGGCGGACCTCGACCTGACCTTCGCGCTGGCGGGCAAGCGCAGGCTGGCGGACGTCGGTCGCAGCGATCTCGTTTCGCCCGGCCTCTTGCCCGGAGCCAGCAGCGGCACCATGCTTCACTCCGGCGCACAGCGGGAACGCTGACGCCTCAACCCTCAACCGCCACCGTCAACCTCAACCGCCACCGTCAACCCCAACCGCCACCGTTAACCCCAACCCCAACCCCAACCCCTTACCCCTCATGACTCCCCCGTTTCCGTCCCGCCGCGCATTCCTCACGACCCTCGGGACCCTTGCCGCCGCGCCCCTCCTGGCTCGAGACTTTGGTCCCGGCGCCGCTCCCGTCCGCTATCCCGAGCCGGATGTCGTCACCCTGGACAAAGCGTTCGGCAAGTACCGGATCGGCACGGCACCGATCGAGCGCCTGCACACCGGCATGTATTGGGCGGAGGGGCCGGCCTGGAGCGGCTGGGGAAACTACCTCGTGTGGAGCGACATTCCCAACAACCTGCAGCACCGCTGGCTGCAGGATGACGGACGCGTGACCGTGCTGCGGAAGCCGGCGGGTCACAGCAACGGCAACACCTTCGACCGTTCCGGCCGGCAGATTTCCTTCGAGCACGGCAACCGCCGCGTCGTGCGTCATGAGCCCGACGGTACTGTGTCGGTCCTGGCCGACCGGTTCGAGGGCAAGCCGTTCAACGCGCCCAACGACGGTTCGGGCCACCCCGACGGCAGCATCTGGTTCACCGACCCCGGCTACGGCAGCCTCGGCAATTACGAGGGCAACAAAGGAGACCTCCTCCTCAAGGAGGCCGTCTACCGCATCGATCCCAGTGGCAAGGTTGAGAAAGTCACCGACGAGATCTTCAAGCCGAACGGCCTCTGCTTCTCACCCGACTACAAGAAACTGTACGTGGCCGACACGGGGTGGACGCACTTTCCGAATGCGCCCCAGAACATCAAGGTCTGGGACGTCGACGGGACCAAGCTGAAGAATGGCCGGGAGTTCGCCTCGATGAAGATGACCCTGAACGGCAAGGAAGTGGCCGGCTTGGCGGACGGCATCCGGTGCGACCGGGACGGCAACGTTTGGGCCGGCGCCGGATGGGTCGGTGAAGGCTACGACGGCGTGCACGTGTTTTCCCCCGAAGGCAAACGCATCGGCCAAGTGCTGCTACCCGAAGTCTGCAGCAACGTCTGCTTCGGCGGCCCGCGCCGGAACCGCCTCTTCATGACGGCCAGCCGCAGCCTCTACGCGGTCCACGTCGAGGCCATCGGCGCCCACTGGTGCTGAGACGTCGGGCGGAGCGGCCGTCCCGCGGATGGACCTCTTTCCGCCTCCACCCCTTCCTGATCCGTCCCGTGAAGCCGTATTGCATCGCGCTCGTCGCCCTCTGCCTCATCGCCAGACCCTTGCCGGCAGGGGCGACTGAGGGGCGCGCAGGGGCGACTGACGGGCGCGTCGGAGCCGGGGGCCGGGTCAGCGATGCAGCCAGCGGGGAGCGGCCGACGATGCCGGTGGTGCGGCCGATCACGCGGGGCCCGCATTATCACTGGTTCGGCTACTACGATAAACTGCAGTTCGATCCGAGTGGACGCTTCGTGCTGGGGATGAGGGTGGACTTTGAGAACCGCAACCCCACGCCGGAGGACACCGTGCGGGTGGGTATGGTGGACCTCGAGGACGGCGATCGCTGGATCGAACTCGGAGAGAGCCGGGCTTGGGGTTGGCAGCAGGGGTGTCACCTGCAGTGGCGGCCCGGATCGGATCGCGAGGTCATCTGGAACGATCGCGTGGGCGGCGTGTTCGTGGCGATCGTCCTTGACGTGAAGACCGGGCGGCGGCGGTTGCTGCCGCGGCCGGTCGATAACCTCTCGCCCGATGGACGCTGGGCGCTGGGCGTCGACTTCGCCCGGATTCATGGGTTCCGAGCTGGCTACGGCTACGCCGGCGTTGCCGATCCGAATCATGACGCGGCGGTGCCAGAGGCATCCGGCGTCTACCGCATGGATCTCGACACCGGTGAAACCCACGTCGTCGTATCCCTCGCGCAGGCGGCGGCGGTGGGACCGCAGCACCCTTCGGTCGTCGCCGGAGCCCGGCGTTACATCAACCATGTCCAATGGAGCCCGGATGGCCGGCGTTTCCTCTTCCTTGAGCGGCCCGCGACCCGGTTGCTGACCGCAGCGGGCGATGGTTCCGATCTGCGGGTGGTGATGTTCGATGCGTCCCACTATGCGTGGCGCGACTCACGCAGCCTCTGTGTCTGGACCGGCGGAGGCTATCGGCTCTACGCCGACGCGCCGCTGGCCGAGGGCGAGCTCCTCTGGACGTCCGTCA
>Ga0315902_10010507_pt1 | contig 12235 bp, 6 predicted proteins | sample LakEriMetagenome_9_FD_203523 | JGI IMG/M metagenome (GOLD analysis project Ga0315902, IMG submission 203523) | Freshwater fungal communities from buoy surface, Lake Erie, Ohio, United States - Buoy 12 MA117 | ecosystem: Environmental > Aquatic > Freshwater > Lake > Lake biofilm | place: USA... | reverse complement strand
CGACACGTCGTCCAGCGGGGGGAACGAAGCTAAGGCAGCGGTCGAGTCCGCCGTCGAAGCGGGCACCGTCATCATCGATGTTCGTTCCGTCGAGGAATTCTCGGCCGGTCACCTCGAGGGCGCACTGAACTTCAACGTCGAGGACGGGACCCTCGCCACCCAACTTTCGGTTCTCGATCCCGCCGCTGAATACATCTTGTACTGCCGCAGCGGTCGTCGATCCGCGATCGCCACCGACATGATGCGCAACGCCGGATTCGACACGGTCGTCGACCTGGGTTCCATCGAGGATGCCGCGAAGTCCACGGGACTGCCGATCACCACCAACTGACGTCGGGATCCGACACCGGGCGCCCAGAAGTTGGGACAATGCCTCTCGAACCCGAGGAGTACCCATGAAGTCGTTGCAACGTCTGAACATCATCGCCACCATCCTGCATCTGGTGCAGGGAGTCGCGATCCTGCTGCTGGCGAACGACTTCGCCTTGCCGGTCACCAGCTTTTTCTGGAACGACGCACCCAACAATCGCCTCGACGTGACGCGTCTGGATCGCATGTTCGACGTGTCGGTTGCTTGGGCCGGAGCAACGTTCCTGTTCTTGTCGGCACTGTTCCACTTAATCGTGTCGACGGTTGGTCGTTCCAAGTACGACAGCGAAATCGCCGCGGAGCAGAACCGTTTCCGTTGGGTGGAGTACTCGATCTCGTCGACGTTGATGATTCTCACCATCTGCCTGGTGTTCGGCATCGGTGACGTGGCTGGCCTCATCGGTATCGCCGGCGCCAACGTGGCGATGATCCTGTTCGGTTGGATCATGGAAGTGGTCAACAAGCCCGGACGCGAGGTGTGGTGGACGCCGTTCTGGTTCGGCTGCATCGTGGGTGTGATGCCGTGGATCGGCCTGCTGATTTATCTCTTCGGTCCCGGCGACGAGATGCCCAAGTTCGTGTACGGAATCTTCGTGAGCATCTTCATCTTCTTCAACTTGTTCGCGCTGAATCAGTATCTGCAGTACCGCAAGAAGGGTCGCTGGGCGAATTACGTGTACGGCGAGAAGATGTACTTGTGGCTGAGCCTGATCGCCAAGAGCGCGTTGGCGTGGCAGCTCTACGGGAACACGCTCTCCGCTTGAGTCGCACCGAACTCGCTCGGAACCACGGAGCAATCAGGCTCGGTGGGGATTGTCGGGAAGCAGAATGCCAGTCGAGGCGAGGAACTCGTCCTTGTACATCTGCACCGCGTCGTCTTCGCTGAGGCCCACGAATTCTCGAAACAACGCAAGGCCCACCGTCAACACCGAGACTCGCCGGGCGATTCGGAGAGCCTCTACCTCGGACAAACCCTGACTCTCTTGCAGACGCTTCTTGACGATCTCCAACACCGCGCCGGAGCGGACGGCGACAACCACCTCGGGATGGTTCACCTGCATGTGATTGAACACGCGGAATGCGGTGACCACCTCGGGACGTAAGGCGATATCGGAATAAAACAGTTCGCCGCTGTTGGCCAAGTCGGAAAAGATCTTCTCGCAGACGGCCGCGAACAGTCCACCTTTTCCGCCGAACCACTCGATGATGAGACGCGGACCGTGTCCCGATTCCCGGGCGACGTCACGCAAAGTGATGTCGCCCGGGTCGCTCGACTGAAGGAGACGCAATGTGGCCTCCAAGATGTTGGACATCCCTTCGGCACGGGGCGTGGGGAGGGAGCGTTTCGTACTCACAATGCGGATGGAACTACTGCCGTGGCGTTCGCTCAGCGCGCGTTCCGCGACGCGACGCGATGATCACACTTCCGCCGAGGATGAGCAACCACAAGGAGATTTGCGTCTTCGGCATGGGGTCCGATCCGGTTGCCGGCAGGCTGGAGGGATCGACGTGAACGTTCACTCCCAGCCACACGGTGATGTCATCACCATTGGCGGCGGTCATCTCCAGTCGAAGGCGATGCGCACCGGCTGCGATCGAACGCGGAATGGTTGGGTTTGCTGACAACGACCCATTCGAACCAACGCTGAACGAGCCGATGTTCGTGGGGGTGGAGAAGATCGTTCCCATCACGTTGCTCCCGGATTGCAGACCATCGAGCGCCAATGCGATCGATGAACCTGCCGTGAGGGTTCCGGGAGAACCATTTGTCGAGCCAGTCGTGAGCGAGAAGTTCACCGAGCCGACGGAGCCACGAAGCGTGTTGCCGCCTGACCAAGAGACGTTGGAGTTCACCAGCTGTCCGTTCACGTGCACCACGATGGCACCCACGGCAACCTCAGGATCGTTGCCGATTTCCGGAGCGGTTGGTGACGTGGTGTTGGGCGTCGTGGTGTTGGGCGTCGTAGTGCTCGGTGTCGAGGGGATCGTCGTCGAGGGGGCACTGGGAATCGTCGTGCTCGGTGAGGGCTGGGAAGCCGAGCAAGCATCCGTTGTGTGTTGCCACAGCAGGAACGGGCGCCTGTCGCCATCGCAGATTCCCCAGATATCCGCGGACGAGCCCGCGGCCACCCACCCGTCGACGATTGCCCACCCGGCATTGTCGAAGAGAGCGAACGACTTCATCGCCGTCGCCGAGGTGGCGACGTCGGTTGGTGCGGGGGCACCATCGGTCACGGAACCGATGGCAGAAAGCCCACTCACCCCCGTCAAACCACCCTCCCAGAAGGTCGATGAGTACGCGGTCGAGTCGCCTTCGCCGATGAGTGCACCAATCGGGGCAACACCGACGATGGCCATACTCGAATACGAGTGACTGATGGCGGTGACATCGGCATCGGTGCCGTCGTCGTCAAGCCATCCGACGAGACCACCCGCGATGGTGTTCGCCGAGGTGACGGATCCGAGGGCATACGAGTTCACGATGTCGGAGTGGTCCATCCATCCAATCAAACCTCCGACACTTCCATTGCCGGAGACATCCCCCTCGAAGTATGAGTCTTCGAGAGTTGTGTCGGCATAGGCGCATCCGACGAGGCCACCGATCCAGTCACTTGTTGGGGCGATGACATCGCCGACGAAGGACGTGTTCCTGATAATCGTGCCGTTGTTGGTTTCGCCAGCAACGCCAGCGTGACAACCTTCGTTGTTGGGGATGGTGATGGTGCCTGTGACGGTCACTCCATCTATCAACGTGTTACTGGCGAACCGCACGAGTCCGGCGGTCGCGTACGAACCAGTGGCGGTCACATCGATCTCTAGATCGCTGATGGTGGCTCCGTTGGTGTACGGGAGAAACGCAGTCTGTCCACCGGAGATTTGGAGCCCGGTGATGGAATGTCCACCTCCGTCGTACGTTCCGGAGAATGGTGTGGGGGATGTTGCTGGGCTCACCCATGTCCCGTTCCATGCGATGTCCGCGGTTTGGCGATAGTTCTGTCCCATTCCGCACACGTTGTTCCGGAAAAGTTCCAGGTCGATGGCGTTCGAAACAAGAAATTCGCCATTGTTGGAAGTGAGTACGCAGTTGTCGATGGTGATTCGAGCATTGGCGATCGCGCCGTTGGCATCGGTCGCCGAGACGACGAGCCACGGAGCGGAAAAGATGGCCGATGGTGTGCCTCCGAATTGACCCGTCGAGGTGGAAAAGGTGACACCGTTGGGCAGTTGGCCGGTCAGTTCAGTCGCCACGCGCATCACGACGGGCTCGGTGAGTCCGGACTTGGTGATGTTGGGAGGGGTGGTGATGGTTCGACCAGTCACCATGGAGATCGTTCCGGTGGCGGCGAGAGTTCCGGTCATGGGTGAGTGTTCGAACGACCCGGCGTCACAAGTGGAACCGGAGCGAGAGTCACCGCGTTGATCGGTCAACGAACAATAGGCGACAGTCACCGCGTCGATGGCCGAGCTACCGGATCCGATCGAGTACGTGGGGGTGAGTCCGCCCCACGGAGCGAAAAGTCCGAGTTCGAGTGAGGCCTCCGTGACGGTGGTTTGGTTGCCGTCGAGGCACGAGGCGTCGGTCGAAACATTGTCAACTCGAGTGTTGCCATGTTCGCACGCGGAATTACTGATCGTCACGGCCGACGTGTACGCGACGAGGTTCGCCGTCAAGTCGACGACCCAAGTGGTTGCTCCACCACTCATTGCACGATTGTCCACGAAAGTGGAATTGAACGCTCGGAGAGCAGCGAACGAACCATTGAGCGCTCCACCATCTCTGCTGGCCGCGTTCCCCACGAAGGTGCTGTTGTCGACGTTCGACGGATTGGTCGAGATTCCGGCCACCGCGATCGCACCTCCGTCCTCCGCACTGTTGTTGAAGAAGGTGCTTCCACTGACTTGAACTGAGCCGGCACTGCTCCCCGAACCGAGGATCGCGATGGCTCCACCGTGGAAGTCCGCGCGGTTGTTGGTGAAAATCGAATCCATCACGTGGAGAGTGGCATCCTCGTGCACGCGCACTCCACCGCCAGCCTCCGTTCCGGAGGTCACTTTGCCGTTGGTCACGTGCAACCGATCGAGGGTGACCGTCACGTTGCCCGTCGTGATGTCGATGATTCGGTTGGATCCGCCACCGTCGAGAACCGTTTCTCGCGGAGTGTCGCCTGTGAACGTGAGTCCTTTGTCCACCGTCAAGGCCGATCCGATGGCGTAAACACCGGGGCACACGTGAATTTCTTCTCCGTCGATGGCCGCATCAATGGCGCTCTGCAGGGCGGTGTGCGTGCCGCCCACGAAACTGGGAGACGCGCAACTGGAACCCGAACTCGCGGGGTTGGCGGCCGTGCCCGTGGGGGCCACCCACCAGACACCGCCGACGGCGCGAGCGGCAGGAGGGTTCACGGTGTTCACGTAGGTGCCGAGGAGGACGGCGACTAGGGCGGTGACCACAGTAAATCTCAGAGTGGTCGAGTGAAATCGGCGCATGGGAAGGCCCTCCTTGTGGAAATGAGTAATCCGTGGTTACTCAGGGTAATCACGGATTACCCATGTGGCAAGGGTCGGAAGCGATCCATTTCCCCGGACGCCCATACCATCGCGAGCGTGGCGACCCAAGTGGAGGAATTCATCGGTGTGTACGACGCCGACGGCACGATCGTCGGCGAGGTGTCGTATTGGATCGGAGCCCGACTGGGACGAACTCATTGTTCGCTCTGCGAGCTGACGCACGGCCTGTTCACCGTGAAGCGGGAATGGCGCGAATGTTCGGTCACTCTCGGCGTCCCGTTCACCACCTGGCATCGCGATGACGCACCCGCCGAGGTGTTGGCAGCGGCAGCGGGGTCGTATCCGGTGGTATTGGCGCGTGATGCGGTGGGACTACGGGTGGTGGTCGACGCAATACGGCTGGAGACGTTCGACGGCGACACCACGAAGTTCGTCGCTCATCTGCATGCGTTGTCGGGCTCGTGACGCGCGTGGCTCGCACGAAGAACGGATTCGCGCCGCGCGTTTGCGACGGTTGTGGCCGGCCGTTCGAGTGGCGAAAGAAATGGGCCCGTGATTGGGACAACGTGCGGTGGTGTTCGGACGCCTGCCGTCAACAGGGCAATCGAGAATCTGGTTCGGATACACACGTAGTGTTCGATACCACAGGGCGTTGAAGACGAAGTCCTAGAGTTGTTTCGTGGCCCAAGAAAAGCGTTCTCGAGTCGATTCGAAAGCACTACTCATTGACGCAGCCGTCGAAGTCATCGAAAATGAAGGCGTCAAAGCTCTCCGTATTGATGCGCTTGCTGCCTCGGTGGGGGTGACCAAAGGATCTCTGTACTGGCATTTCAAGGACCGCGACGATCTCATTCGCGCGGCTTTGCAGGAGCAGATGCGGCGGCTCACGGAAGGCAGCTTGAGTGGTGTCTCGGAGGCTCTCGCCTTATCGAAGAATCTTGGCGAGTATCTACTTCGCGTGCAGTCGGTGATTGCCGACCCCTACGACGAGGCCGAGGTGGCGCAACGTTGGAGGCGACTTGAGCTGTTGGTCGCCGCACGCCACGACCCGGAACTGAGCACAGCAATGCGCGAGATACAGGTCCATGGAATGGCCGCGTACTCACAAGTCATGCGGGACGCTCAAGAGAGTGGAATTCTGCGCTCCGACCTCGACCCGGCCGCCGTGGCCGTGGCGATCAGCGCTCTGGCCATGGGGGCCAACGTGCTGATTTCGACCATGGGCGAAGCCGCTCCGAGCCGAGATTCGTGGTTCGGGCTCATGGCGTTCTTAATCGGCGCATTGGCGCCGCCAGGGGCTGACGCACCCAACTGACCAAGCTCACTTGATGGCTTCGCACGGGTAGTCCATACTGGCGGTATGGGAACGTACGAGGGGTATGGTCGGGCTAGTCGCGGACGGAGATCGACTCTTCGTACCTGGCGGGTTCTTCTCCTATCGTGCGCCGTGCTGGCGGTCGGTGTTCTGGTCGGTACCGGCACGTTGCCGGCCGACGTGGAGCCGGCGAGTGCGACCGGGTACGGCTGCACGGCATCGGGCGGCGCGACGCTTCATGAATTCGAATATCAAGGCGTTAAGTACTGCACCGAGGAGTTCACCTCCAGCGGTACCTGGACCCGACCTTCCTGGGTGACAAACATCAAGCTCTTCGTTGTTGGTGGTGGTGGCAGCGGTTGTTACAGCCAATCAACAACGGCTGGTGGTGGCGGCGGCGGTGGCGGTGTCGCCTACGGATTCGTCAGTGTTTCAAACGCATCGTTTGCTGTCACGGTTGGCAGTGGAGGCACCGCTGTGTGTACATCAGGCTCCGCATCTTCATTTGTGGGTGGTTCGGTGACGTGGACAGCCAATGGCGGTCAAAATCCCAACTACTCGACGGGAGCGGGTGGCGCCTCGGGCTCGACCGTCAAGAACGGTTCCACGACTGCGGGAAACCTGGGTGGCAGTTCGGATTACTACAACGGTGGACCAGCACTCAGCGGTGGCGGCGGTGGCGGTGGCGCGGCTGGTGCCGGATACGACGGTGCGCTCGAGAACCTGAGTGTTACGGCCAACGTCATCGCGGGCAACGGAGAGACGGTGTCCAATCTGTCTGTGCCGATGATGAGGTACAAGAACGTCCCGATTGGAGGTTCTGGGATAGCGACCACTGACATGCTGCCTGCGGCATCACAACGCAACCTTGGTTGTGGCGGTTCCGGAGCTTTTTCGATTCCATCCATCAACTACCTGTTCGGGTCACAGGGACTGCCCCGTAACCGAAGTTGCACCTCGGCGGGATACGGCGAGAAGGCGGATCTGCTGTACACCGTGGGGACGCCTTCGTGGCATTACCACCTTTTCGGTACTCGGCAGAACGTCATTGCTGGCTCGAACTCCTTGAGTCTTACGGCGGCGACAGGCGGACTTGCGAACTCCGGTAGCGGTGGTGGAGGTGCCACGAATGGCTCGGAGTATTCATCCCCCGGACCGGCTGGACTTGGTGGTTCTGGTGTGGTGCTCATTCGCTACGCGGCACCCGTTCCGGTGAACAACACGGCACCGACGATCAGTCCTGGTTCGAACCCTTGGGTGGGAACGACGATCACGCGCACGGCGGGAACATGGACCGATCCTTTGGGCGGAACACTGACGATCACCGGGAAGTGGCAACGTGTGGACTCCATCACCCTCGTCGCGACCGATATTCCGGGAGAGACGGGACCGACGTACGTGGTGACGGCCGATGACATCAACTATCGACTGTTGTATCGAGAGACGGCGAGCAACGGGACGGGATCCGCTTCGTTTAATTCGGGTTCGACGGCGGTGGTGTATGGCGCCCCGGTTTTCACCACGAACTCACCGCCATCGACTGCACCAACCGGTACCGCGTTCTCGTACACCTTCGTCGCGTCGGGTGGTGGCATCACCTATTCGAAAATCACGGGGACGTTGCCAACCGGACTGTCGTTGTCGTCGGCGGGCGTGTTGTCGGGTACGCCAACGGTTGCGGGCTCGTACACCTTCACGGTGCGCGCCACGAATGCGGTCAACTTCGCCGAGTCGACACACACGATTCACGTCGGCCGTTCGGCGACTCTCAGTACCAGTAGTACGCCACAGGCGTCGGGTGTGCAGTTCTCGATCTCACCGACGTTGACGCTGGCGACTGGTGCGACGCCGGGGGCGAGCGTGTCGGTGACGGCGAGTGTCGTTGCCAGCCCGGTTGGTGGAACGCACACGTTGGGTGGCACTGTGATCCAGACCACCGATGGTTCGGGTATCGCGACGTGGAACGACTTGTTGTTGACGGGAACCGCGGGGACCTACACGGTTCGGTTCTCGACATCGGGTTGGCCGAATGCCGACCTCACGGTGACGTTGGGTGCTGGTTCTGCGACGGCGTTGGCGATCACCACGCAGCCGTTGGGTGGGGTGTTGCCCGGTGCGACACTTGGAACCGTTCCGGTGGTGCGTGTCGTCGACTCGGCGGGGAACACCGTTACTTCGAGCACGGCCACGATCTTGGCGACCATCGCATCGGGATCGGTTAATGCGACCTTGACCGCCGCGTCGGCGACCGCGTCGTCGGGAGTTGCGACCTTCACCGGCATGAAGGTGAACCAGGCGGGTGGCAATTTCACGCTGTCGTTTGCATCGACGGGTCTCACGTCGGTGACGTCGAATCAGTTCACCATCAATCGAACGGCACAGTCGATCTCGTTCTCGTACACGGGCGGGGCCAAGACATACACCTCGGCCGACTTCCGGGTCTCCGCATCGACGACATCGCAACTGCCGGTTGTGTTCTCGTCGTCGACGCCGACGGTGTGTGATGTGTCCGGCGATGCCGCCGCCATCGCCGGAGTCACCGGCGCCGTGGTGTCGGTGGTGGGCGTCGGTACGTGCACGATTCATGCCGACCAGCCGGGTGACGACCAATTCAGTGCCGCCACTCGTCAGTCGGTGAACATCACGGTGAGTCAGGCCGCACAGAGTGGTCTGTCGTTGTCGAACTCGACCACTGTCGTGTTCGGCAACACGCTGACGTTGTCGACCGCTGGTGGTTCGGGCACCGGTGGTGTCACGTATTCCTTGGTGGGTGGCGCGGCTGGATCAGCTGTGTGCACCGTGAATCCCACCACCGGAGCCATGACGTTCGGTGCCGCGGGTTCGTGCTCGGTGAAGGCGCAAAAGGCCGCCGATGCCAACTACACGGTGCAGAATTCGGCAGACACGGTGATCACCGTGAGTCGTGCCGCTCAAACGGTCGACTTCACTTCGTCGGTCCCGGCACGACCCCTGCCGGGTGGCACCTACACGGTGACGGCCAGCACGTCGTCGGGGTTGGCGCCGACGTTGTCGATCGTCACGGGTGCCGGAACGGTGTGCAGCATCTCGGGTTCGAGTTCGCCAGCGACGGTCACCTTCATAACTTCGGGCGACTGCGTGGTGAAGGCATCGCAAGCCGGCAACGGCAACTACTTGGCGGCAGCGATCGATGCCGAACAGGCGATCGACGTGGGTTCGCTGAATCAGTCGATCACGTTCGCGTCTCTGGTCGATCGCGACTTCGGTGATCCCAGTGAAGCGGTGTCGGTGTCGGCATCATCGGGACTGACCGTGACACTCACCAACGAGACACCCACGGTGTGTTCGTTGACTGGTCGCACGGTGGCCATCATCACCATCGGACGTTGCACGATCACGGCCAGCCAGGCGGGCAACAGCGTGTACGCCGCTGCCGCGTCGGTGACCCGATCGTTCGAGATCGTGGCGGTGGTTGCCAATCCGCCCACGATCGCGTCGGTGTCGGCGCAGTCCGGTGCGGTGACGATCGGCTTCAGTGCACCGACGTTCTCCGGTGGTGTGTCGATCATCGGATATCGCATGATCGCCACGCCGACCGCGGGTGGAACCGCCATCGAGTCGGATGACTGCACCGCGACGCCATGCGTGTTCGACGGTCTCACCAACGGCACCGAGTACACCATCGAGTTGGCGACGCGTAACTCGGTCGGCCTCGGCCCGGTGTCGGCACCGTCGCCGGCGATCACTCCGGTCACGGCGGCTCTCGCTCCGCGCGGAGCACACGTCGTCAACGGCGACCGCGAGCTCACTGTTTCGTGGACCGCACCGGACGACTTTGGCGGAGGCGCGTTCATCCGTTACGAAGTGCGTTTGAGAGAAGCCGGTGATCCGTGGCCGTCCTCGGCATCGCACACATCCACCAACCCGGCCTCGGGCAGTCATACGTTCACTTCGCTCACCAACGGTGTCGATTACGAGGTTCAGATCGTCACCATCACCAGTGCGAATGGCGACTCCATCTCCGGCAACACCACGGTGGTTCTGGCCGTTCCGATGACCACCGCCTCGGCGCCACAGACGCTCACCGCCAGCGCGGTGTCGCCCCGTGAAGCCATCATCTCGTGGTCCGTGCCCCTCGACAGCGGTGGTGCCCCGATCACCGGTTACACCGTGACCATCGACGACGTGAGCTCGTCATCGAACGCATTCGTTTCGGTTCTCGTCAATGGTCCGACGTGCGGAACGGTGACCGTCGACCTTGCGAACGGGACCGCCAGTTGTCGGGTGTCGGATCTCGATTTGGACACCACCTACACCGTGACGGTGACCGCCGACAATGTGATGGGTCCGGGGGCGTCCGCTTCGACATCGCATTCGACACCTTCGTTCACTCCACCGGCCGGACCGGGTGCGAACCCACCGCCGTGCGTGAACTGTTTCGACGATCCGAACGATCCGAACGATGCTCCGGTCACGGGCTCGCCGACCACGACCCCACCGTCGACGAATCCCGGTTCGATCACGTTGGGTGATGGGGTCGCGACGGTCACCCTCACATCGGCTGCGGGAACTCCGTCGAACGTCGATTCGTCGGGACGATTGGTGATTCGTTCGAACGGCAGCGCCGTGGTGTCGGGCACCGGAATCCTCGCGACGACCACCGCCTCCGTGTGGCTGGTGACAGCGGCGTGGGGCTCCGCGGTGGTGGGCAACGACGGAACGTTCACGGTCACGTTGCCGATTCCGGACGGCACCACCACCGGAGTGAAGAGTGTGTCGGTCGATGTGGTCAACGAAAACGGTGCGCAACGCCGCTTCGCCTTCGAGATCTATGTGATCGGTTCATCACCGACAACGTTGCCGAACAACGGTTGGACCGGTGGGCCGGGCGTGACGGGCGGCCCCGGGGAAACCCCTTCTGGCACACCGAACGATCCCACCCGTCCGTGTTCGGGATGCGTGTCGGTGTTCCCGATCGATAGTGCCGGAGGAACGCCTCCGGTTGTGACCTCGGCCGCCCCGGGAACCTCGCCGGGTCAGGTGACGGTCACCACCGGTTCGGGAACCACCGTGACGTTGGGTGGCGCATCTGGACCCGGCGGCGCCACCACGGGGATGTCGTCGTCGGGAGGTTTCCGAGTGCGACCGCCCGGAACGATTCCGGTGAACATGGGCGGACTGCTTCCGGGCTCCACGGTCACGGTGTGGATCGGAGGGCTGTTCTCGGTTCAGGGAACGGTCGGCGCTGACGGCACCATCACACTCGCCGCTTCCGTACCCGCGTCACTCGCATCCGGACTTCACGATGTTCGTATCGACGCCACCGAGGCTGATGGAACGGCCAGATCGTTCGTGTTCGGCATCGAACTCGTGGCATCGAACAGCACGTTGCCGATCACGGGAACCGACACCCGCGAAGTCTTGATTCTTGGGTTGTGGCTGTGCGTTGTCGGAATCCTCGGATCCGCGATCATTCGTCGACGTGGGAGCCTATTTTTCGCGACCCGTTCGTGACATCTCAGCTATCACACGGCTGGGCCGCGGTCGGGATCTCGACATCTGTAACCCACCAACGGGTCGATTCGGAGCAATTGCCCGGCGGAGTCGCCTCCAATGGCCTGAAGCTCGTTGTGCCGCGGAAAAGCGACGAGATTTCCCGGCCGAGATCCGTGCGACTACTTGCGCTTCTGCGGCTTCGCCTTCGGGGTGTCCCATCCCAAAGTCGCCTGAACCGTTTCGCCGTTCTGACTCATGTAACCGATGTACGAGAGAACATCTTGCCTCTGTTGTTCGGTCATGTCGTTCACGTCGGCGAACGTATTCATGGCTTGGACAATCAAGGTCCCGATCAGAACAAGGTTGATCCTGGTGCGATCGTGCACATTGGGGTTGGTCGATTGTGAAGCCACTGATTCAAGAATCATTCTCTGACTCAGTTGAAACCGTTCAGGACCAACGCCACAACCCAACAAGTACGCGATCGTTCTCATTCGCGCCTGTGCGAGTTTCTGCACGTCGGCCTTGCCTTCGAGAACCAAGTTGAGTCGAGTGGTTTCTCCGTCA
>Ga0315902_10010505_pt1 | contig 12236 bp, 13 predicted proteins | sample LakEriMetagenome_9_FD_203523 | JGI IMG/M metagenome (GOLD analysis project Ga0315902, IMG submission 203523) | Freshwater fungal communities from buoy surface, Lake Erie, Ohio, United States - Buoy 12 MA117 | ecosystem: Environmental > Aquatic > Freshwater > Lake > Lake biofilm | place: USA... | reverse complement strand
CCGTGGTTCGCGGGTTCTATACTGCCGTCTTCGGGCCCGTAGCTCAGTGGTTAGAGCAGGGGACTCATAATCCCTTGGTCGTGTGTTCGAATCACACCGGGCCTACTTTCGTTTCTCGCACCATTTCGCAGGTCGTCGCGTCACCTCGCGCAAGTCCCTTTGCCACATGGTCTTCGAGCGACCGTGGCGAAACGGTGCGATTGGGGGCGGCTGCTTGCTGCGTCGCCAAATGCGTCGCGCGCGCGTCGTCTGGCGCGTCGCGCCGGCCTGCCCCGGCGACTACCGCCTCGAAGTGGACGTCCCGGGCTTGGATGTAGTGCTTCAGGGCGACCGTCGGTGAGTTCCCCAGCCACCGCGTGACCGACGCGATCGGGTACTGTTCGCACCATTCGGTCTCGCAGGAGGAACGCAGATTCTGGAATAGGCGAGGCCACGGCTTGAGCCCCGCCCGCTCGATGATCCTCTGAAACGTCGTTCGCAGATTGATCTTGTCACCCTGCACGCGCGGCGCCACGCGACGCTGTCCGTCTGCCGCGCGGTGGAAACCCTCGTCAAGGAGCGATCGTAGGCGTGGGCAGATCGGTACGTGCCTGACCGCATGGTTGCCTCCATGGTGTTCGGTCTTCGTCGCGCGTACCGTCAGGATTCCTCTATCCCAGTCAACATCCGCCCACGTCATTTCGACCAGCTCGCTTGGACATCGAAGGCCGGCGTAACGAGCCATGCCGATCACGAGTCGCCACTCCAGATCGGGACAGGCTTCTAGCACCAGCTCGATAGCTTCACGGGTCACGAAGAATGCGCGGTGGGGATTCACCTGTGACCCCGCCTTCACGCCGTCGAAGGGAGACACGGGTATCATCCCCCAGCGCACGGCGCGGGAGAACACGCTCTTCGCCATCTTGATCCGCTTGCTCTGGGTCGCCGGAGAAAGCCGATTGTCCTTCGTGCCGCGCTTTTTCGTGGTGCCTTCTGTGTCGCGAGCGATGAACTGCCTCCATTCGTCGCATCGTTTTGGGGTAATCGCCGTCAAGGGAGTGTCGTTACCGAAAAAGGCCCGCAGGCTATCGGTTGACTGCTTGTAGTTGACGTGGGTCGATTTCTTCACCGTGGCCCGAGCAAGAAACTCATCCAGAAGCCCGCCCAAGGTGATCTGGTTGTTGGTCTCCCTCGGCTCAGCCAGCCCCGCCTTCACGAGTTTCTGATGGAACTGGTCGGGAAGATCCCGTACCCACGCCGCCAAGTCGGGGCTGGGCGCGGTCCCTGCGATCCGCCCGGCGATGATTTCCTCTACCCGACGCAAAATCTGCTCGGCATTCTTTTTCGGCATGCGTCCCAGATAGATCGCCTGCCGGTAGCCGTCAGCGTCGGAAAACAGAATCCTGCGACTTCCCGTGTCATTCGTAGTGAGACTCGCCACAACGTCCTCCTTCTTGCGCGAACTCGTCTTGCGAAGGGTTTCTCGGATCGCCGATCTCGGTCCGAGTCAACCGTGTTGACGCCTGAACGGCGTCCAACGCATTGGTGTTATCGCCCTGATTGGTTGTCGCCTGCTCCATCAACCAGCGCACGAGCAGCGGCTTCGGATACCGTACGCTCCTGCCAAATCTCACGTACGGCACGCTGCCATTCTTTCGTAACTGCCACAAAGTCCGGGCGCCTATCCCGAGAAACTTCGCCGCCTGCCGTTCATCGAGGTTGATTTTATCGTCGTCGTCCAGCGCGGCAGTGGCAGACGAAGCCGACCCGGGAAGTTGGGGTTTCATGCTAGCTGCCCTTCCTTCACGCTGCCCGCGGATCCACTTTTCGGCCGGCCTCGCCTGCGCGGCTCACCGATCACGTGGAGTCCAAAGATTTCCTTGGACTCATCGAGCCACTCCCCCAGCCCGCGCTGAACGAGCCACTGGCAGGCCCCGTAGATCTCGTCGCTAGTGGCGCCTGCGCAGAGGCCGCTGCTCTCGAAGGCCGCGAGCCTGATCGGCCCCTGTCCTTGGTGCCTGCCGTACCGGACAAGTTTCTCGATTAGCCGGATGGCGCTCTGGTCTCCGGCCGCGGCAGCCGCGAGTGCCTGCAGGGCGGGATCCGCGCCGGGCTCGCCCGCCAGCCCGACAGTCGTTCTGGCAGGAACGGAGTGCCCTCCCCGCAGCTCGGGACGCCAGATGAGCCACCGACCAAAAAAGAACAGCGTCGCCGCGGCCGCCGCTTGGGCGTCGTCGGCGTCGATGTCGCCGAACGGGCCCCGCTCGCCGAACTCGCCTGCGGCCCACCGGAAGCACCGATGCAGCAGGGCGAGTTTGACGGCGTGCTGGACGAGCTTCTTCACGATGCCCCGTTGCGGCTCCGGAACACCGAGCAAGACGACGAGTTCGTTGAGACGACGCATCAGCTGCCGGCATACGTCGACGGCCGCCGACGTGAATCGAGCCTCCACTTGCCCGCCCATCGTGTCCGACGCCAGTTCCTCGATGTGCAATATGCGATCGATCGCGCCGGCCCACGCGGCATTCAAGGCGGGGTCATCGACGTCCCGCGGCCATTCAGCCTCCCTAACGTGCTGCTCGCCTACCAAGAGGAGCCTGTCGAGAAACCCGTCGTCACCGCGAGAACCGTACATGCACTTCAGGAGGTCGGGCTGAATGCCGCCCAGAATCGACACGAACGGCGCTTCGAGCGTTGCGGAAAGCCCGCTCGCCGATGCGCGTTGCTGCCGCCGACGCTGGCCGTCGTAGAGTTCGCACCACATCTGCCGGTCCGTGCCACCGGTGTTGCGGATGAACAACGTGCTGATCTCGTCGGTGTTCACGAGCAGCTGGCGGCGGTTGTATTCGAGAAGGCGAAGGACGGCGGGCCCCGTGCAGTCGTTGACGATCACGCACGGCTCGGGTCGCTTGTCAGCACCTCCCCGTCCCCCGCCGCCGTCGTCCCCATCCTCGTCGTCGCCATCTTCGTCGTACTCGTCCTCGTCGTAGTCGAGGGCCGCCTGCTCGCGCAGGGCATCCTCATGACGGACGAGCGGGGCGAGGACCTTGTTACGCAGCGTGGTCTTCCCGGACCCCTTGTACCCGACGATGGCCACGAACAGATTCGCGCGAATGCACCAGCCGTTCTGCACGCAGGCGGAAACATCTGCGCCGGCCGCGGTTCCGCCCGCGGCGAGCATGTGCGCGACAGCGTATTCGTCCGGAGTGTCGGTCGCCTCGGAAAGCGACCGCCGGTACTGTTCGAGCTGGGCGGGAAAGAACTCGGGAAACGTGATCGGCAGGCCAAGTTGATTGAGCAGGTCGTGACGGGACATGGTTCTCCGCGGCTGTGCGCGGCTCCTTGAAGGGTGATGGTGAGGGGAACAGCGGGACGGACCAACGAACTTCGCGGCGTCATTGGTCGAACTCCCGCTGCTCCTCGGTGATGATCTGCTTGAGGAGCCGCCGGACCTCGCGGTGGTCGCCGACAGCGAAGGGCCGCTTGAACCGCTCCCAGCGCTCGCGGATTTCCTGATCGGTCGGTGCTGGTGAATCCGGCACGGCCTCGAACATCAGCTCCGCCTCCGGCCGGGCTGGCTGCTGCTTGGCGGTCTTTTTTCCGTCCGCGGATCGTTTTGCGGGAGCGACGTCCCTCAGTCGCTTGGCACCCGTGGCAACCGCGACGATCTCGATGCTACTGATCTCGCCGGTCTCGACCCGGTCGGCGATGGCTACGGCTTGGCGTGCCTTGTGCAGGCCGATGTTGCACATGGCGGCGAACTGGCCGACGCTGCTCGCCGCGTCTTTCTCCCGGCTCGTGCGCCGGGATCCAGCAGCGGGTTCAGCCGGCGGCGAAGAAATCTCCTCCGCCGTACCTCTCTGGCCGAATCGGGTCGCCGCCTGCCGTGCGTCGCAGCTGCGCCGGATGAACGGCAGGAACGAGATACCAATCGCCGCTCGCTGGTCGTCGGTCAGGTGGCGGCGGTTCGCGTTTACCGACCAGATGTGCTCCTCGACGGTCTCCTCGCCGCTGGGTTCCCACGCCAAGACGGGTAGGTCGATCTCGATGCCCCGTCTGCGGAGTTCCTCCTGCACGCGAACCCGATTCCGGCCGTCTATTAGAAGCCCTTCGTGCACCTCAACGGCCTGTAGCCGCCCTGCCCGGGCCGCTGCCTCCACCAGATCATCGAAGTCCTTGCCGACGATCAGCGGGAACCTGCTCGCCAGCGGGTGCACAGTGAAGCTGCCGACAACCTCCAGTTCCGCAGACTGTCTTGCCGGTGGGATCTCGATCACTGCGATAGCCGCGACCGGCGTGGCCGGTGACTCGTCGGTCGCCATCAGGGCCGTTGTGGAATCATTCCGTTCCGGCTGACCGTTGTCCTTGATCGCTTCGTCGGTGTTGTGGTTCTGCTCGTCCATGACTCTCTCCTCGGTTTCCTTTGGTGGTTGAGCGGGCGGGTGCTCGACATCGACCTGAGCCAGCGGTCCCGTGTTCGCCGCTGCACCGACCACTCCATCTCTTCGTGAGTCGTCGTGTCCCACTGCGGTCCACGAGTCGCTCATCACTTCACAGCAGCATGACGTCGAATACAGCGAGTGCTATCTGCGCGAGCGGCATATAGGTCATGAATCTCTGCACATAGGAAATCCGCGCGTATGTACATCGCGCGTCGATAGAAATCGCGCGTGGACATGGTCTTCTTGCCTCCATCGCTCGTGCTTCAAGAAGCAAGTGCTTCGGTGCGGGCGCGACACGGATGGTGAAGGAGTAGGAAAGTGGGTTACGAACGAACGACCAACTACACGGATGTCCTCAGGGACGATGAGTGGGATGATCTCGTGAGGCAGTACGCGGAAGTGGAGGCGGCCCCGGATCCGGAGCCGGTTCCGTCCGGCACCTATAAGGTGCATGTGGTTCATGGGAAGTACTTCCGCAGTCCCGAGAAGGGAACACGCGGATACCGGCTGACCTTCGAGGTGGTCGAAGGTGAGCACCGCGGACGCCGGATCTGGGACACGACATGGATCACAGGCCCCGCGCTTTCGACGGCCAAGAGAAAGCTGGGAGCGCTTGGGTTTCGCGGGCTTGAACAAGTTCATGACCCATTGCCGGAGAACTTGTTCTGCACGGTGCAGGTCACGGTCCGACGTGAGGATGACGGCTCCCAGTGGAACCGCGTCCTGACGATTAGCGATGTCGTGAGGCGGCCCCATTACAGCCGCACCGTCGACGAGGACTTCAAGGAGGAGACGGGGCGAGTCAGGCACACCGAAAGGGGTGCGTGATGCCTCGCCACGACGAATCGACTGAAGGTGCCAGCAGCGTTTACGCGGCGGTCCTTCGCGTCGGCCGAGTCGTGCGGTGCACCCGGACCGGGAACGTCGGACGGACTTTCCTTTGGGAAGTCGCCGGCGCTCCCGGCCGGGGCCAGCCGCTCGCAATGACCTTGTGGTTCACGCCGGAACAGATAGCGCGGCGCCGTCGCGGAGCGTACTTGCTCGGTGGATGCCGTCGCGACGTGGCGACTGCCCGCCGGATTTCGGAAGACGTGAGGCGGTGCTTCGCGCTGTGGCGAGAGATCCGCCGCGAGCACGGGGAAGTCGTCCGCCAGTTGATCGGGATTTTTTACTACTGATTATGGAGAACGGATCATGGAAGACGTTGATTTCGGATATCAGTTTAGGATCGTGGGGCCGGTAACGAACGACCGGAAGCTCGTCTCGGCGGTCGCTGCCTTCGAGGCGTACAGCCGATGCGAGGACCGGGCACGGGTCCACGAGGAGAGCTACCTCAGCGCGTTCTATTTCGACGAGGGTTTCAGGGAGCACCTGAAGACCGCGCAGACCACGCGGGGCTTCCAAGGCGCGACATGGTCGCCGTGGATCTGGTTCGACATCGATCGCGACCCGAGCGAAGGGGGCATCGACAAGGCGCTCGCCGACGTACGGAGGCTCGGGGAGACGCTCGTCGGGACATTCGGCGTGCCCGAGGAGCAGCTCGTCCCGTTCTTCTCCGGGAGCAAGGGGTTCCACCTCGGGTGCCCCACGTCGCTATGGGCCCCGGCGGGTGGACCCGCGTTTCATCGATTCGCGCGGGCGTTCGCGGAGATCGTGGCCGGCGAGGCCCAGATCCGGATCGATACCGGCATCTACGACGCGGTCAGGGCCTTCAGGGCGCCGAATAGCCGGCACCCGAAGACGGGGCTCCACAAGCGGTTCATACCGTCCGGGCAGCTCGGGGTGCTGACCGCCGAGGACATCCTCGATCTCGGGCGGTCTCCCGCGCCCTTCGAGCTGCCGGTCGACTTCGAGATCGGGCGGTTCGACGGGCTGGTCGAGGCGTGGAGAGAAGCCGAAGCACAGGTGGCCGACCAAGACGCCGCCGCTGCGCAGAGGCGGGCCGCAGGGCCCGGCGCCGCGGTTCGCGTGAACCCACTCACTCTCGACGTCATCCGCAGCTGCAACGTGACCGTGGGCGACCGGCATCGATCGGTCTATTCGGCCGCCCGCAACCTCGCCGAATGCGGCGCATCGCGGGAACTGACGATCGGCCTGCTGACCGAAGGCGCCCGTGACCTCGGGCTGCCGCCGAAGGAGGTCGCCCGGCAGATCGAATGCGGCTGGAAAGACAGCCAGCCCCCACTCAATACCGACGTTTCGTGTTCTTAACCCCAGCACTTCAACCCCCATTCTCACGAAGGAGAAATCATGACCAATCGAAGCTCATCGGCACGTTCCCTAACATCGGCCCGGTACATAAGCGGACGACGATCATTCGACCGATGGACCCACGATGTCCGGCATGGAAGCGGTCCCGTAATTTATCGCCACACCCTGAGCCACCCCGAGTTCGGTCCGGGACTCGTCACGCTGATCGGTGGAGCACCGGGCGGAGGCAAGACGGCTTTCGTCACACAGATCGCCATCGATGCGCTGCAGTTCAACCCGGACCTTCGGCTGCTGGTTGCCAACTGCGAGATGTCGGACGAAGCCATCCTGAACCGGCAGTTGGCGCGACTGTCGGGGGTCAACGCCGAGCTGATTCGGCACCGCAGGCTTGGTCCCGCGCACGCGGAACGGATCGACACCGGTTTGGCCACGCTCGAAACGGTGATCGATCGCATCGGCTTCCTGCAGCGGCCGTTCTCCCTGACGAACGTGGCGATGGCGGCCGACGACATGAATGCTCAGGTGGTCATCCTCGACTACTTGCAAAGGTTCACGCTCGATGACGAGGACTCCGAGCCGAGAGAGCGCATCGGCCGTATGATGGATGCGCTGCGCAGGCTGGCGTCGAGCGGGATGGCTGTGATCGTCGTCAGCGCCCTCGGCCGAACCCGGGATCGCGCCGGACGGTCCTCTTACTCAGGCGATGGCCTGTCGCTGGCGTCGTTCCGCGAGACGTCCGAACTGGAATACGGGGCGGACGACGCCTTCATTCTTGCGCCGATCGAGGAGCGGGATCCGAATCGCGTTCGGCTCCAGCACCTCAAATCCCGGCATGGAGAGCAGGTCACGCAGGACCTGCTCTTCAACAGGGGTGTTCAGTCATTCCAGCGAGTCGACGGGAGCCGCCCATGGGCCACCGCCGACTGGTCGCAGGGGTCGCGGCAGGACGGCTTCGATGAGGACCTCCACCGGGCGTGGGACGACACCCCGATCGCTGCGCCTGATGGGGACGGGACCGAGGAGCCCGGCGCCGGCCCGTCGGAGGAGCCCCGGTCATGAACAAGCCCCGCGTACTTGGCCCGGGTGAGGTTCTGCCGCCGCTGGAGTCCCCGAGCGCCTCGACGGCACCAGTGGCGGATGGCCAGCACGAGCCGGCCGCTCTGCCGGCCCGTCGGTCCGCGGGGCGGGTGCCTCCCCGAAGCGATCACGCCGGAGCCGCGAAGCAGCCGACTGCCTCGCACTCCAAGGGTCGTTTTCAGGTCATCAACGACTTCGTTGACGACACCATGAAGACGTTGGAGTTCCGGGCATCGCTGGCATGGTTCACCCTGTGGAGGAACACGAAGCCGAACGGCCTCGCAAAAATAGCGGTATCGGATCTCGCCCGCCGAATGGGTTGCTCGCCAGACACCGCGAAGCGGGCGATCCGCGATTTGAAACGCGCGGGCTTGTTGACGGTGGTCGCGCGCGGCAGCACAAGTCGCGGCGTGAGCACGTACAGACTTACGACCCCTGAAGGCCACTTAAGGCGATGAGAGTCAGGAGCACCGGTGCACCCTCATGGGGTGCAGATCAGGCACTGTAGGGGGTGCACTGGTGCTACCTATCCCATAAGGGATCCCATAAGCCGCGTGCATTCGTGCTGACGCACGCGCACGCGGCCACCTACACGACGACACTTAACTGAGTCGCGTCTTATACTCCAGCTCCCATCCACGTTGACCAAGGCTCGTAAGGCACATCGAGTCAATGCGTCGACCCGAAGGCCGCTTCTTGCTTGCTTCCTGACGAAAATGCTTCGCTTTCACGGGCTGAACGACTCCATTGTTCACGCAGAACTCAACAACATGCTTACGTGGGCGCGGATCCTTCATAGGCAGGTCCTTGGTTAGCACCGCCCTGCTGTCGTCGAAAGCCTGTTTGTCGACTAAGAATCTGACCAAGTGCATAGGTGTCCAACTTCCCGGCGAAAGGCTGGCACTTTTAATGAGGTCGAACCGACGTCGTGCCAGCGTGTCGTCTACGGTCTCGTCATCGCTTGCGCCGGTGTCGCCTAAAGACGAGACTGCGCAGGTCTCACCCCTAGACGCAGCTGTTGGGGTCTGGCTACCAGAAACCGCACCGTCACAAACGTGATTGCCTTGCGACGGGTCTTGCCTATTGCGGGCTTCGGTAAGCGCTTCAGCCTCAGGCATTGCCGCTTTTAGCGATAACACAGAGCGTTTCGGGCCATGGTGCTCTGGAGCGTCTTCCTGCAAAGCACGCACAGCGATTACGAGTAAGTCCAGAAGCTCCTGCCGCAGGGCTCCCCGTAGCGAGATTCCACTGATCCGGTCACCCAGATCATCAGCCTTCGAGCGCGTCGCCCTTGGCTCCGATTGTTGGTAACGCCCCACGACGGCTATTCGGCGGGTCGATTTCGGCTTGCCAGCGCGAGACGGCCGTCGCTCGCTGCGCCGCGATGCCCTCTTCTTCGTGCTTCGAGGCTTTCCAGTTACACGCGCCATGGCGCCGATGGCTCTATAATGGAAGTGATTACACGCGACAGGTCCGTAAGCATCTTTTGGGCCATCCGTACCCCTGCCGCTGACCTGCAGCGGTCGCCGGCCTTGCCGAGCAGCAAACCGTAGGCCGCGAGTCCCTTCTCTTTGCGAAGCGACTCACCAACCAGCCCTGTCGTCGGCGTAGACCGCATTCCGCTTTTCACGGCCACCACCACAGCCAGACGCATCACATCGGGGATCCTTTCCCGCTGCGCAGGAGAGATACCGACACACTCGATAAAAACGCGATTCGCACATGCGACTCGCATTGCGGCTTGCTGTAGGTATTCCACGTCATGCGGATGCCGTGGCTCCTCGATCGCAGGGGCGTCGAATAATTCGACGAGGCTGTTGGCCAGCGCAACCCCGAAGTTGGCCTGAGCGATTAAGACGGCATTGGGATCGTCGTCTATCTCAAAAGCCGAGCGTCTGGTCATCTGCATGTCGGCAGCAGTCACAGCGACCGGATACGCCATCGCTTCCACCAACGAACGGTAATCAGCCGGCACGGCCGTCCGCCAAGGCTTGGGCGGGAACCCGGTTTCGAGACTTATGGAGTCGGTGAAATTCCGAACTAGTTGGGATGCATGCGACGGAAAGACGAGACGTTTGGACCCGTCCCAATCGATTGGCGCCCGAAACGGCCAATGCTTAACGAAGTCTCGCAATGCCGCTAGCGCGACGTCCAGCATCTCATCGACACGACCCTCGACAGCGGTAGTCCGGGAGTGGTCTGGTGATGCCCGAGTCACCTGAAGAAGCGTCAGGTTGCTTGCGATGGTCACAAGCAATGCGTACGCACGAATGGCAGAGACTTCGATGTCTTGGCACCAGTCATACCCACCGCTAGGCGGAGTGCTGCTGTATCCAGACACAGTCTGCAGGAGCATTCCCCAGAGCGTATCGATACGCTGATTTATAAATGCATCCGGCACGCGTGTAGCCACGACTTCCCGCCGCAGCAAAACGCTCTCCCCCGAATGATTGAACTTCGCCTGAGTCCGTCCCAGCAGCTGGCGTGACGACTGGCGACTTTCAAGAGAGCCGGCTGCGTCGCTGCCAATATTGACTTCGATCGGATAACGCAGCGCGGCGATCCGAGCTTCGAGAGCAGGATCCAAGCGCGGAACGATCAATCGCAAGGAGAGCGAAAGCGACTCAGGAAGTTGCCGCTCGCTATAGTGCCGAGAAAGAGATGCCCATATTTCGTCTTTGTGTGACTCAATCCATTGAGCCCAATCAACGAGGTCGACGAAGAATCCTTTGTCGGCAACTTGGTCAAGGCGGCATTCCAATACCACGCCGCTAGGTGGCTCGAAGAGCACGCTCGCACTGGTCGTCGTAATACCCGCGAACGGTCCTAGATCTATGGCCCGACCGCCGGGACCATCGCCCACTCTGGGCTTCGCAGGGCCCTGCGACCTTCGGCGAGTTGCCGGCTTTGCTGTTTTTGATGTTCGCTTGGCCACCGCGATCGCCCTAGGTGCATTCCCGACATACCTTGCCTTCCGAGAATAACTACAGAACGGCCGCGCCGCGAACGGAACAGATATGGGGGCGGATGGCCTGCCGACAGCCGGAAACGGCTCGACTAACGAGGCCCCTGCTCCATGTGAGCCCGCCACACCCGGGAATAGGCGCACCCCCAAGCCTCATCGTGCGATGCGGCCTCGAAGAGCTGCCGGTCTACGTCGGGATCCCGCGCCATTCGGTCGAGCGAGTAGTTCCAAGCCAGCGCGTGGGCCCACTCGTGCAGCAAGGTCTCGGTGGCTTGGCATTCGTTCATGTTCCTGTTGAGCCGCACCACGAACCGGCTTTTTCGCCTGACGCATTCCCCGAGAGTGTCCGGCGGCAGCCACGACGTTCTAACGATCACCGGCTGCGCGGTTACGCATTTCTCCCGAAGGCATTCCAGAGTCGCCGCGAAGGAATGCCAATCTTGACGGCGCAGGAAACTGGTGCCTGAATAGATCGAGCGAGCACCCCCAACTGGACCGGCGAAAGAGTGCGGTGCCGTCATGCGACAGCAAAGTACGGCCGAGCGTTCGGTTCCCGGCTCGACTGCACTCGCTTCGGCCATAGGCATCAAGATCTTCACGCTCCGCCCGCATCTTAGCGCCTTCGCGAGCAGGCGCAAGCACCGGGCACGAAGGTCGCTGGCAGCGGCGCGGCACTGGGACCTCGCCAGAGCCCCAGATTTCATCGCTAACGCCATTGCCGGGTTCATTGGCATGACGAGCCGGAGCGGGGCAACGCCCGCCAGCGGCCGCCCTGATGCGTCGGTCGAGATGCCGGCTTCAGGATTTTGTTGTCATAATCCGCGATTCAAGGTTTGTAGGGGGGTAAAACGCTTCCGAAAGCAATCGCAACTGCGCGCCGGACAACAACTTACGGCGAGCGTCGCGCTGAAATCTTGTCCGCATTGTGTGGACCTAGAGTAAGTCCTTCGGACTTACAAGGACGCAAAAACATTCCGGAAGTCTGAGTTCCGGAGGTTGCCTGCCAACTGAATGATCGGGGGCTGGTTGGGGCGGGGTTCAAGGGCCCGCCCCCAAGCCAATTTCCAGCCAGATCCGGCACGGGGAATGAAGCGCCACAGAAGCCCAGCGATGGCTCTGATAGACCACCTGCTGGCCGATGTGCTCCGCGCGGCCAATCCCACACCCCTCGTTTTTCCCGAGAAATACGCAGGGCATGTTTTCGAGCCAGCGCAGCCAGAGCCCCAAAACAGTCCGAAACAAACAGTAAACAATCGGCCGTGGTCACTCTCGCGGCTCAAAAAACTTGCCGGTTTCTCCCCAAGCCAAACGCCCGCCAACTACAGCACGGGGTATGAAACGCGACGCAGCCCATGTGCCCATAACTCGAAGCACGTGCCGGCCAACCTGCTCCCTGTGGTCAATCCAGTGAACTCTCGTTTTTCCCGAGAAATACGCAGGTCCAATTTTCTGGCCAGAGCATCCCGAGCCCCAAAACACTCCGTGACAACTAACAAACAATCGGCTGTGGGTTCTGTAGCGACCCCAAAACTTCCCGGTTCCACGCCGAGCCTCATCCTGCC
>Ga0315902_10010504_pt1 | contig 12236 bp, 14 predicted proteins | sample LakEriMetagenome_9_FD_203523 | JGI IMG/M metagenome (GOLD analysis project Ga0315902, IMG submission 203523) | Freshwater fungal communities from buoy surface, Lake Erie, Ohio, United States - Buoy 12 MA117 | ecosystem: Environmental > Aquatic > Freshwater > Lake > Lake biofilm | place: USA... | reverse complement strand
TGCACCCGTTGGCGATGACCGGCGTGGCCGAGCACTCCGACTACCGCCGCGACCCGTGGGGCAGGCTGCAGCGCACGGCTGACTTCCTCGCCACCACCACCTTCGGCCCGGCGGACGCCGCCCAGCAAGCGGTCGACCGGGTGAACGCAGTGCACGGACACGTCCACGGCACCGCGAGCGACGGACGCGCGTACTCCGCGCGCGACCCGCACCTGCTGCGGTGGGTCCACGTGGCGGAGGTCGACAGCTTCCTGCGCGCGCACGCCACGTACGGTGCGGTCCCGCTCACGCCGGCGCAGGCCGACGGGTACGTGGAGGACATGGCGGTCATCGCGCGCAAGCTGGGCGTGAAGGCACCGCCCCTGTCAGTGCGCGGCCTGCGCGACCAGCTGCGGATGTTCCGCCCCGAACTCATGAGCACCCCGCAGTCACGCGACGCCGCCCGCTACCTGCTGCTCGAGCCTCCGCTGGACGCGGCCGCGCGCGTGCCGTATCTCGTCATCGCGTCAGCCGCCATCGCCACGCTGCCGGCGTGGGCGCGCGCGGAACTGCGCATCCCCTACCTGCCGCTCGCCGACGCGCTGGTGTCCCGGCCGCTCGGCAACCTGGTCGCCCGCACGATCCGGTGGGCCACCGCGATCGACGCGGTCAGCCCCGCGACGCCAGCATCCTCCTGAGCGGCGTCGACAGGTCGCCGTTGCGCCCCGTCTCGACGGACCCGAGTCCCAGCCAGCTCGCCATCAGCAGCAGCTCGTCGGCCAGTTCGTCCGCGGTCTCCAGCACGTCGGTGTCCGGCTCGCTGAACGCGCCGGGCACCATCAGCACGCCGCGCTGCCTGTCGGCCTTCAGGTCGACCCGCGCGACCAGTCGGTCGTTCAGCAGGAACGGCAGCACGTAGTAGCCGTGCACGCGCTTCGGTGCCGGTGTGTAGATCTCCAGCCTGTAGCGGAACCCGAAGAGACGCTCGTCGCGCGGGCGGCACCAGACCATCGAGTCGAACGGCGAGAGCAGCGCACGGGCCCGCACCTCGCGCGGACGTGACGCCCCGGGGTGGAGGTACGCCTTCTCCTTCCACCCCTCCACCCGTACTTCCTCCAGCAGCCCCTCGCGCGCGAGGTCTGCGACCACGGCTCTCGGTGCGGGACCGCGGAGGTTGTGGTAGTCGAGAAGGTCACCCGCAGTGGCGATGCCGAGCGACGAGGCGGCGAGCATCAGCTGCTCGCGGTGCGCCTGCTCGACGGACGGCACCGGCAGTCGGAGCACCTCCGCCGGGAACGCGTGGTGCAGACCCATGTACACACGGGCGAAGTCGCGTTCCCTGCGGCGTGCAGTTATCTGGCCGGTCCAGAACAGCCACTCGAGGATCGCCTTGCCCTGGTCCCAGTCCCACCACTGTCCCTTCGGTCCCTTGCGCGTGCGCACCTCCCCCGCGACGATCCCCCCGGGGGTGTCGTTGATCCGCGCGAGAATCTCGTCGCGCAACCGGGGGTTCCTGCGTGCCGCCTCGCGGACCCCGCCCCACACGCGCAGACCGGTGCGCGCCTGTTCCATCCGCACGCGGCTGAGAGCGAAATGACTGATCGGGAGGTGGCTCGCCGCGTGGCACCAGTACTCGTAGATGTCCCCGCGTGCGGTTGCCTCGGGGATGAGGGTGCGCGGGTGGTCCCCGAGCCGCGAGAACAACGGCAGTTCCTGGCTGCGCACGAGCACGTTAACCGAGTCGATCTGGACCGCACCCACGGTGTCGAACACCTTGCGCAGGTGCCGCGCATCGACCCGACCCCGGGGGCGCGGGGCCGCGAGACCCTGCGCGGCGACAGCGATGCGTCTCGCCGAGGCGAGCGAGACCTCAGTCGGCAACGGTGATGGTGACCGAGTTGATGACCACGTCGGTCACCGGACGGTCACCGCGGCCCGTGGGGACCTTCTGCATCGCGTCGACCACGTCGAGGCCCTTCACGACCTGACCGAAGTGGTTGTACTGCGGCGGCAGCGTGACGCCGTTGGGTCCGCTGATGAGGAAGAACTGCGACCCGTTCGTGTTCGGCCCTGCGTTCGCCATGGCGAGCGAACCGATCTGGTAGCGGTTCTTCACCGGCTCGTCCTCGAAGCGGTAACCCGGACCACCCGTTCCGGTGCCGCCGGGGTCGCCGCCCTGGCACACGAAGCCGTTGATGATGCGGTGGAAGATGATGCCGTCGTAGTAGTGGTAGCCCGCGAGGAACACGAAGTTGTTCACGGTGACCGGGGCGTTCAACGCGTCGAGCGCGATGACGATGGTGCCCATGGAGGTCTCCATGGTGGCGGTGTACCTCTTCTGCGGGTCGATGCCGAACTCCGGCTTGTCGCTGAACTTCTGCGTCTTGGGGGCGGAACCGTCGAGGGAGGGGAAGGGATAAGGCATGCGCGAACGCTACAACCGCACCGCCCGGCAACCGTCCCCGCATGTGCGCAGCACCTACGATGGGGTGATGAGCGATGCTCCTTCTTCCATGCACGGCACCCCCACTCCCATGCACGGCACCCCCGCTCCCGTGCACGGCACCCCCACTCCCATGCACGGCACCCCGATCGACCTCGACCGGGTGGAGTCCGACCTGGCCGGTGTCGAGACAGCTCTCGCCCGCCTCGATGACGGCACGTACTGGACCTGCGAGGTGACCGGCGCGGAGATCCCCGACGCCACCCTTGCCGCCAACCCCACTGCCCGACGGGTCTCCTGACCCCGGCCGGGGCACCCGGACCCCGGTGAGACAGAGGTGTGACCGCCGTCTCGCTCCCGGGGGCACCCCTCGTTAGACTGACGCAACGAACGGCCGGTCATCCCGCCGTGGCCCCAGGGTCGCGGTCAGGTGTCGGGCCCACACGGGGGAACTTTCCGGAACTCATGGCCAACGCATCAAAGGCACGTGCACCCTTCGCACCGTGGGACCGCCGCGAGATCGCGGGGGCCTTCAGCGTGGAGGAGACCGCCCGCCGTGCCGGCCACTACAAGTGGACCGAGATGAAGCTGTTCGAGGCGCTCGGCGGCTGGATCGCCACGGTCCCGGAGCTCGACGTGAAGATGCGCCTCGGCACGCACTGCTACAAGCACGCGTGGCACGCGGAACTGTGGCACAAGCGGCTGCCCGAGCTCCGCGAGATGAACCCCGACCGGCTCACGCTTCCGGCAAACGACGCCATGGTCCGGTTCATCGACGCCATGACCGAGCCCGAGTCGCCCGACCAGACCATCGAGAAGCTCGTCGGCGTGTACAGGGTGCTCATCCCCCGTTTCATCGCGGCGTACACGTACCACATGAACAACACCAGCGAGATCACGGACATGCCCACGATCCGCACCATCAAGTTCATCCTCCAGGACGAGTTCGATGACCTGCGCGACGGCGAGATGCTGCTGCAGTCGCTCATCGACTCGCCCGAGGAGGCAGAGCGGGCCGCCGCCCACCAGGCGCGGCTCGAGAAGATAATGGTCGAGGCCGGTGGCATCACCGGTCCCGGGAGCATCGGTTTCCACTGAACCGACCGACACAAGGAGACAGACAATGAGGAAGTTCATGCCGGCAGATGAACTGGCTCGTGACGAGCGGTTCAGCCAGACCACCCAGCGCGACCGCATGGCGGACGCCCGCACCACCGTCGTGCTGAACGGCGACCAGAACCGCCGCAGCACCAACCGTCTCACCCCGGAGCGCAACGACGCGAGCGAGGCGGCCCGGGCCCTGATGCACGGCATCTTCGTCGGCGAGATCCAGGCGCTCGAGGGCGCCGGCCGCACCTGCTGGGACTTCACCACCGGCGAGGAGGCACCGTTCGCGCTGAAGCTGGACATGGCCCGCCAGGCGTGGGACGAGGCCCGCCACGTGGAGATCAGCTGCAAGCTCGGCGACTGGATGGGTGCCGAAATCGGCCAGTACGTCGAGAACACCGTGCTCTTCGAGGCTGCCTGCTCGAACGACCCGGTCCTGCGTCTCGCCGGCGTGAACCGCGCCCTCGAGGGTCTCGCCATCGACGTCTTCACCACCATGAAGGAGTTCGGCGAGATCGCCGGTGACCCGTACCTGGAGTTCTGCGAGGACTGGATGCTCGCCGACGAGGTGACCCACGTGAAGATGGGCTCCGACTGGCTGCGCAAGGTCACCGAGAACGACCCCGAGCGCCGCAAGAAGGCACTCGAGTTCCAGAACATCGTCGACAAGATGTTCAGCTACGGCGGCAGCCGCAGCGAGTCCGACGAGTCCAGCCTGGGCATCGCCCGTCGCTTCCGCGAGCTGGCCGGCTTCACCGACTCCGAGGTCGACTACGTCGCCGAGGTGAGCATGCAGGCCCTCAACGAGCGCAAGGCACAGATCGCCGAGCGCCAGGCCGCAGCAGCCGCGAACAAGTAACCGCCCGATGGCCATCACCGTCTCGCCCGGGACGTTCGAATTCGTCTCGTTCGACGCGGCCTACATCGAACGCATCGCCCGCATCGTCGCCGAGCAGCTCGGCGTGACCGACGTCGACTTCTCCGTCGAGATCGACGAGACGAGCGCACTGAACCGCATCAGCACCGACGCCTCCGTCACGCCCGTGCGGATCATGGTGCACAGCGGCGCGTTCGAGGACAAGCGGCGTCCCCGCCAGCAGAGCGAAATCGACACCACTGTCTCCCTCGCACGGTGCATGCTGCGCGCGCGTGACCGCATCCGCGGCGGGTTCGCGGGTGCCCCCGCCGACACAGAACTCACGCTCGCCCAGGCCGCGGCGTGGGACACCTACATCATGGCCAGGCTCTCCCGGCTCGACATCCCGGTGAAGAAGCAGGCATGGCACTACAACTGGCGCAACCGCCACGGCTTCAACGACCACTCCGACGCGGCGTTCGAGCGCATGTGGCAGGCGGAGTCGCTGGACTGGGACCAGTTGTCCGCCGCGAGCGACGCGGCACGCAGCGTCAGCGCCTGAGCCGCCGGCCGTGGCCAGCACCGTCAGACAACGCACGGTCCGCGTCAACGGCGTGGATCTGTCGCTGCGCGAGGCGGGAGACCCCGGCGCACCGCTGGTCGTTCTTGCCCACGGCTTCCCCGAGACCGGGCACAGCTGGCGCCACCAGATGCTCCCGCTCGCCGCAGCCGGCTGGCATGTTGTCGCACCCGACCAACGCGGCTACGGCAACAGCTCCGCCCCGCGCGAGGTGAGCGCGTACGGGACAGACGAACTCAGCGCCGACCTGCTCGGGCTCGCCGAGCTGCTCGGTCACGAGCGGGCCGTCTACGTGGGGCACGACTGGGGCGCCCTGCTGCTGTGGGACCTGTGCCGCATGCACCCCGACCGCGTCACGGCCGGTGTCGCGGCCAGCGTGGCGTTCGCCGACTGGCCGGCTCCCCCGCTGGACATCATGGCGAGACGGTACGGCGACCGCTTCTTCTACATCAACTACTTCCAGCGGCCGCACGAGGCGGAGACGGAGCTCGGTCGGGACGTCGCCGACACCATGGCGAAGGTGCTGTGGGGAGCGTCCGCCGGTGCGCAGGCCGACCCGATGTTCTTCAGCCGCGATGAACTACCTCCGATGGAGGGAACCGGTTTCCTCACCGGCCGCGCACAACCACCCGCACTGCCGTGGCCGTGGCTGGACGAGGAAGAGTTCCGCACCTACGTGGACGAGTTCTCCGTCTCGGGGTTCTTCGGCCCCGTCAGCTGGTACCGGAACATGAACGCCAACTACGAGCGCACGCGACACCGTCCCGTTGCCGCGATGACCATGCCGGTCCACTTCGTCACGGGCGAACTCGACCCCGTGAACCTCACGAACCCCGCCTTCGACTCGTCGATGCGGGCGACGCTGCCCGGCTACCGAGGCAGCACGGTGATCGCAGGCGCAGGGCACTGGGTGCAACAGGAGAAACCCGCCGAGTTCAATGCGGCCCTGCTGGGGTTCCTGTCGTCCCTCTGACGAGGGGGCGGGACTCAGTTCTCGCGCAGCTTGGCGATGAGGCGCAGGATCTCGAGGTACAGCCACACCAGGGTGACCAGCACGCCGAGCGCGCAGTACCACTCCATGTACGCGGGCATCTTCTCGCGCTCGGCCATCTCGATGGTGTCGAAGTCAATCGCCAGGTTCGCGGCGGCGAGACCGGCCACGAACACGCTGAACAGGATCCCCATCGGCGACGCGTCGCTGATGAACGAGGGCATCGAGCCGAAGATCCCGATCACGAACGACACCAGGTAGAACGCCATCAGGCCGAGCATCGCGCCCATGACCGCGCGGCGGTACCTGGCCGTCACGCGGATGACCCCGGTGCGGTAGAGCAGCAGCATCACCACGAACACGCCCATGGTGGCGCCGACGGCCTGCATCACGATGCCGTCGTACGCGGTCTCGTACGCGCGGCTCACCGCGCCAAGCACCACGCCCTCGGCGATCGCGTACACCGTGCCGGCCACCTTGGACAGGTGCGGCCTGAACATGGACACCATCACGGCGACAAGACCGACGATCACGCCGCCGATCACCCACCCGGCGGGGAAGACAGGGTTGCCGAACTCGTCCGGTGCCGCGACCGAGAACCAGGTGACGGTGGCACTGGCGACGAGGACAAGAAGCAGGGTGAGCGTGGCGCTCGCGGCACCCGAGGCGGTTGCGAGACCGCCGTGCCACCTGGTGACGGGACCGTCGGTGACGGCCTCCGTGGTGGAGATGACGTCATGCGGGCTGGGTGCGGCCCAGCCGGAGGAACGCTCGTCGCGTCCGGCGGCACGTTCCATGGTTTCGGGGGTCAGAAGCGGGTTCGACATGCCACGGAATCTAGTGAGCCCGGCACCGACCGCGGTGTCAGGCGGTGCGGCGGTTCAGGTGAGGTCATGGGCCGACATCGACTGCCACAGGTCGATGTCGGGCGGGGCGGCCAGCACCCCCGTGCACGACCGGGCCATCTCGACCATCGTCCCGCCGTTGAAATGTGCCTCCTGGGCGGCCGGTCCGTCCCACTTCTCGATGATCTTGATCCGGTTCGGCCTGGTGTCACTGACGATCATGTCGACGTTGCGGCATCCCGTCTCCATCCGGGTGAGCACCACGTACTTGGAGAGAATCGCGACGAGCGAACCCATGTCTGCGGCATCGAACGTCATCGTCACGATGACCAGTTCCACCTCGTCCCGGGATGCATCCTCCGCCATCCGACAACTCTGCCAGAGAACCGGTGAGAACCCGAAAAAGCAGTGCTGAACGGCAGCGATTTCGTTCCCGTCCGACCCGTGGCGACGCCACATGCTGTCGGTATCCTGCCCCTACTCGGTCATCCGGACCGGGTGGGATCGACGGGGTGTACACGTGGCGAAGGATCGCATTGACCGCGACGAAGAGGACCTGGTCCGTCTCTACCTCACCGACATCGGTCAGTACGCACTTCTCACCAAGGACGACGAGGTCCGCCTCGCGAAGGCCATCGAGGCGGGCAAGGCTGCCGCCGAGGAGATGGCCAAGGCCAAGAGCCTGAACGCCACCAAGAAGCGCGAGCTGCGCAAGGCGGTGCGCGAGGGCGAGGTCGCCGAGCGCGCGTTCGTCCAGTCCAACCTGCGTCTCGTGGTGTCCATCGCCAAGAAGTACCAGGCCTCCGGCCTGCCGCTGCTCGACCTCATCCAGGAGGGCAACCTCGGGCTCATGCACGCCGTCGAGAAGTTCGACTGGCGCAAGGGCTTCAAGTTCTCCACCTACGCCACGTGGTGGATCCGCCAGGCCATCACGCGCGGCATCGCCAACACGGGCCGCACCATCCGCCTCCCCGTCCACGCCGGCGACACGCTCGCGCGCCTGCAGAAGGCCCGCTCGCGCCTCGAGCTGAAGTTCGGTCGCCCCGCAACCCTGGCCGAGCTGGCCAAGGAAGTGGAGATGCCCGAGGACAAGGTCACCGAGGCCCTCCGCTTCGCGGCCGAGCCGCTGTCGCTGTCCGAGCCGCTGCGCGAGGACGGCGACGCCGAACTCGGCGACGTCGTCGAGGACCGTTCGGCCGAGCAGCCCTTCGAGGTCGCCGCCACTGCTCTCCTCCCCGAGGAGATCCAGCGCCTGCTCGCTCCGCTCGACGAGCGCGAGCGCGAGATCCTGCGCCTGCGCTTCGGTCTCGACGGCAAGGGCGAGCCGCGCACCCTCGAGGAGGTCGGCGAGCACTTCAACCTCACGCGCGAGCGCATCCGCCAGATCGAGGCACGTGCGATGAGCAAGCTGCGTCACCCCAGCAGCGACACCGGCGCGCGCGACCTACTCAGCGTCTGACGGAAGCGGCTCCACGCGCATCACGCGCATGACGCCGTCGATCACGGCGACCAGGCCGAACCCCAGCAGCACCGCCACGTTCGCGCGCGCGGTCCACACGGGCCCGAGCATCGGCACGTACGCGGCACGCACCTGCGTCCACGTCATCCACGTCACCACCAGCATCGCCGTGCCCGCGCCCGCGGCGAGCGACGACGCCACCCAGTCCGACCGCCGGTCGCCGCGCCGCGCGACTGCCACCGCCGCGACACCGGCGATGAATGCCCCCGCACCGAACACGGCGAGCAACGGGGTGATGCGCGCACCGGCCGGGAGCGACCGCCACTGCAGCACGCCCGTCACGGTCGACCACGCACCGACCCCGGCCACGGCGAGGAGATAGGCACGGCGCCTCGAGAGTGCCAGCAGTGCCGCCAGCGCCAGGCCGGCCAGGCCGGCCGCCCACCACAGCGCACTCGCCCTCTCGCGCAGGTACAGCGTGCCCCGCACGGTGTGCACGGTGCCGTCGACGGACAGCGGCACCTCCCAGCGCAGGACGGTCCCGTCGGTGTCGATGACTGCGGGCCGGCTGGGGCTCATCCAGTGGATCCGGTGGTCGTGCCACATCACCGTGCCGTCCGTGGCCGTCCGTTGCCAGTTCTCGCCGGTGTCGGCCATGGAGGGAACAGTGCCGCCGAACCTTGATGCGTTGACGAACGAGGTGGGTGACGAGACGTTCTCCTCCACCGTGCCGTCCGGCGACACGCGCAGGTACGGCTCGCCCTCGTACCCCGCCACGGCGACCGTGTGACCCGACGCGCGGAGCCGGAGGAACGTGTCCCCGCCCACAACATCGACCTTCACACCCGCAGGGAGCGACGGCGTCACGGACTGCACGGTGCTCACGGTGTCGCGCGGGGCGACATCGTCGCCGGAACCGAGGTGCGCGGGTGACGGTCCGGCCGCGAGACCGGTGAGGGCACATATCGCCAGCAGCACGCGCACGCGTCTCACGGTACATCCCGTCCCGCCGCGCGTACATAAGGTGTGTCCATGGCCACCCCCGACGGACGCACCGTCCTCATGCTGAGCGACACGGTGTGGGAGCTCCACGGCGACACGATCCGCGGCATCGACCCGCTGATCGAGCCGCTCGTGTACTCGGAGGACGTCCCGTTCCCCGACGACGCCCTGCAGTCCGTTGACATCGCGTTCTTCAGTGCCGACTGCTGGCCGGGCCGTTCGCGCGGGATCGTGGTGTCGATCCTCAAGTCCCCGAACCTCAGGTGGCTGCAGACTTTCTCCGCGGGAGTCGACAGTCCGTTCTTCGTGGACCTGATGGACAGGGGGGTGATCCTCACCACCGCCTCCGGATCCTCCGCCTCGCCGATCGCCCAGACGGTCGTGCTCTACATGCTCGCCCTCAGCCGCGACATGCGGCGGTGGATGCGCCAGCAGGACGAGCGACGGTGGGAACAGCACAGGTTCGTGGAGCTGGAGGGCGCCACACTCGCGGTCGTCGGCATGGGCCCCATCGGCATGGAGGTCGCCCGCCTCGGCAACGCCCTGCAGATGCAGGTGGAAGCCGTGCGACGCACGCCCTCCGGGGACGAGCCGTGCGTGACGCACGGGATGGACAGCCTGCACCGGGTGCTGTCGCGCGCCGACTGGGTCGTGTCGGCACTGCCGCTCACCGGCGACACGCGCGGCATCTTCTCCGCGGGGACCTTCGCCGCGATGAAGCCCGGGGCGCGGTTCGTGAACGTCGGGCGCGGCGAGTTGGTGGACGAACCGGCGCTGGTCGAGGCACTGCGCTCCGGCCATCTCGCGGGTGCCGGTCTGGACGTGTTCGCGGTGGAACCGCTGCCCGCCGACAGCCCGCTGTGGGGGATGGAGAACGTGATCATCACGCCGCACAACTCCGCCACCAGCACGTCCACCGGCGCGCGCAGCGAGGCGATATTCCTAGAGAACCTCGCCAACCACGTGGCGGGCCGGCCCCTGCGCAACGTCGCGAACGGCCGGCGTCCCTGAGCGGGGCGGACCCGGGCACCCGCCGCACCGTCGCCCGCGCGGGCTGATCCATCGGCCTTCCCCCTCGGGCAACCGACCACACACATTGCGCCTCCCCGGGACCAGGAGGCTCACATGCTCACCATCATCTGCTCGTCGAAGGGCGGCGCCGGCACCACCGTCGTTGCCGCCGCGGTCGCACTGGCGCGCGCCGAACAGCACGGCCGTTCGCTGCTGCTGGACATGTGCGGTGACTCCCGCCCGGTCCTCGGCATGGCGGACACAGACTCGCCCGGCCTGAACGACTGGCTGGGCGAGGCCCACACATCCGGTGCCGACGGTCTGCTCGCGCTCGGCGAGCAGGCAACCGAACGCCTTCTCGTGGTGCACCCCGGCTCCCGGTTCGTCAGCGGTGCACCGAGGTGGGCCGAGCTCGCCGCCGCGCTGGACGGTTGCGACTTCCCCGTGGTCATCGACGCCGGCACGCACTTCCTGCCGGACGAACTCCGCTCGACGGCGGGCCACACATGGCTCGTCACTCGACCGTGCTACCTGTCGTTGCGCAGGGCCGTGCGCGGGCCGAGGCCCACCGGAGCAGTCGTGGTGCGCGACGAGGGACGCGCGCTCACGGTGCGCGACGTCGAGAGCGTGCTGAACGTGCCGGTGGTGGCCACCGTGCCCGTCGATTCCGCCGTCGCCCGCGCTGTCGACGCGGGTCTCCTGGCCGACCGCTGGCAGGACCTGTTCGGCCGTCTCCTCCCCGCCGGGTGAGCACCGGGTTCGGCGCGCTCGACCCGTGGATGTCGGGCGACGCACAGGAGGTGATGGTCACCGGCGACGGGACGGTGTGGACCGAGAGCTGCGGCGTCATCAGGCGGTCGGGCACCCTGTCCGCCGCGGAGGTGACGGCAACGATCGAACGCATCACGCGTTTTTCCGGTCGTCGCGTGGACCTCACCGCACCTGTCGCCGACCTGCAGCTGCCCGACGGGTCGCGGGCGTGCATCGTTCTTCCCCCCGTCGCCGTCGACGGTCCCACGCTGTGCATCAGGAGGTTCGCGTGCGGCGTTCTCCCGCTCGGGTCCTTCGCCGGCATCGACGAGGTGCGCGAACTGCGCTCGCTCGTGTCGGGCAGGGCCAACATCGTGGTCTCGGGCGCCACGTCGTCGGGCAAGACGTCGCTGCTCAACTCGCTCGCGAGGTGCATTCCCGTGCGCGAGCGGATCGTCCTCATCGAGGACACCACGGAACTGCGGCTGGAGCAACCGCATGTGGTGCGGCTGCAGACGCGGCCGCCCGGCGCGGAGGGCGCCGGGGAGGTCACCGCGCAGCATCTCGTCCGCGCGTCGATGCGACTGCGCCCGGACCGCCTCGTGGTGGGCGAGGTGCGCGGGGGCGAGGTCGTCGACATGCTGCTCGCGCTCACCTCCGGGCACGACGGTTGCCTCACCACGGTGCATGCGCGCAGCGCGGCTGACGCGCTCGACCGCATGGTCACCCTCTCGATGCGAGACCATCCCCAGTTCGCCGCGGAGACCGTGCGCTCCCTGGTGCACGGTGCGGTCGACGCCGTGGTCCACGTCCGGCGAGGTGCCGACGGGTCACGCCGTGTGCACGAGGTGCTGCGCGTGAGGCGGAGAGATAACGATGGATGAGGCAGCAGGGACGGCCGTGATGCTGGCGGTGACTGCCGCATTGGTGCCCGCCGTCGTCAACATGTGCGACCGGACGCTCGCGCGACGGCGCCTGCCGGATCGCGCCGCACGAGTCCCGCCGCGGGGCGGCCGGGTCGCACCGGCGACCGCGCGGCAAACACCGCGCGCCCGGACCGGTCACGCCGGCACGGCATCCACGGCGGAATGGTTCGACACCATCGCGCGGGGAGCTCGCGCCGGGCTGCCCGCAGTCGATGCCGTCCTCGCGGCCGCGCCGCCCAGCGCCGCCGCGGCAGGGTTCCTCCGCGGGCTCGCCGCGGGGCAACCGC
>Ga0315902_10010503_pt1 | contig 12237 bp, 12 predicted proteins | sample LakEriMetagenome_9_FD_203523 | JGI IMG/M metagenome (GOLD analysis project Ga0315902, IMG submission 203523) | Freshwater fungal communities from buoy surface, Lake Erie, Ohio, United States - Buoy 12 MA117 | ecosystem: Environmental > Aquatic > Freshwater > Lake > Lake biofilm | place: USA... | reverse complement strand
CACAGGCCCAGCCTTGCCCTGAGAAAAACCTCATGTACTGGCAGGCCTTTCCGCCTGGTGGCGAGTCTGACCTCTCGGCCCGGCACCAGCAGCTGGTGCTGAAGAAGCGTTGCCCTGCGGTGGAAACCGTGGTGCAGTACAAGGCCGGCGCTGGCGGGGCTCTGATGTGGACGACCATGAACACCTTGCCCGGGGACGGTGTGACGGTCGTGGGCGTGAACCTGCCGCACACGGTGTTGCAGCCCATGGAGGGCAACGTCCAGTACAAGACAGAGGACATCACCCCGGTGTACTGGTTCCACTACACGCCCGATGCGCTGGTGGTGCCTGAGCAGAGCCCGATCAAGTCCTTTGCCGACTTCATCCGCGTGGCCAAGGCCCAGCCGAACAAGCTCAATCTGGCGGGCTCCGGACTGAACTCTGCCAACCATGCCGCCCACGAGCGCCTGAACCGCGACTTCGGCATCAAGACCACCTATGTGCCCTACAAGGGCACGGGCGACCTCGCCACCGCCGTGCTCGGCGCTCAGGTGGACGGCACGATGTCCTACACCGCGTTCGCCATCAACAACCGTGGCCGCGTGCGTGCGCTGGCCGTGGCCATGGACCGGCGCCACCCCTTGCTGCCCGATGTGCCCACCTTCAAGGAACTGGGTGTGGACTGGGTGGACGGTGCCTTCCGCGGCATTGGCGTGCCCAAGTCCACACCGCCCGAGGCGCGCAAGCGCCTGTCGGACCTGTGGGCCTCGCTCAATGCCGATCCGGAGATGAAGGAACTGGCGGCCAAGAGCGGTTTTGAACTCGTCAACGTGGGTGTGGACCAGATGGACGCCTTCATGCGCCAGCGCATCCAGGTCTACACCGAGGTCGGCAAGGCCATGGGGCTGGGCAAGAAGTAGGCTGCCCGGCAGCGAGCGCCCGAGGGGTCCCCATGAAGCTGGGCCGCTGGCTCCGCTGGGCCGAAGTGGCCCGTCTGAGGGTGCACCTCCTGGCGCTGTGGAAGCTCTTCCGCCACGAGGCCACGCCCTGGTGGGTCAAGGCCGTTGCCGTGGCCGTGGTGGCCTATGCCGTCAGCCCCATCGATTTGATTCCAGACTTCATCCCTGTACTCGGGCAGTTGGACGACCTGCTGATCCTGCCGCTGGGGGTGGCCCTGGCCGTGCGGCTGTCGCCTCCCGCCCTGTGGGCCCGCTGCCTGCAGGAGGCTGAAGCGCAGGCCGAGCAACTCCCGCGCCTCATGTGGGGTGCGGTGGTCATCGGATTGCTGTGGCTGATGGCGCTGGTGCTGCTCGCCCGCTGGGCCTGGCGCCAGGCGATGACGGCAGCCTGACCTTGCCCATGCCCTTGTGCAGACGTCCCTGCGGATGGGCGCGACCCGTGCGCCAGCGTGTGGACGGCCCTGAAGGTGCGATTGCGGTTTGGCAGATGCTGATCGCCACCTGGGTCCTGGCGTTGTGTCTGGTGTGGATGACCCCCCATGCGCACGCTGCCACGCGCACGCTGAGTGGGCAGGTCAGCCGTGTGGTTGACGGCGACACCTTGTGGTTCAAGCCCGATGACCCGGCTGAGCCCCTGGTGGCGGTGCGGTTGCGCGGCATTGATGCGCCTGAGAGTTGCCAGGCCTGGGGCCGGCAGGCCGCAGTAGCGCTGCGAGAGCAGGTGCAAGGGCGGCCCGCCACGCTCCGCATCCACGGCCAGGACGACTACCGCCGCACGCTGGGCACCCTGAGCGTGGGCCACGTGGACATCAACGGCGCGCTCGTCACCCAAGGCCACGCCTGGGCCTGGCGCGATACCCACGGGCGTAGCCCGTATCTGCAGCAGGAGACTTCTGCACGTTCCAGCCGGCAAGGCCTGCACGCTGACCCTGCCGCAGAAACGCCCTGGGACTTTCGGCAGCGGCACGGGCGGTGCAGGCGTTGAGCCAAGCCCCTTGGCCGGTGCGACAAGCGGCCACGCTGTCTACTTCACCAGCACCCAGCGCAACTCAATCGCATCGTTGGGCCACTGCACCACCGACACTTTCTTGGCCATGGCCCAGGTCAGGGTGCGGCGGTACAGCGGGATCATCGGCAGGTCGTCACCGATCAGGCGCAGGGCCGTGGTCACCATGGCGCGGCGGCGGGTGAGGTCAGGCTCCACGCGGATGCCATCGATCAGGCTGTCCAGCTTGGGGTTGCTGTAGCGCCCGGCGTTGAAGCTGCCCAGGCCCGAGCGGTCAAAGGTGCGGAACAGGCCGTTGAGCGAAGACCAGGCGTCCGGGCTGGCGCTCCAGCCGAACTCCAGGAAACTGCCGGTGCCCTGCGTCAGCTTGGGGAAGAACTGGTTGGTGGGGCTGGAGCGCAGCGTGGTACGGATGCCCACCTGCGTGAGCATGGCTGCGGCTGCCTGGCAGACGTTCTCCCGCCAGGCCACGTTCACGCAGTCCAGCGTGACGGCAAAGCCGTTGGGGTAGCCGGCCTGGGCCAGCAGCGCGCGGGCTTTGGCGGGGTCGAAGGGCAGGCGCTTGTCGAGTTCCACAGGCGAGCCGTCCACCATCGGCGACAGGAAGGCGCCCGTCGGCACGGCCTGGCCTCGCAGCACCTTGTCGATGATCAGCGGCACATTCACGGCGTGGTAGACCGCCTGGCGCACGCGCAGGTCCTTGAAAGGGTTGCGGCCCTTGACGTCGCTGAACTCCAATTCATCGCGCGCCTGGTCGAAGGCCAGGTACTGCTGGCCAATGTCGGCCGTCTGCGCCAGCGTGATGCGGCTGTCGGCCTTCAGCCGCGCCACGTCCTGGTAGGGCGGGTCCAGCACCAGATCCACCTCGCCCGAGGCCAGCGCGGCCAGTCGGGTGGCGTCGCTCTTGATGGTGGTGAAGACCACCTCAGTCAGGTTGCCCTGGCGCCGCCCTGGAGTCTTGTCGGCGCCCCCCCACCAGTCGGCATGGCGCTTCAGCACGGTACGCACGTCGGGCTCGTAGCGCTCCAGGCGGAAGGCGCCCGTGCCGTTGGCGTGGCGGACAGCTTGGGTCTCCTGTTTGCCGTTGAAGTCCTGTGCTCTCTGCACGCCATGCTTCTCGCACCAGGCGCGGCTCATCATGGGCAGGAAGGTCAGCTTCTCCGGCAGCACCGCGTCGGGCGCTTCGGTCACCAGCTCCAGCGTGGCCTCGTCCACCTTGCGTGCTGTTGCCACACCCTTGAGCTGGAAGGCCCGTTGCGACGGCGGGGCCATGGCGCGCTGGATGGAGAACACCGCGTCGTCCACGGTGAAGAGGCTGCCATCATGGAACTTCACACCTTGCCGCAGCTTGAACCGCCACACCGTGGGCGAGACCATCTGCCACGACAGCGCCAGCCCCGGCTCCAGTTTGAAGGCCTCGTTGCGGTGCACCAGCGAGTCGTAGACCTGGAAGGCGATGCGCGAGTGGTACAGCAGCGCGATCGCATGCGGGTCCATGGTCTGGGGGTCGAAGGCGCTGGCGATGCGCAGGGTCTTGGCCTGAACTTGCAGGCCCGAGGCGGCAAGAACCAAGGTCAGGACCATCAAGGCCCGATGGAGGGTGCGCGTCATAGGTGTCTCCTCGTTCAGGGGGCCTCACGCCAGCGCAAAACCGTCCAACCGCGCTCGGTGGCCAGCGCAGCCAGGCGCGGGTCTGGATCGACAGCCACGGCACGGCAAGTGGCCGACAGCAGCGGTGCATCGTTCATCGAGTCGCTGTAGGCCACGCTGTCCAGCGCGTCCAGCGTGAGGTCTCTTTCTGCCAGCCAGGCGTGCAGGCGTGTCACCTTGCCTTCGCGCATGTTGGGTGTGCCGGCCACGCGGCCGGTGAAGCAGCCGCCAGCCCCCACCTCGCACTCGGTGGCAATCAGGTGGCTGATGCCCAGGTGTTGGGCCGTCAGTTCGGTGATGACGCGGTTGGTGGCCGTGGTCAGCACCACGGTATGGCCTGCGTGATGGTGCTGGCGCACTTGCTGGTGTGCAGCCTCAGGGATGCGCGGCACGATTTCTTCGGCCAGAAAGCGCTGGCGCATCGGCTCCCACTGCGCGAGGCTGCGCCCGGCCAAGGTGCTGACGTAGAAGCCACAGAACTCCGCCACGCTCACGGTGCCGGCCTTGTAGCCGGCCTCCATGGCCGCATTGCGGGGCTCGAAGCTTGCGCGGTCCAACACGCCTTCGCGCATCAGCCAATCGCACCACAGCACATCGCTGTCGCCTGACAGCAGCGTGTGGTCCAGGTCGAAGAGGGCGAGTGTTTGCATGAAGGGTCCGAGGGCTTCGACGGGCTCAGCCCAACCGGAGGTGCGGGGCAGACACAGGGGCAGGCTGCACTGGGGCGATGGTCGGAATCGGGCCCATGGTCCACGCCATCAGGCCGGCTGGCGCAAATGCCAGGCCTTAGGCCTGGTGAAGGTCTGGATGCCGTAGGTGGACAGCGTGAGGCCGATGCCCGAGTCGCCCACGCCGCTCCAGGGCAGGCGAGGGCTGACGCGGTCGCAGCAGTTCCAGTACACGGTGCCGGCGTTCACTTGGGCCAGCAGCGCGCGGGCTGCGGCTTCGTCCTTCGTGTACACGCCGGCCGTCAGCCCGTAGCGTGTGTCGTTCATCAGCGCCACGGCCTCCTCGTCCGAGGCCACCATTTGAATGCCGACGATGGGGCCGAAGCTCTCCTCGCGCATCAGCTCCATCGTGTGGTCGCAGCCCGCCACCACGGTGGGCTCGAAGCCCCAGCCGGGGCCTGCGCCGCGCTGCCCGCCACACAGCACTTGTGCGCCTTTGGCCACGGCGTCATCCACCTGCGCTTGCAGCACCGCAATCTGCGGCTCGCGTGTCAGGGCGCCGAGGTAGGTGCCGGCGTCCATCGGGTCACCGGCCTTCATGGCCTTCACCGTCTGTACGAAGTGAGCCACGAAGGCATCGTGCACCGCCTCGTGTACGTAGATGCGCTCCACCGAGCAGCAGCCCTGGCCGGTGTTGTACATGGCGCCATCGGCCAGGCTTTCGGCCACGGCTTTGACGTCCACGTCGGCGCGCACGTACATCGGGTCCTTGCCGCCGAGTTCGAGCTGCACCTTGACCAGTCGCGTGGCCAGGGCTGCGGCGATGCGCTGGCCTGTGGCATGGCTGCCGGTGAAGAACAGGCCGTCGATGCGCTGCTCCAGCAAAGCCGCGCCCACCGCGCCACCGCCCACCACGCACTGCATGACGTCGGCCGGCACACCAGACTCCTGTAGCAGGCGCGTGATGGCCAGGCCGGTGAGTGCGGCGTGTTCGCTCGGCTTGTAGAGCACGGCGTTGCCGGTCAGCAGTGCCGGCACGATGACGTTGCAGCCCACGAACCAGGGGTAATTCCAGGCCGAGATGTTGGCCACCACGCCCAGCGGCGCGTGCGAGATCTGCTCGTGCATGCCGCCGCCGTCAAAGACGTGCTCGTCGCGCACGGCGCCTTCGGCCTGCTCGACAAAGAAGTCCAGGCGCGGCAGCAGCCCGTTGAGCTCGTTGCGCGACAGGCTGATCGGCTTGCCGGTCTCGCGCGTCATGGTGATGGCGAGCGCCTCCAGTTGGGCCACTACCGCCGCGCGGAAGCGCGTGATGCAGGCCAGCCTGTCGGCCATGGGCAGGGCCGCCCAGGCAGGCTGTGCAGCGCGCGCTGCGGCTGCCTTGGCCGCTACCGAGGCCGCGTCGTCGGCCTGGATCTCGTCGATGACCGAGCCGGTGTAGGGGTTGTGAATCTTCAGGGTGGGCATGGTGGGCGTACGGGGCTTGAAAAGGGGAGGTCTGTACCGCGGTCGTCGCTTGCAGGTTCACGTACTGCCAGCGCGCCGGTGGTGGGAACGGTTCGTCTCTTCTATGGAAGGCTGGGCGCCTGCACGGCCTGCCTGCTGGCTTGCTCAGGCAGCCCCGTCGCGCACCGCGCGGCAGGCGTCCAGAAAGTCCTGCAACATCGCCGAATCGTCGAAGTGCTCGGGGTGCCCGGCCTGGTGGAACTCGGGGTGCCACTGCACCGCGGCCACGTAGGAGCCCTCGGTGCGGCGGATGGCCTCCACCGTGCCGTCCAGCGGGCAGCGGGCCTCCACCACAAAGCCAGGGGCTAGGTCTTTCACGCCCTGGTGATGGATGCTGTTGGCGCTGGCCTGCGTGAGCCCGGGGTAGAGCTGCGCCAGCCGGGTGCCCGGCACGATCTCGATGGGGTGGTAGTGCTTCTCGTAGCGCTGCAACGCACGGTGGTCAAAGGCGCCGGGGCGCTGGGAAACGATGTCCTGCCACAGCGAGCCGCCGTGCAGCACGTTGATGAGCTGGAAGCCGCGGCAGATGCCGAACACCGGCTTGCCCGCGTTCTCGAAGGCGCGGATCAGTTCCATCTCATACGCGTCGCGCACCGGGTCGCCCGCCCAGGCGGGGTCCAACGGCTGTTCGCCATAGGCCGTGGGTGCGATGTCGTTACCGCCCTGCAGCACCAGGCCGTCCAGTGCTTGGGCATAGTCGTCCAGGTTCAGGTCGGAGCGTTCGACGATGCTGTCGCGCGTGACGGCCGGCACCATCACCGCCATCGCATGGCCGGACAGCACCCAGTGCGCCACCGACTGCTCCAGGAAGTGCAGCGTCTTGGTGAAGACGCGGGGCAGGTCTGCGTGCTCGGTGGGGTAGTGGATGCGGGCGGAGACGCCGATCAGCAGGGGTTTGGGGTTCATGGCGAGTGCGTGGGCGTCGAACTCAACGCAATTCCTGGCGAGGTGGAAAGATCTGCTCTCAGCGAGCAGTTTGTGCTGCTCTCGTCACCTTGTTGCGCAGTCGGGTGGCTTTGGAGGCGTCGGGCACGGCCTTGGTGGACCGGCGCGTGGCGGCTTTCAGTGCCTGCTCGGCCCACCGGTTCAGACTTGTACCGCTCAGCGCCGCCGCCTTCAGCGACGCGGCATGAACCTCCGGTGACACCCTGAGCATCAGTCGCCCGCTCGCGGGCCGCTCCGGCTCGCTGCCCAGCGCTTCACAGGCGGCGATGTAATCATCCACCACGGTGTGGAAGTGCGCCTCGAACTCGGCTACCGAGGCACCATGAAAGGTCACGACGTCATCGATGTCGAGCACTCGCCCCACGATGATCTTGTCGTCCGCGTCAAAGCTCATGGCGGCCGTGTAACCCCGGTATTGCATCGTGTTGTTCATGGCCTTGCTCCTATCCTGTCCAACCACTCGCGGGCCGCTCTGACGCGGTAGCGCAGCGCTTCCTGGCCGGGATGTGGCCGATGAAAGGTGGCGCGCCGCCCGTCCTTCTCAAACGTCACCGATGACCCAGGCCCTTCGATCACGCGACAGCCCAAGGCTTCGAAGAGTGACTCGATACGTCGCCATTCCAGTGCCCCGTTGACGGGATCGCTCCAGATGGCCTCGAAGGTCTTGCGTTGCCGCGAGTTCACGCCAGGATGATAGCGCTGGGCACCACTCGTGCAATCACATCGCAGCGCGGAACAGCCGCTCGTAATCGGCCTCGGTGGCCGGGCGCGGGTTGGTGCCGCCGGTGAAGTCCTTCGCAGCCAGCGGCACCAGGCGCGGCAGGTGATCGAGCGTCACGCCGCGCTGTGCCAGACCGCCGGTGATGCCGATGTCGGCCTTGAGCTGACGCAGCCAGGTGATGAAGCCGGCCCCGCCGTTTGCAGCCCCCACCACATGCGCCATCTCGTCGAACTTGGCGGGCACCACCTCGCGGTTCCAGTCCAGCACGGTGTCGATCATCAGCGCATTGGCCAGGCCGTGGTGCATGTCCACCACCGCACCAAGGGCGTGCGCACAGGCGTGCACCGAGCCCAGGTCTTTTTGGAAGGCGATGGCGCCCATCATCGAGCTCATCATCATGTCGGCGCGCGCCTGCAGGTTGGCCGGCTCTTTCACGGCGGTGACCAGCGCCCGCGCCCCCACGCGCAAGCCCTCCAACGCGATGCCGTCGCACAGCGGGTGGTAGGCGGGCGAGAGGTAGCTCTCGATGTTGTGTGTGAGCGCGTCCATGCCCGTGGCCGCCGTCACATGGGCCGGCAGGGCGAAGGTCAGCTCCGGGTCGGCAAAGACGGCGCGCGCCAGGATCTTGGGGCTGAAGACGGTGCGCTTGTGGTGCGTGTCGTTCTCGGAAACCACGGCCGAGCGGCCCACTTCCGAGCCCGTGCCCGAGGTGGTGGGCAGGGCGATGAAGTAGGGCAGGGCGTTGACGATGGGTCGCACCTGGGGGTGGTCCCACACGTACTCGAGGATGTCGCCCTCATGCGTGGCCGCCACGCCCACCACCTTGGCCACGTCCAGCGCCGCGCCGCCGCCAAAACCGATGACGGCATCCGCTCCGTGCGCCTTGAACGCGGCCGCGCCGCCCATCACCTGCGCGCAGGTAGGGTTGCCGAACACGCCGTCGTAGACCGCCACCTCCAGGCCGCCCAGGTGGCTGCGGAATTCGGCCATCACCGGCAGTTGCGCGAGTGCCCGGTCGGTGACGATCAGCGGACGTTTGACTCCCTGCTCCAGCAGGTGCGCAGCTACCAGCTTGCGCGCGCCGGCGCCGAAGTGGATGGGGGTGGGGAAGGCGAAGCGGGAGATGTTCATGGGTGCATTTTGCGCGCTCCTGCAAGACAGTCCCCCTGTTCTCGTGCCCTGGACTGCGGCCCCTCCGCCTGACAGGAGCAGCGCCCCGCTCTTTTGGCGGCTGCAGCCTTGAGATGCCCCGTCCGCGGGCGCCGTGTACAGAAGGAGGGGTGCCACGGATTGACGCCCCCATCTACTGCTCCTCAGAATGCAACGACACGGTGCCGGCATGCCGGCTCCGTGTCACCAAGGGGAGGACGACCATGAAAACAGCCGAACTCAGTCTCAAGGTCTTTGCAGGCTACCTGTTCTTCGTGTGAGGCCTGCTGATGGCCGTGCCCAACATGTTCATGTCGCTGTTCTGGTTGCCCGCTGTGAACCCAGACACTTGGCTGCGGGTGCTGGGCCTCGTGGTGGTGGTGCTTGCCTACTATTACCTGCAGGCAGCTCGGCACCGCTTGCGGCCCATGATGGAAGCCTCCGTGCACGGGCGAATGGCCGCCTCGGTGGTCTTTCTCGCGCTGGTGCGGCTGGGCCTGGGCCCAGCGCAACTGCTGCTGTTCGGTCTGGTGGACCTGGTGTGCGCGTTGTGGACTCGGCAGGGCTTGAAGGCCGCAGAAAACTGAAGCCAGAGGACTCACCGCCGTGGCGTGATCCCTGGACAAGACCACCGTCGCAATTCAAATAGATCAACTTCGCTCAAGGGAGTACCCGCATGGAACCGCTGTCAGCCGAAAACGCTCTGCGAGAGCGCGTGGTGTCGATCTTCGAGCGCATGAAGTTTGCAGGGTTTGACGCGAGCGTTTTGGAGCTTTCTGCAGAGGCCGGGTCCGTGACGCTGGAGTTTCAAGTCTCGGACTCCTGGGCCAACCCGTTTGGCTTCTTGCACGGGGGCATCGTGGCCACCATGCTGGACTCCTGTCTGGGCATGGCGGGCTCCATCAAGTCGGGTGGCAACCTGGCCATGCCGCTGGCCGAGATGAAGATCAGTTTTGTGCGCCCGGTCATGCCCGGAAAGGTGCTCGGCAAGGGCGAGACGGTTCGCTTGGGCAAAGGCTTGGCGTTTCTGGAGGCCACGTTATTGGGGGCATCAGGGGACGTCCTCGCACGCGCTTCGGCCACGGCGTCGCCAATCCCCTGGCCTACGGGCAGAGCCTGATCTCACGCACTTGACCTGCTTAAGCATGCCGTCCCCAATCGAGCCAGCTCGGTTGCTGTTGCCGCTTGGCGTGGCCTGCAACCGTAGGCGTCCATCGTGGGGCCCAGTGCAGCGCACTTGGCTGGCCTTCATCATCGCCATGCTGGCCACCTTGTTCCTGCCGGCCGTTGCGGCGGCCAACATCATCACTCTCAGCGGTCCAGGCCCGATCCCCCTGTCTGAGGTCGTTGAGGTGTTGGAGGATCCATCGGGGGTCTCCACGCTTGAAGACGTCCGCAGCACCAAGTTGTCTTCCGCTTTTACCTCCGGATGGAAAGGGCGCGGCTTTGGGTCGGGCAGCTACTGGCTGCGCCTTCGCCTTCACAACCCGCTGGATGAGCCCGCAACGCGGTGGCTGGACACGGGCAGCCGGCTCCTCAGCCGAGCTGACCTTTACGTGCTGATGCCCGGCACGTCGCCGTCGAACATTTCCACAGGCTCGTTCCATCGGTATGGCGAGCGCCCCGTCAAGGCCACCACCTTCGTGTTGCCCTTGGACTTGCCGGCCCGTCAGACGGCAGAGGTCTACCTCAGGCTTCAGTCGACCGACAGTGCCCCCGTCGTGGTGGCGCCCAAGTTGTGGGCGCCAGATCAGCTTCAGCAGCGTATCGACGACGAACGATTCTCTTGGGCCACCTACGTGGGCATCGGGTTGGGACTGTTTGTGGTCAACCTGTTGGTCTTCCTGCAATTGCGCGACCTGAACTACCTCCTGTATGCCTTGGCGCTGTTGTCGGGCCTGTGGGCACTGAGCTCGATGGCTGGCGGGAATGGGGCGGCTTATGAGCGCCTTTGGCCCAACTCGCCCCAGTGGGAGCGAGCCGCCTGGCTGCTGAGCGGCCCCGTTTTCATGATCTTCATGTCGGCCTTTCTGGTTCACTTGACCAGGAGCCCAACTCTGAGCCTCAGGGGAGCCTGGCCCATCGGCGCCTTCTGCGCGGTGTACGTCCTCGCCGTCAGTTCTCAGTTGCTGGGCGGACTTGCAAATTTGCATCCTGCGACCCTGAAATGGGGTTGGCGCGTTGGTGAGACGGTGTTCGTCCCGCTGCAAGTGGCGCTGATCTGGTGGGTGGCCCGCGCGGCTGTTCGAGGCGTGAGGGCCGCACGGGTGATCCTGTTGGGGACGTTGCTGCCCCTGATTGCGGCCGCCTACGGAGGCTGGACCTTCATCCAATCAGGCGAAGTCGACTACGGGCTCATCTTCCCGATGTTCATGGGGGAGTGGATCGTCATGGCCTACGCGCTGGCAGACCGCTTTCGCCAAATGGGGCTGGAAAGAGAGAAGGCCCAGGCTGACCTGGTGTCGGGTTTGCAGCAGTCTGAGGCCGAACTGGAGCGCAAGGTGGTGGAGCGCACGCAGGAACTGTCCTCTGAAAAGGAGCGCTCACAGGCGCTGTTGAACAACATCTTGCCTTTGAGCATTGCGCAAGAGCTGCAAGCCACAGGCAGCACCCGGCCCCAGCGGCACGAGCAGGCCACGGTGCTGTTCACTGACTTCTCCGGCTTCACCCAGGCCGCTGCAGCCATGCCGGCCGACCGCATGGTGGCCGAGCTCAACGCGGTGTTCGCGGCCTTCGACGACCTGTGCGACGAAGAGGGCGTGGAGAAGATCAAGACGATTGGGGACGCCTACATGGCGGTGGCGGGGGTGCCTGCGGAGGTGGACGACCACGCGCAGCGCTCCGTGAGGCTGGCGCTGAAGATGGTGGCCTACGTGGAGGCGCGCAACGCGCAGAGCTCTTTCAAGTGGGCCTTGCGGGTGGGTTTGCACTCGGGGCCGGTGGTGTCGGGCGTGGTGGGCAAGCGCAAGTACGCGTTCGACGTGTGGGGCGACACGGTGAACATCGCAGCGCGGATGGAAGCGGCCTCCGAGCCTGGGCGGGTGAACGTCTCGGCTTTCACGTGGGACCTGGTGCGTGGCGAGTTCGAGGGGGAGTACCGCGGCAAGCTGCAGGCCAAGGGCAAGGGCGAAGTGGACATGTATTTCGTCACCCGTGGTTTGGCGTAGCCGCCTGAGCCCTGTGCCAGCGTCGACTGAGGCGCGTATCGCTACAACCCCACCACATCCCCCTCTTGCGGGCAGACGCACTGCACCGTGCTGCCCCACGCGGCCAGATGCTCTTGGGCCTGCGCGAGTTTGCGGTCGATCGCCTCGTCGTTCTGGTCGGGGTCGTGATGGACCAAGTGCAGGGTCTTGACCTGGGCCTGGTGGGCCAGCTTGGTCACCTCTCGCACACAGGAGTGGCCCCAGCCGACCTTGGACGGGTATTCGCTGTCGAGATAGGTGGTGTCGGTGATGAGCGCATCGGCCTTGCTCACGAACTGCGCCAGGCGATCCACGTACTCGTGGTCATGGAAAGGGGAGTCCTGCGGGTAGAGCTCGTTGTCGGTGACATAGCAAACTGATCGACCCTGGTGCGTGACCCGGTAGCCCAGGCAGTTGCCCGGGTGGCTGAGCAGCATGGTCTCGACGTGGAAGGGGCCGATGTCGAAGG
>Ga0315902_10010502_pt1 | contig 12239 bp, 11 predicted proteins | sample LakEriMetagenome_9_FD_203523 | JGI IMG/M metagenome (GOLD analysis project Ga0315902, IMG submission 203523) | Freshwater fungal communities from buoy surface, Lake Erie, Ohio, United States - Buoy 12 MA117 | ecosystem: Environmental > Aquatic > Freshwater > Lake > Lake biofilm | place: USA... | reverse complement strand
TTACGTTGTGCCTTTTGTTCAATAACTTTGACTGCCTCTTCAAGGGTTATATTGTTCAAGCATGTTTCTCTCAAATTACGCCATTGTACATAAAACCCGTACTTGCCACATTTCATATAAATCGGTTCACCACGATATAACCCAAGCGGTTTAAAAACCCGTAATAGACAATCCAATTCTTCTTTATCAGGCTTGGATGAACAAGTGACTCTTTCATCGCCACACTGTAGATAATAGCCGTGAGGCCCCTGCTTAAGAAAAACATCTTTGCCATCATATTGAGTAATAGGCTCTATAACCCGCAGAATATCTTTTACGTCACCAGCCTTAGTATTTTCAGGGCAACTCACTTTATTCTCACCCCATTGAAGATAATAACCATGCGGTCCTCGTTTAAGATAAACGTCTGCACCTTTGTATGTTGTTAAAGGTTCGAGGGTTTTGAGTAGTTCAATAGCTTCCTTTTTGGTTGTTTTAAGTGAACAACTAACTTTCTTTTCGCCCCACTGAAGATAAGGCCCGTGTTGACCATGCTTAATATAAACGTTAATATCATTGTACATCGTTAAAGGATCAAGATTTTTAATTAGCTCAATACTTTGTTCGACTGTAACGTTATCAGGACAGCTGACTCTTTCATCACCCCATTTGAGATAAGATCCATGTTGTCCATGCTTAACAAATATATCTTTTTCTTTATAATTTGCTAAAGCCTTGACATCTTTCAACAACTTGATAGCGTCGTCATCTTTAGTTTCTTTAGAACAACTAACCTTTTTATCTCCACATTGAAGAAAATAACCATGCTTCCCGTGTCGTAAATGGACGTCTTTGCCTTCAAATACGGCGACAACCTCGCCACTCGGTGGTTTGACATTCATTACAACATCATGGACATTATTATAGTAGTGCTTTACAACGTCCTGCCAGATTTTTTCACCGTTTGCAATATCATCCAGAGACATTTCCATGTCGCCGGTAAATTGATAAGACATAATATTATCAAAATGTCCACATAAATATTGAATAACCTTCATACCTCTTTCTGTCGCGATAAGTTGATTCTTCATTGCTGGAATCTTTATCGTATTCTTGGACTCAGTAATCTTGCCTGTATGGGTCATTTCGTATTTATATCCATTTTCCGTTCGTGCTGGAAGATCTTTACGCTCGACATAATTTCTTTTCGGATCTTGAAGAAGAGTGACAATGTTGACCCATGTAGACGGACGTCCAATACCCAATTTTTCCAACGCTCCGGTCAAAGTTGCTTCCGTATAATGTTGTCCTGGTTTGGTCGTTTTTTGGGTCGCTATAATTTTGTATTTCTTAAGATCACTGGTCTTTATAGAAGTACACGTATCCGCTTCTTCCTTTTTCTTGTCTAATGTTTCTTGATTCCAGCCGTCCATTGCCCGGAAGCCAATCGTGAATGGTTGACCAATATGAAAACGCCAGGTATGCTCATCAAGTGAATGGTCCAATAATATCGTCCATTCGAGTGTTTTGAAACTAGCCATGAGTGATTGCACTGTTCGCTTAAATATAAGATTGTATAGCTTTCGCTCATCACCATTTAAAACTTGATCAAGATTGGCTACTGATGTTGGCCTGATAGCTTCGTGGGCTTCTTGGGCATTCTTGATCTTTGAACGAAATTTATGGTCTTCATAATATTCCTCACCATACTTTCGGACAATATAACCCTTAAAAAGGGCCTTTCCGTCATCCGATAGCTGAATACTATCAGTTCGCATATATGTTATATGACCTCCTTCGTATAAACTTTGGGCGATTTCCATGCACTTTTTTGAACCAATGTTCAACGATGACGATGCCTCTTTTTGGAGGGTTGATGTGATAAATGGTGGCGGCGGTGCGTGAATCTTTTCTTCGTGTTCTATGCTCTTCACCCTAAATTCCGGTTTTTTCCAAATATCAAGATGATCTTTTACAACATCTTTATCCTTTAGTTTTTCACTGTAGGTAAATGCCATATTATTAGCCTGAAGCTGAGCTTCGAAATAGTTCTTGCTTTGAAAACTATTGATTTCCGCATCCTTTTCACATACAAGACGAAGGGCCGGTGATTGACAACGACCAGCGGAAAGATGCCGAATTTCAAAGACGTTCTGAATAACAGGTGATAGTTCAAAGCCGATCAAACGATCAAGTATACGCCGGGCCTGTTGGGCATTAAAAAGATCAAGGTCGAGAATAGATGGATGTTTCATGGCTTCAGTGATTGCTTTTTTGGTTATCTCTTTAAACCTTATACGTCTGGTTTTTGCCGGATCTAGGTTTAATTCAAAGCAAAGGTGAAATCCAATGGCCTCACCTTCTCGGTCGGCGTCGGTAGCTATAATAACGTCGTCTGCGTTTTCTTTGTATTCATGAATGCGGTCAATAAAATATCGCTTCGAATCGACAACTGTATAGTTTGGCTTAAAGTTGTTTTTAATATCCACGCCACTCTTGCCTTCGGCAAGATCACGAAAGTGTCCACTACTAGCAAGAACATGATAACCTTCTCCGAGAATTTTAAGAAGGGTTTGACATTTAGAAGGTGATTCAACGATAACTAAGATCATTTTATGTTCAGAAGTGTAATATATTAATCAGTTATACTTAGTATATTACGAGTATAAACAGAATTTTTTACGTAAAAATGCCGGCTTACCCTTTTGTTTACTTTTTACGCGAGGAAAAATACAATGATGTAGATTCATTTATTGAAAACAACAGAAATAAGCTAGAATGTACCATCGAGATAATATCACCAAATGATATACACCGGTTGAACAATATGTTTGATACAAATTATCATATTCTCGTTACATACGGGGAAGATAGTAGCAGATATGGTTCAATGGTTATGTCAGTTATTCCACATGGAAGATTCAATAGCAGATGGATACATATAACCGACATGAATAATCTTAACCAGTTTAACTATAGTGTAAATTATTGCTTTATTAGTGTCGTTATCCAAGATAAAGAGCTTACTCGTCCACACTTTTCAATATTTACTACCTGTTACAATTCATATGATAAGATATATAGAGCTTTTGATGGTGTGATATCTCAGACATTACGAGATTGGGAATGGGTTTTGCTTGACGATTCACCCGACGATAATCATTTTAACTTTTTACGCAAATTTGCCGAGAAGGACAAGAGAATCAGATTATATAAGCGAGATAAAAACAGTGGTAATATTGGCAATGTAAAAAATGAGGCTATTGGCTTATGTAGAGGTAAATATGTTCTGGAACTTGATCATGATGATATTATACTCGATGAACTTTTATCTGATGCATATCGAGTGTTTGAAAGCGATCCTGAAATAGGGTTTGTTTATAGCGACTTTGCTAATATCTATGAAAATAACTCAAACTTTAGTTATGGTGACTTTGTATCTAAGGGTTATGCTGGATATTATATGCAAAAGGTAAAAAAACATTGGTATGCGGTTCTTTCAACCGCAAATATTAATAATGTAACGATGACCAACCTTGTATCTATGCCGAATCATCCTAGACTGTGGAGAAAAAAGACACTACTTGAAATCGGAAGTTATAGTGAGTTTTTGCCAATATGCGACGATTATGAGGTTTTATTGAGAACAATATGCAATACAAAGGTTGTAAAGATGCATAAATTTGGATATATACAATTTATGAACGAAGGTGGTAATAATTTTTCTCTGATTCGAAATCGGGAAATAAACAGACTAGGACCGAGATTTATATACCCTATGTTTTACAATAAATACAAGGTTCAAGAGTTCATGAAAAAGAACGATGCTCACGAAGATGAAAGGTATATTGTAAACCATTCACAAATATGGAAAAGAGGCGATGACTGGACACATAAACGATATAATAAAATTGTAAATAATGATTATGACAAACAATATTGTTTACTTGGTATAGATACATTAAATAATGATAAAATAAAAGAGTTATATGAAAACAAACGAAATGATTTTATTTTGTTAGATGTTGATAATCCTACAGATGTGTTAATAAAAACCCTAGAATATATGGGATACGATAGAATGAAATGTTACTCTCCTAGAGATACTAGTCATGATGAATTAGAATCATATTTTCTTTTGATCTGTCGTTATACATCTAACTACGAAATAATTAAAGGCAATAATTATGCAAGAAAAAATTGTGATCAGGTAGATAAACCAGTAATAACTATCATAACACCAACGTATAGAATAAACAACTTAATAAAACTAAAAGACAGCATTAACTTTGATTTTGTGCATGAATGGATCATTGTATACGATGGTAGTAAGATAGATAATATTCCAGATGTATTTAAAAATGATAAAAATATAAAAATAAAAGAATATATACATACAAGTGAGGGTATTTCAGGTAACCCACAGAGAAACTATGCGTTGACGAAGGTTACAAATGAAGATACTTTATTATATTATTTGGACGATGATAATTTAATTCATCCGGACTTGTACATACTTCTGGAAACGGCTGATACAAAAAAGATGTATACCTTTGATCAGTATAATCGATTAAAGGGTAATAATGTCAGCGTTTACCATATAGACACAGCTATGTGTCTGATACCATACGCATTGTGTAAAGATATACGATGGATCAAAGAAAAGTATGAAGCCGATGGGTTTTATATACAAGAGTGCTACGATAAAACAAAGGCACATCATATATATGTTAATAAAGATCTATGCTATTATAACGCTCTTGCAACATAAAGATATAAACGAATAGTTTATATAAAAAATGAACAAAAGTATAAATTCTTATTTTGATAAGGTTTACGTTTTAAATTTGCACAGGCGAGAAGATAGAATAAAGATTATGCAGAATAGGCTTGATAAATGCGATATAACATATTCATATTTTGGTGCAACCGACGGAAATGTTATGAAACCATTATGGGATGCGCTTAAAAACCCATATATTAAGAATCCTAATTATCTTGGATGTATTGTTTCACATCTTAGTATTTATGAAGATGCTCTGACAAACAAATATGATAAGGTTTTGATAATAGAAGATGACGAACGAATAATTGACAATGCAAATGAAGAATTTGGTAAACAAATAGATCAGATCAACACTATTGACTATGAACTATTATATCTTGGGTTTATTCCATTAAATGATAATTGCACGGCATGGGATTATAGTATACTAAATGACAGGTTTGTATCAAGTAATGTGGTTTCTGCAAAGAATTTATGGGGATTATATGCTTATGCTATACGAGCTTCTCTTATGAAAGAAATGCTACATGTCTATTCAAATACCTACCCGATGGAAATTGATCGTTATTTTGTAAATCATATTCAACCGCGAGGTGGATCATTTGCGGTTCTTCCTCAGATATTTATTGCCGAAGACGGAAAATCTGATAATTCGGGTCATAATGAAGTTCATATGACAATCAGATCTACTCATCCAAATTATAGAAATCGTATATATATATAGATATAAAATAAGCATTTTATATCTAATATATCAGTTCATTAATACCATCATCAAAGTTTACTTTGATAGTCCACCCAAGGGTTTTAAGTTTGGTGTTATCAATATAATATCGTTTGTCGTTAAATGGTCTATCCTCAACATAATTGATATATTGGGCATAATCGGTAGTGTTTTTTATCTTTTTTATTAGAATCTGAGCTAGTTCTAGAATGCTATGACCTTTATTGGTTTTGTTACATCCTATATTGTATATTTCACCTATGACGCCTTTATCGAGTATAAGTATAAAGGCGGATATGGCGTCAGAAATATGTAAAAAGTCTCGTATACAACTGCCGTCGCCATGGATATCTACACGTTCGTTATTGCGTAATTTATTAATAAAGTTTGGAATTACTTTTTCGCTATGCTGGTTTTTACCATATACGTTGTTTCCACGCGTTATAATTATCGGCAAATTGAAGGATTTTATATAGGATAGTGCGATCATTTCAGCGGCGGCTTTGCTCGCGGCATATGGATTTGTGGGTGTTAAGATTGATTTCTCAGTTTGGATTGTGGTAGTCATCGTATCGCCACCGTATACTTCATCTGTGGACACGTGTATAAATTTTTTAATCTTTTTATACATACGACAAGATTCTAATAAAACATGAGTTCCAACTACATTATCTTTTGTATACTGAATGGAGGAAGAAAAGGAGTTTTGTACGTGAGATTGTGCCGCGAAATGTATAACGTGTGTTATTTTATGATTAATTAGGGTTTTTGTAACAAGATCTGCATCACAGATATTTCCTTCAATAAAGGTATATCGCTGGCTAAGACGGACTTTAATATCGACATTTTGTATATTCGAGCAATAATACATTGCATCGATGTTGATGATATTGGCATTTGTGTATTCATGAAAAAGGCTGTTTATAAAGTGCGATCCTATAAAACCACACCCGCCGGTTATTAGTATGTTAATTTTTTTTTGATATCAATCATTATCTGATAAACGGATTTTTTGATATCTGGTATAGGATATATACTTTCCAGTTTTGATGTGTCTAGTACATTATTTGACCTTTGACTCAAAAGAAGTTGTGATTGCTCTTCTAGTGTAAAATTCGTCCAGGTGAATGAAGGGTCTACAATCTCTTTATACATCTGGAGTATTTCGTTGTGCGTGATATATCCTGGATTAGTGAAGTTAAAGGTTCCAACAAATTTTTGTCTCATCATTTTCACGGCAATTGGTAATAGATCAGGTAAGACCGTCATTGAATTGGGTAAAGAACATATTTTTTCATAGGTCGTAATTTTGGTTATAAAATTGCGGGGGCTATTATCTGATGATATAGGCATTCTAATTCTGAGATGTAGACACGAAAGGGGTAAAATTTTTTGTATTAGTCTATCGGTAAAGGCTTTAACTGTAGAGTAACCAGATCCGTAAAAGTTGGGTTCGTCTTCTTCAGTAAATTGACGATCGGGTGAACTGTCAAATATACATCCAGTACCGAAATAGGTATAATGAATATTACTATTAGCACATATATTGCCAAGTATTATAGGAGCATAAAGATTGTCTCGTATGTTTTCTTTCAATTTTCCGGGCGTTTCAAGATAGTCAATTGTCGAATAGGATGTTTCTCCTACCATACCATGAGTTCTACCAACAAGGCATACAACATGGGTGGGGATTATTCTTGAAATTTCAGCTTCCAATGTTGATATATTTTCAATCCTGCTTTGGCCAAAAAATACTTCTACGTCAGGTTCAGATTTTAATATGTCTACAAATTGCTGTCCGATCCAACCATAACCACCGTATATGAGTATCTTCATTTTTATTCTATATGTACTACTTAAGGTTATTATTCATTTTGCAAATTGATTTTTTTTTAATTTTGTTTAAGCGTTAGAAATGGATCCATTACTTGAAAAAACAATTAACAAATATAAGACAGGAACATTGAAAGCCCAGACTCTCTATGAGAACCTTCGGAAAGAAGATCTTGTTGCTGGACCTGGGCCACATGGTCCGGGCTTTATCGTGCCAGTTTCGAGCACGATGAATTTATCAGTCGCTTTTCCGGTGGACAATCCAAGAACGCCGGGTTACGTTGAATTGATGGTAACCCAAAATGACATTAGCTACGGAAATCCGATATTGTTTAATCCGAAAAATTTAGCCAGAGAGATTAAAAGACTTCGCGAAGTAAACGGCTACAAGATGTCATCTTGACCTTTTCTGCTCCGGATTATTTGATACTGGCTATGCAGACTTATATCTATTACTTCGTCAAAATAATGTTGTTATTATTGGGTAATAACAACATTCAATTTTTACCGAGCAGAATAAAGTTAGGATAAATCAAATAATAACACCTAACTATTATTTAACATTAATGGTTTAAAATATAAATGATAATAAAAACTCAATTATCATTTTATCTATACGCTATGATGCAAAATATTAAATACGTGACCAGATGTCATCGATGAGGATCATGTGTTCCTCCAAGTGAGGGTAAAAATGGTGAATATGCATTTCTGTTAAGAAAAAATAATAATTTTCAGGTAATATTTCTTCTTTAATATTTTTTTTATAATATTTAGTTATTTTAATGTCATATAAACAGTCGTTTTCAATACTAAATGTTGCATCGCAAAAAATGCTATGATCGAAAGTAGTGACAAAGGTGAGACGTTTTTTAGGACCACCTTCACTTGTTAATTGTACAGTGTCGTGGTCCTTTTTGTAGCATTCTACTTCTACCGCGGTCATGTTTGTAAATTTTATAAAATGCTTATAAAATTTTCAATTTCAAACGTCTGGAAGTATGACGTTTGGATAATGATAGGGTAAACCCATCCGATGAAGTTGGGTACGGGTTGCATAAATGTGGTTAGTTTCTGGTATTATACCCAGAATATACATTCTTTCTTCATCTATGCCACTTATGGTGAAAATAACGATTTCTTCCTGACCATTTTCAGGAAAAAATGTTAATTCACAAAAAAGGTGTCGTGAGTCAATTCGTCTTTCTCTTAACTTGCTAATTCCATTTGGGATCTCTAAGTTTTCCACTCTCTCTTCTGCCATCTTCTATTATGTCAAAATTTATTAGATAATCAATTTTTTTAATCAGTAAAATGGTTAGTTTACTTACTTTTGGTAATACAGCACTAGAAACTATTTTAGTATTTATTTTATGCATTTTCTCGGTTATATCCGTCGTAAATTTTACTTTATATTTTACACAAGATAAATACTGCAATCATACAGATCCTATAGGACTAAGCTTAGCCGATTATTTGATTGGATCGGGTATCGCTGGTATGTTTATTGCTCTTTGGATTTTTATATTTATATATACAGATATTACGACTGTACGTCTTATGTTATTGACTGTTCTTGGTATTATGGTGGGTATTTTTTATATTTTATGGGCTATACTCGGCGGTATAGTCATTTTTAGATCCAATAAGCCATGTATAAAAGAGGGTGATCCTGTCGCTAATTATACTATGATATTCTGGATATTCAGTGTTATATTGTTAGTCAGTGTTTTATTTATTGGCGTTTCTGTATTCCCCGAAAGCCAAATCTATAAAAGAATAAAGCATAAGCACATGAATAGTACATTAAACGATGGATAGAATCATTGACTATGTCAAAGGAAAGCCTGATGGTGTAGAAAAAAAAGAATTGGCTAATCATTGTAACATTCTACCCAGCAAATTAGACAAATACCTTACTGGTCATCCAGACTTTACACTTATAGATAATCGCTGGATATATACAAATGCCAGTTATAGTGAAGATCAACCGCATGTTATGGTTATTATTGATCTCGGAAACGTTCATGATTGTCTTCAGAAAATAGTACCTTATGTCGAGTCGAGATCATGTGATGTTAGGGCCTATGCAGATAAGATGTCTAACTGTTATGGAATAAAGCCTCGCATAAACAATAAACATATTGATATACGCATCGCATCCGACAGCCATCGTAACGCCGCCGATATTGAGATGGTTTGGGATTGCGCAACACTATCGCCTACATATAGTTATGTATGTCTTGTTACCAAAGATTTGGGATTTCAGACTCTAGTGACTAAATTAAGACAAGATGGACGTAAAGTAGACCTTGTACATAGCTGGGAAGAACTCTCTGTTATTTTTTCAACTATATGAACAATATCCAATAAATAGTTAGATCAAAACTTGTCATAACTAATTGAATTCATTAATGTTGTTTAGTTCTAACATTATATGGATGTATAGCGTCTTAATTTATGTATCATACTCTGAGTATAATTAGTACAAGTATACTAATTATATTTTTCTTCGCACGGACCACGTTTTAGGCCAGGTGAAGAATTATGTGAATGATTAATAACATCAGTATGACATTATATGTATTAAACATGTCAAAAATTTATATTTTACTCATTATTGCTTGGAAATGGGATTCTGGTATACGAATTGAATATGTTGTGCTACTTATCTGAATCTGTTTATACGGTATTCATTTTAATTTGATTCTATTTCACCCACAGAATCTTTTTAAGATATCTTTAATTTCATGTAATACTGTTAAATTGAAAAATATTTTTAAATATTATCTAAAATATAAAATGGCGGGTGGCGAAGTAATTGATGCAGAATATAGTACTTATTCACCGACGGGTGTAGATGCGGTTCTTAGCGTAAAAAGTAAACGTCCTTTTCAGGATCACGAACATGTCGCTTTACAATCTATTTATCGAATATATGGATAACAAACACTGACTCTGCAAATTTCAACTGGAACTTATATGGAGACGGAACAGACCAAATATATATCAATTTTGATGCTCTTGCATTAGATCCCGGCTCTTATACATATGACGCTGAATATCTTACAGATACTGCTGATCCAAATGATTCCAATTCATGGATAGAGTTTCAACCCAAAGACTCGAATTACTCATTTGGAGAATTTATAGTTCCAAATATATGTTCGGTCGAAGTTTCAACAGCTTATAATTCGCCGACTTCTATTATTGCTGATTTTACTTTATTTGCTAATGCGTTAGACTCAACTCATTATCCTTCTACTACTCGAAAGTATAAAATTATTGTAAGAGATCTTATTGATAGTAATCTTGAGATAGGACAGAGTAACATATTTACATTTACCTTTACTGAAGATGAAGAAACTATCGGAGAACAGGTTGTAACTATTGATACTGCTACGCCTTTAATACCAGGCCAAGAATACAATATTAGTATAGTATATGACAGTGAAATAGATAGTACTATTTTTACACCTAAAGATATAATTGACTGTAATGCTGAATTACAGACCTCTTATACATTTGATGCACCATTTCCTCCACTTTGTGGAGTTGCCATCAATACATATACTAATAGTTCAACCGAAATTGTCGCTAATGCTACTTTACGAACAACTGTATTTCCAGATACTCGGTTATATAAATTTTTATTGGTTGATGCTACTGATACTAGTTATCCAATAATAGGAGAAAGCAGTCTTTTTGAATTTACCATTGATGACTCGACTTTAGAAGGAACAACACCTAATTTTTCCATAATTACTGATAGTGCTATACCTTTAGTTCCTGGAAACACATATGTCGTTACGTTGTTATTCGATAAAAGTTTAGACAGTACTACTTTTGGTAGCGGAGAGATTCGACCTTGTAATAGTAGTGATTTTCCTTTCGGTGCATTCATTGATATTTTCACCTTACCAGTTCTATTAGATATCTGTCATCAAGGTTACACTCCAAGTGATATAACTACAACTCAGGTTACACTTCAGTGTAACAATATAACTGGTTTGCCGTTCCCTGATACTCGCTTATATAAATTCGTAGTTTATAGTGGTGCTCCAAATTCTTTTATAGAAGTAGGAGATACAGAATTTTCTTATACGACAGATGATAGTCTTCCCCAGAATATTCAGGCAAACGTAAGTGCATCACTAATACCAGGTAATACATATTATTTTCAACTATTTTATGATGCAGCTCAGGATAGTTCTAACCAATCATGGGTGCCTATTCCTAATTGTGATACTGCAGGAATTGATTATGGTAGCTTTCCTGTAACAGAATCAGGCCCGGCACCTCCATGTTTTGTCAAAGACACGTTAATTCGTATAAAAGGTGGTTACAAAGCAATTCAAGACCTTACGGAGTCTGATTATGTTTTTGATAAAATGAACGAATATTATAGGGTACAGAAGATCATTAAAACCGAAATGGAAGATGATTTGATTAAAATAAAGAAAAATGCCATTGAACCGAACAAACCTAACGTTGACACTATCTGTACTCTTTTCCATCGTTTTGAGATAGATGGAACTCAAATAGAAGCACAACATATCAAAAATGATCAGAGTTTGAAAATTCAAGATCGTGATGCTATTGAGGTAGTCAAAACAACAAAGCCAACCACTGTATATCATGTTTTACTTGAAAACAGCTGGAGGTGGATGGTAGTTCATAATTTATATGCCGAGTCATTAGATCCTAACTCTCCTTATGTAAAGTAAATGTCGAATAATAATTTTATACAACCAGTATAAAATTAAATTTATGAAACCATTCTTAATTTTTTAACTACCTCCTTGACATCATCGTATTTGTGACTCAAAAAAAGCATGGTCACCTCTTCTTCATAACTCCTCTTGGTATATCCGTCACTGCAAAACACATACATGGATGTAGCGATATCATAATGAT